>OLQP01000782.1_pt1 | contig 22001 bp, 16 predicted proteins | sample 1643181 | NCBI WGS metagenome assembly OLQP01 (sample SAMEA3136710, study PRJEB25190) | human gut metagenome | biome: human gut; feature: human-associated habitat; material: faeces | place: Austria | collected 2013 | reverse complement strand
GGTGCCGGCGATTCTCCGGCGATGGCCCTGATACACCACGATTCGGGACGCGGCCTACCGGCGCCCTGCGGGAGTCTGTCGGGCTCCCGCAGTCTTTCGGTTTGGGCGCGAATCGATGCCTATGACAATTCCTTTGAAGCCTACCGCCGCGAAGGCATGCAAAATCCCTGGTGGCGAAATCCCCCTGCGCCTTCCGAGGGTCCGATCCCGCCGGATATTGTCATGGGAGTCGATTTGCGCCCAAGGTGGGGAAGGATGCGCGAGCGCTCGGCGAGTCGTGCGAAATCGGGCAGGTTATGCGCGATTTTGGCACGACTCGGTGCGCGCGAGCGAAGCGGTGCGTCCTACAATAGATCGAATCCTAAACGAAAGGGGTTCGTATGAACGCAAGAACGTGGAAGAAGCTGGGCGCGTGCCTGTGCGCCGGCACACTTGCCGCCGTGCTGTGCGCGGGCTGCGCTTCGAAGGCGTCCGACGATGCTGCGCAGCCGCTCGTCAACGGCGTGACCGATCGGCAGGAAGTGGTGTACTGCCTGTACTTCGGCCTCACCGACAAAGACACCGGCAAGCAGGAGCTCACCATGGAGGAGGCGAAGGATATCGCCATCCCGCTGTTCATCGAGGCGGGGTCGGGCTATACCGTGTACGAGGCCGAAGGAGGCTTCGCCAAAGAGGACGGGACCGTCGTGCAGAACGACACGCTCGTGTTCGACAGCACCCACGGCGACGAGCAGGCCATCCTCGACCTTATCGAGAAGGTCAGGCGGGCGCTCAACGTCGAGAGCGTGTACTGCGAGTCCAAGCTCGTCGGCTGCCAGATACGCGGCGGCGTCATATCGGGCGTCTCGTAAGCGGCGGATCGAGCGCTGCGAACGCCGCCTGCTGCTGCGGGCGGCGTTCGCGCAAAAACCATCGTTTGTTCGCTGTTTGAAGACGGCGCTTTCCGACGAATGCTGTTAGAATGTCATCGATACCACGACGCGCATCCATGACTGACAAGAGGCACAAGATATGGCATTCGTCCACCTGCACAACCATACCGAATATTCTCTGCTCGACGGCCACACTCATATCTACGACATGGTGAAGAGAGCCGCCGACCTCGACATGCCCGCGGTGGCCATCTCGGACCACGGCGTGATGTCGGGCGTGCCGCAGCTGTGTGAGATGTGTGACAAGGTGGAAGCCGAGACGGGCAAGCGCGTGAAGCCCATCTACGGCTGCGAGGTGTACTTCACCACCGACGAAGAGCTGCGCAAGGACACGAAGCCGAAGCTGTACCACCTGCTGTTGCTGGCCAAGACGAACGAGGGCTACCACAACCTGGTGAAGCTGGTCAGCGAGTCGCACGTGGACAACTTCTACTATAAGCCGCGCACCACCTTCAGCATGCTGCAGAAGTACGGCAAGGGCATCATCGGCTCGTCGGCTTGCATCGCCGGCATCATTCCGAAGCTGCTCGACAACCGCCAGGTAGACGAGGCGGTCGAATGGGCCAAGAAGTTCGCCAGCTGCTTCGAACCGGGCGATTTCTACATCGAGCTGCAGAACCAGGGCATCCGCACCGATGCCGGGTTCACGCAGACCGAGCTCAACCACATGCTGACCGACGTGGCCAAGGCCGCCGGCCTCAAGACCATCGCCACGAACGACTTCCACTATCTCACGCGCGAGGACGCGCGCGCCCAGGACTACATGCTGTGCATCGGCACGGGCGCGGCGTTCAACGACGCCAACCGCATGCGCTTCGAGAACGACCAGTTCTACATGAAGACCGAGGAGGAGATGCGCGAGGCCCTCAAGGACTTCCCCGAGGCCTGCGACACCACGGTGGAAGTGGCCGAGAAGGTGAACGTGGTGCTGGAGCGCGACTCTATCCTTCCGCGTTTCCCGTTGCCCGAGGGCGAGACCGAGGAAAGCTACTTCCGCAAGCGCGTGCAGGAGGGCTTGGTCAAGCACTACGGCAATCCTGTTCCTCAGGAGGCGCAGGAGCGCGCCGACTACGAGATGGGCATCATCATCCAGCAGGGCTTCCCGGCGTACTTCCTCATCGTGCAGGAGTACATCGAATGGGCGCGCAGCCAGGGCATCGGCGTGGGTCCGGGCCGCGGTTCGGCCGCAGGCGCCATCGTGGCGTACGCCATGGACATCACCGCGCTTGACCCGCTGTCCAACGGCCTGCTGTTCGAGCGATTCCTGTCGCCCGAGCGCGTGGAGATGCCCGATATTGACGTCGACTTCGAGCAGGGCCGTCGCGAAGAAGTGATTAACCACATCAAGGACGTGTACGGCGAGGATCACGTGTCGCAGGTCATCACGTTCGGCACCCTGCAGGCCAAGAACGCCGTGCGCGACGCCGCGCGCGTGCTGGACTACCCGTACAGCACCGGCGACAAGATCACGAAGATGATCGGCGACGAGCTGGGCATTACCATCGACAAGGCGCTGGCCACGAACCCCGACCTCAAGAAGGCCTACGAGACCGAAGAGGACGTGAAGGCCGTCATCGACGCCGCGCTGTCCATCGAAGGCCACGTGCGCGGCGAGGGTGTGCACGCGTGCGCCACCATCATCTGCCGCGACCCCATGGCCGATCACGTGCCCATGAAGCGCGACACCAAGGGCGGCGGCATCATCACCCAGTACGACGGCCATTACACGCCCGAGCTGGGTCTGCTGAAAATGGACTTCCTCGGCCTGCGCACGCTCGACGTGCTCACCATCGCGTGCCGCAACATCGAGCAGCGCTTCGGCACGAAGGTGATTCCCGAGGACATCCCCATCGACGACGAGGGCGCCTTCAAGCTCATGCAGTCCGGCAATATGGACGGCCTGTTCCAGGTGGAGGGCGCGTTGTACGTCAGCCTGTTCGCGCGCCTGCCTCCCACGCGCTTCTCCGACATCGTCGCCTCGATCGCGCTCAACCGTCCGGGCCCGCTGGAATCCGGCATGGTCGAGGACTACATCAAGGTGGCCAGCGGCAAGACCTCCATCCACTACTACGACGAGCGCCTCCGCCCCATCCTGGAGGAGACGTACGGCACCATGGTCTACCAAGAGCAGATCATGCAGATATCCATGGCTATGAGCGGCTTCTCGGCGGGCAAGGCCGACAAGCTGCGCAAGGCTATGGGCAAGAAGAAGCTCGACGTCATGCGCGCGTTGCAGGAAGACTGGAACACCGGCGCGGTGGAGAACGGCTATCCGCTGGAAATTGCGAAGCAGATCTGGGAAGACGCGGAGAAATTCGCTAAGTACGCGTTCAACAAATCGCACTCGGCCGCCTATGCCATCCTGGTCATGCGCACGGCGTACCTGAAGGCGCACTACCCGAACGACTTCATGGCGGCCGTGCTGTCGTCCTACATGGGCAACACTGACCGTTTGATCCGCTACATCGCAAGCTGCAACCACTCGGGCATTCCCGTGTTGCCGCCGGACATCAACTCGTCCAACGCCGAGTTCACGCCCACCGACGAGGGCGTGCGTTTCGGCCTGGTGGGCGTGCGCGGCGTGGGCGCGAACGTGGCCGAGGCCATCATCGAGGAGCGCGAGGCGAACGGGCCGTTCACGTCGCTGCACGACTTCGTGAACCGCCTGGACGCGAAATGCTACAACCGCAAGACGCTGGAAGCGCTCATCAAGGGCGGGGCGTTCGACTCGACGGGCTACACGCGCAAGCAGCTCATGTACTTCGTTGACGAGACGCCGCTGCTGGAAAGCGCCTCGAAGCGCCAGAAGGATCGTGAGAGCGGCCAGGTGTCGATGTTCGACCTGTTCGGCGACGATCCCGATTCGGGCTTCGAGGAGGAGGTTCCGGAACCGGACGGCGTGGAGTGGCCGAAGCGCCAGCTGTTGACGTTCGAGAAGGAGATCATGAAGATCTACGTCTCGGACCACCCGCTGCGCCCGTACGAGGGCACCATCGCGCGTATGACCAAGTTCTCGCTGGGAGACTTGGCCGAGCGCACGAAGGAGATCAAGTCCGCGGTGTTCGTGGGCATGATCTCGAACGTGGTGACGAAGCTGACGAAGCGCGGCACGAAGATGGCCACGTTCACCTTGGAGGACACGACGGGCCATGTGGAGTGCATCTGCTTCAAGTACGACGACAACGCCGAGGCCATCCAGGAAGACGCCATCGTGAAGGTGAAGGGCAAGTTCGAGGCGAACGACCGCGGCAATCAGATCATGGCGTTCGAGGTGGAGGTCATCGAGCTGAACGAGGCCGATGCGCGTCCGTCGCACCTTGAGCTGAAAGTTGCGTCCTCGGACTTCGACCAGTCGAAGTCGCTGCGGCTCAACCGCATCTTGAAGTCGTATCCGGGTCGCGACGGCGTGGTTCTGCTCGTGCAGCAGAGCGATGGCCGCAAGTTCCGCGCCGAACTGCCCGTGTCGGTGGATTCCCGCAGCCCCGTCATGCGTTCCGAGATCCAGGATCTGTTCGGTTCGCAGGTGTGGAGGGCTTCGTAGCGTCGTATCGCGCATTGCCCAGTCGCTCAAACAGTCCTGCTCGCTCGAAGGCCCCGCTGGGGCCTTCGGCTCGTGCGGAACTCGCTTGGTGGGCAACGCGCGATACGACGTAGCTTCGCGGCGCTTTTAAACAATTTGGCAAGCGGATAGCGCCCCCTCTTCGCAGAGGGGGCGTGTTCGTTTATGATGTCGGCTATGAATACGCAAACCATCACCCCAAACACCGCGCGTAAGCGCGAAGCAGCGGCCACTGCGGCAGCTGATAAACCCGTGCGCGACCATACTCTGGCGTTGACCTTGTCGTACAACGGCGCGCCGTTCAGCGGCTTCGCTCGTCAGCCGGGTCAGACCACCGTGCAGGGCGACCTCGAGGATGCCCTGCGCATGCTGTTCCGCCGCGATGTGGAAACCACGTGCGCGGGACGAACCGATGCGGGCGTGCATGCGCTCGGCCAGGTGGTCAGCTTCGACGTGGACGACCGCGACATCGCAGGACGCTCGCTGCCCAGCTTGCGCCGTTCTCTCAACGCGCTCACGCATGACGCCATCACCGTGCGCGAGGTCGAACCGAAGAAGCTGGGCTTCTCGGCGCGCTTCGACGCGCAGGCGCGCGAGTATCACTACCACCTGTGCGTGGACAGCACGTGCCCCATCTTCATGAAGGACTTCTCGTGGTTCGTCCCCGGCGGCCTCGATATCACGGCCATGGAAGCAGGTGCGCAGTATCTGCTGGGCGAGCACGATTTCAAGAGCTTCTGCATGGCCGCCTCGGCGGAAGGCAAGCCCACGCACCGCAACGTGCGCGAGATTTCCTTCCATCCCGAGACGGTGATGGGCGAGAACCTCATGTCCATCAAGGTGGTGGGCAACGCGTTTCTTCACTCCATGGTGCGCACCATCGTGGGCACGCTGGTGATGGTGGGGAAGGGCCAGCGCGACGCCGATTGGGTGGGCGAGGTGCTGGAGGCGTGCGATCGTCGGGTTGCGGGGGAGAACGCCCCAGCTCAAGGGCTTGTATTCTGGCGAGTCATCTACTGACGTGCTACAATAGGCCTCCGATAAACCGAAGGCGGCGTATCATGTTCAGCACATCAACGGCAAAGCGCGTGGCGCGCGAGGCGGAAAAGATCGTATCGCTCAAAGAGGATATGGACGCCGTCTCGTGGACGCGCGTGCTCGAAATAGGCAATCAGCTCCAAGAGGGCGTCGACGAGGCCGAGCGCGTCTCGCTGGCGCGCGAGCTCGTGTCCATCGCCCAATCTAATCGCTCGCTGTACACGCGCTTGGGCCTCGATCCGGAACCCTCGTCCTCGCGCGTGATGGCGTCGGGTATCGAAGTGATGGAGGGCGGGCTTGCCGAGGCCGCCATCGAAAAGCGGGGAGATCGAGGGGGACGGCGTCCTCCGATCATCGAGGCTCCGTCGATCGAGCCGGAGGTTTTCGTGGAAGAACCCAGCGAAACCGATTTCCAGGCGGCCGGCGTGCAGGCAGAGTGCGATCTCGTGGCGAAGAACGATCCCGACGAAAGCGACTTCATCGAGGCGGCCGAGGCCGTAGCGCGCGTCGATTCGCCGTCCGCTCCTTTGCCCGTCGATCCCGAACCCGTCGATCCTGCGCCCGTTGCCGAGCCTGCCGCGCAGGTTGAGGCGACGAAGCCGGAAGAACCCTCCTCGACGCAGCCGCAGCAGGAGCCGCGACCAGAGCCGGAGCCGAAGCCGGAGTCCGTGGCTGCGCCCAAAGAGAAGCCGCCTCGGCAGCGCCGTTTCGCGCGTTTTCGCAACCTGTACGAAAGCCGCGACGGCGGCCTGTGCGTCTTCGAGGACGAGCACGGGCACCTCGTGGCCGTCGACTCGTCGAAGCTCGCCTAGCGAACGCGAAGAGCCCCGTAGGGCCCTTCGTTCGTTTACGCCGCCGGTTTCTTGGGGACGGTCTTGTCCACGAAGTAGATCTTGTACCACATGAGGAACATGTAGACGATCCAGATCTTGCGGGAGCGGTCGATCTTGTACCTGTGCTCGTCGAGTAGGCGCACCAGCTCGTCGGTGTTGAAGAACTGTTGCGCGATGTCGCCGGTGAACCATTCCTTGACCTGGTTGTAGTAGCGGTCCTGGCGCAGCCAGTCCACCATGGGCACGGGAAAGCCCAGCTTCTCCTTCTGCGCCCAGTCTTTCGGGATGGCGCGCTCGGCCGCCTCGCGCAGGGCGATCTTCGTCTGCTCGCCGTTCGCTTTGAACGGGGTGGGGATGGTGCGCGAGACGTTGAACACCTCCTTGTCGAGGAACGGCACGCGGCTTTCCAGCGAGTGGGCCATCGACATCTTGTCGGTTTTCAGCAGGATGTCGCCCACCAGCCAGAAGAAGAGGTCGACGTACTGCATGCGCGTCGTCTCATCGAGGTCGGACACCTCCGCGTACGCAGGCGCGATCAGCTCTTGCGGCGAGCACGCCTGCACGGGGCGCTTCAGCAGGCGGGCGCGCTCCTCGGGGCTGAACGCCACGCCGTTGGCGTTGGTGTAGTACCAGTCCTCGGGGGTCTCGCTGGCGCGCTCCAGGTAGTTCGCGCCGCGCACGCCCAGCGCGTGAGCCGCCTTCGACGCGCCGCGCAGCAGGCCCTTCGGCACCCAGGACAGCTTCGCGTTGGCGAACGGCGTCTGGTAAATGCGGTAGCCGCCGAAGAACTCGTCGGCGCCCTCGCCGGACAGCACGGCCTTCACCTTCTTCGCGGCCTCCTGGTCGACGAAGTACAGCGCCACGGCGCTCGGGTCGGCGGACGGCTCGTCCATGTGCCACTGCACGCGGGGCAGGCTTTCCCAGTACTCCTCTTCGCCGATGTGCTTGGAGTTGTTCTCGATGTGCAGCTCGTCGGCCAGCTCGCGCGCCCAGGCAATCTCGTCGCGCTCGCCTTCGTACTCGGCGAAGCCCACGGTGAACGTCTTGATGTCGGGATTCTCCTTCGCCAGGCATGCGGCCATGTAGCTGGAATCGATGCCGGACGACAAGAACGAGCCCACCTCCACGTCGGCCACGTTGTGGTAGCGCACGCTTTCGCGCATGGCGGCGTCGATGGCCTTCACGGTGTCCTCGCGGCTGCGGTTCTGGTCGAAGTCGTACGTGGGGCGCCAGTAGCGCTCGGTTTCCGTCGTGCCGTCGGCGCGCACGGTCATGCAGTGCGCGGGCTCCAGCTTGTAGATGCCCTTGAAGAACGTCTCGGGCAGTGCCGAGAACTGGAAGCACAGGTACTGCTCCAGCGCCTCCTCATTGAGCTCGCGCTCGTAGGCGGGGTGCTCCAGGATGCATTTGATCTCGGAGGCGAAGATGAACTGCGGGCCGGCTTCGCCGTTCTGCACGGTGTAGTAAAACGGCTTGATGCCGAAGAAGTCGCGCGCGCAGAACAGCTCGCCGCGCTGCTTGTCCCAGATGGCGAACGCGAACATGCCGCGCACCTTGTCCAGCAGCAGCTTGCCCCAGGCCAGGTACGACACCAGCAGCGTCTCGGTGTCGGACTCGGTCTTGAACGTCCAGCCGTCCGCGGCCAGCTCGTCGCGCAGGTCGCGGTAGTTGTAGATCTCGCCGTTGAACACGATGGCGTAGTCGCCGATGGTGAACGATCCGGGGGCGGAGCCTTCCGTAGCCGGTGACGTCACGATGGAGTCATGCGCGCCCGTGGCGCGCACCATGGGCTGGCTGCCGTTCTCGAGGTCGATGAGCGACAGGCGCCGATGCCCCAGCGCCACGCCGTCGGCAAGGTACTGGCCCTCGCCGTCGGGGCCGCGGTGCGCCATGATGTCGCACATGGCCTTCAACGTGGGCGCGTCGGTTTCGGTCGCGCCGGTGAATCCGCAGATACCGCACATGAATGATTCTCCTTCTCGTTTGGTCTGCGCACCATGATAGCCCAAGCGCCCCGCAACCCCCAAGCGCCCTGCCCGCCCCCTCGCCAAAACCGCAGATTTGGAGGGAGCTGACAGCGAGTAGTCACCGTAGGAACGCATCTTCGCCCGTAAAACCCGCCTCGTGCGCTGTGGCGTGTTTTACGGGCGAAGATGCAGCGCCGCGCACGTTCGCAGACCCGGGACGTTCTTTCGGTGCGGCAGCGGCGAGACCGGCGTCCGAATGCGAAGCAGTTCCCGCGCGGCGGTGCGCGCGTCGGAGGACGCTTCCGTAGCACCTCTTCGGGCGTCGGTTGCTGGCAAAACGGATCTTTCGGCAAAACGTTGTTGGCGACCAGGGTTTTCCCGGTATAATGATGCATCTGGATCGCGGCGCAGGTGCACGACGTGGATGGGCGCCCGTATCCGATCCTTTGCGGACGCGTTCCGCGAGCGGATTTTCCGGGGAATACCAACTGAACGTTAACGGAGGTTTTCGATGGCTTCAACGCATGCGCACGCGCGCTCGGCCTGGTCGGGCAAGTGGGCGTTCATTCTGGCTGCGGCGGCATCCGCTGTGGGCTTGGGGAACATGTGGCGCTTCCCCTATCTGGCCGCCAAGTACGGCGGCGGCACGTTTTTGCTTACCTACCTGGTGCTCGTGTTCACGTTCGGCGTATCGTTGCTGCTGCTTGAGACGGCGCTCGGTCGCAAGACGGGGCAGTCGGCCATCGGCGCGTTCAAGCAGTTCGGCAAGAAGTACGCCTTCATCGGCATCCTGGCATCCACCGTGCCCTTCATCATCACGCCGTACTACTGCATCATCGGCGGATGGGTGACGAAGTACGCGGCCGCCTACCTGATCAACGGCCCGGAGGCGCTGGCCGACGGCGGCGACTTCTTCACGGGCTTCATCTCGAGCAACACCGAGAGCTTCTTATGGATGCTCCTGTTCATGGCCGTCGTGTTCATCGTGGTGTCGCTGGGCGTGAAGGGAGGCATCGAGAAGGCGAACCTCGTCATGATGCCGGCGCTCATCATCATGGCCGTAGGCATCGCGCTGTACACGCTGACCATGCCCGGCGCCGTCGACGGTGCCCTGTACTACCTCACGCCCGACTTCAGCAAGTTCTCGCCGGAGCTGGTCATCGGCGCGCTCGGGCAGATGTTCTACAGCCTGTCGCTGGCCATGGGCATCATGATCACGTACGGCTCCTACCTGGACAAGAAGTCCAGCCTCACGCAGAGCGTCGCCCGCATCGGCGGCTTCGACATCGGCGTGTCGTTCCTCGCCGGCCTCATGATCGTGCCGGCCGCGTTCGTGGCCATGGGCTCGGGCGAGGCCGTGGCGGCCAACTCCGGTCCGTCGCTCATGTTCGTCATCCTGCCCACCGTGTTCGCCGACATGGGCGGCGCGGCCACCGTCGTGGGCTTCCTGTTCTTCCTGCTGGTGCTGTTCGCGGCTTTGACCAGCGCTATTTCGCTGACCGAAACCTGCACCTCCATCGTGCAGGACGGTGCGGGCTGGTCGCGCAAAAAGGCGCTGTGTGCCGTCATCGGCGTGGTCGCGGTGGCCGGCATCTTCGTGAACCTGGGCTACAACGGCTTGTCGTTCATCGAGCCGATGGGCGAGGGTACCACGCTGCTGGACTTCTTCGACTTCATCTCCAACTCGGTGATCATGCCTATCGTCGCGCTGCTCACCTGCATCTTCGTCGGTTGGATCATCAAGCCGAAGGCCATCGTCGACGAGGTGAAGATCTCCAGCGAGTTCAAGGTGGAGAAAGCCTGGATCGTCATCATCAAGTACGTGGCGCCGGTGCTCGTGGTGGTCATCCTCGTGGCGTTCGTCGCCCAGACGTTCGGGCTCATCAGCTTCTAACGCGAAACGCATACGCGGCATCCGCGCGGAGCGCCCTTCGGGGCGCTCCGTTTCGTTTCGGGCGCGAGCGGCGCGGACGAGGCTCGTGCTTCGTGTGCGTTCCGGTTGTGCCGCTCCGGCCGCCCCGTCCCGCCTGGCCGCGCCTCGACCAACCCGTTCCGCCTGGCCGAGCTCCGGCCGCCTTACCTCGCTTGTCCGCGCCTTGCCCGCCTAGCCCCCGCGCCGCCCGGTTTCGCGTTTTTGCAAGGCCATGTGCTGCAAATTCAACGGTTTGGCACAGCCGGATCGTTCGGGCGTGGCATTCCGAGGGGGCGGCGAAATGCGACCTGGGGTTTCGCTTCGGCATCCTTCGGGAAGATGCATCGAGGGATGCCGAGTAGTGCCAAACCGTTGATTTTGCCGCATATCGGATCCGGTTTTCGTTCGGGCGCGATCCCGCTCCAAGCGGCGTTACGGCGGCAGCGATCGGTTTTCGCAGGGATGTTGCGTTCGGTTCGGACCGTCCGGCTCCCAACCTCGCGCGACCTGGTGTAACGTCGCGGGTTGCGCGTCTTGGGGCGCGGAGGCATCCAAGTGCGCTCGAAGTGCAACATCGCGGGCAAAACCGTGCAACGGACGCGCTGAACGGTTTTGCGCCGATAGATGGCATGACGGCGGAAGCGAAGTCGAACGGCGGAAATCGAACGGTTTGGTAATCTCGACGAGGACTCGGTCGCGGCATCTCGGACCCGCAGAGCGCGATCGAAGGAGTTTTCCCAGGTCGGATGTTCGAAGCGTAAATAAAAGCGAATCGATAGGATTACCAAACCGCCCGATTGCTGCCACGGAGCGGGGATTTCGCCGCCAAATCGGCATCGACGGGTGTTGACGCATGCCGCCGTGCACGTAGGGCGGCATGCTGTCGGTCAAGACGGCGCGCTTCGAGTGCTCCGCATGAAAAAGATACCGAAGCGTCGGAGAATGCGAGGGGAGGCCGCGCAGGGCGCAGGTAGTTTGCTATCATGGGACGACACATCTGCATCGTATGAGAAGGAAGTTCCATGTCGCTATCCATCGGTATCGTCGGTCTGCCGAACGTCGGCAAGTCCACGCTGTTCACGGCCCTCACGAACAAGGGCGGCCTCGCGGCCAACTACCCGTTCGCCACCATCGAGCCCAACGTGGGCGTGGTGCCCGTGCCCGACGCGCGCCTGGACGCGCTGGCGAACATCGACCATCCCACGCGCATCGTGCCCGCCACCATCGAGTTCGTGGACATCGCGGGCCTCGTGGCGGGTGCCAGCCAGGGCGAGGGCCTGGGCAACCAGTTCCTCGCGAACATCCGCGAGACGGACGCCATCTGCGAGGTCGTGCGCTTCTTCGGCGACCCCGACGTGGTGCACGTCGCGGGCCGGGTGGACCCCAGCAGCGACGTGGACACCATCAAGACCGAGCTCATGCTGGCCGACATGGCCACCATCGAGAAGGCCCTGCCGCGCTTGGAAAAAGAGGCGAAGCGCGACAAGGACGGCGCCAAGAAGGTCGAGGTGGCGAAGAAGGTGCTCGCGGGCCTGGACGAGGGGCACCGCGCCCGCACGTTGGGGCTGGACGAGGACGGGCAGGCTGCCATTTACGATCTGCACCTGCTGACGATGAAGCCCATGCTGTACATCGCCAACGTGGACGAGGACCAACTGGACGCCGATCTGCCCGAGATCGACGGCTGCCGCCCCGTGCCCATCAGCGCGAAGGTGGAGGCCGACCTGGCCGAGCTCGAACCTGCCGAGGCGAAGGAGTACCTGGAGGCCATGGGTCTCGAAGAGAGCGGCCTGGCGCGTCTGGTGCGCGAGGCGTATAAACTTCTGGGGCTGCAGTCGTACTTCACCACCGGCGAACAGGAAACGCGCGCTTGGACCATCCCCGTCGGTGCGAAGGCTCCGCAGGCGGCGGGCGTCATCCACACCGATTTCGAGCGCGGCTTCATCAAGGCGGAGACGGCCTCGTACGAAGACTACGTGGGGCTGGGCGGCGAGAAGGGCTGCCGCGATGCCGGCAAGCTTCGTCAGGAAGGCAAGGAGTACGTCGTCCAGGACGGCGACGTCATGCACTTCAAGTTCAACGTGTAAGGAATTCGTCCCGAACCCCCTTTGAACAGGGGGTTCGGTTTTTAACGGAAACGTCTAATGCATGCCGGGGTATACGGCTCCGGTGGCGGGCGCGGGCGCGTCGCCGCGATCGGGCGGAATCACGCCGAACTCGACCAGCAGACCGTAGAGGTCGGTCCCCTTGATCTTCTCGATTCCCTCGTGCAGGGCGAGCTTTTCGAGGGGATTCATCTCCATGTCGGTGATGGGCTTGCCGTCCCTGATCAACGTGGTGGCGTTCAGCAAATCGCGGATGTCGAACGCGCTGCCCCATACTTCGGGCACGCCGCGGTCGACGTTGCACAGCGTGTAGACGGCTTCCATGCCGGTGCGCATGGAATACTCGGTGGTGAAAATGGTGTCGCGCGGCGTTTCCGCGAATTGTCCGATGAACGCGAAGTTCACCGCGCCTTCGGGCACGACGTCGGGTCGGTCGCCTGCGGCGCGCGGCATGAAGAATGCCGTGATGTAGGGCATCATGCACGGAACCGTGTTGGCGCTGTTCTCGGCGAGCTCCTCGATCTGCGATTCGGGAACGCCCAGGTGGTACAGCCACTCCATGCATATTTCCTTGCCGGTGCATTCGCGCAGGGTTTTCTTCACGTAGTTGCCGGGCACATCGGTGAACAGACCGTATATCCAGCCGCACAGCTGATCGTCGGGCTGGGCTCTGAACTGGGGTTGCCTGTTGAACGTCCAGCTTAAAAGCCAGTTCGAATCTTTTACGGTAACGATGCCGCCGGTTACGACGCCGCCCGAGAACGGATCGCGACGGCAAATGCTCTCGATATAGGGAACGATCTTCTCATCGAGCGTCGTGACGGTGGCGCTCATCCAGTTGGACTTCTCCGGATCGCCGATGAATTTTTCCGGATTCCCGAATGCGGAATCCTGCCGTGCGATACGTCGCCACAGGTCGAACCCGGTTCCTTTTTCCAGCACGGCGTTGAACTGGGCCGGCTCGTCTTGCGATCCGAAGGACGAATTGGCGACGCAGCTGCCGTTGGTGATGAACAGCAGGTCGTCGTCGGTGAGGTGAAACGTCTTGTCGGCCCCTTCGCATATCGTCTGCACCTCGGTGGCTACTTTGCGATCCGGGGTGCTGGAGAACGTGATGTCGACGACCTCGGTGTTCAGATGGATCTGCACGCCCTGGCCTTTCAGGTAGTTCACCATGGGCAGGATGAGGGATTCGAACTGGTTGTACCGGGTGAAGCGCAGTGCGCTGAAGTCGGGGAGCCCGCCGACGTGGTGGACGAAACGTTGGATGTAGCGCTTCATCTCGAGCGCGCTGTGCCAGTTCTCGAAGGCGAACATGGTGCGCCAGTACAGCCAGAAGTTGGAATCGAGCACATCGTCGGAAAAAATAGTCGGTTATGGGCTTGTCGTCGAGTTGCTCTTCGGGGGTGAAGAACAGGTTCATGATCTCCATGCACGCCTTGTCGGACAGGTTGAATATATTGTCGAGGCCGGCGTCTTCGCCCCGGTTGACCGTTGCGCGGCACAGGGAATAATTGGGATCGCGCTTGTTCAACTGATAGTAGTAATCGAGGATGCTCATGTTCTCGTCCTCGATGGAGGGGATGGATCGGAACAGGTCCCACATCACTTCGAAGTGGTTGTCCATCTCGCGACCGCCGCGCATGGTGAAGCCGAGCTGGGGATACTCCCACCCGTCGCAGGCGCCGCCCGGTTCGGCGTCGCGTTCGAACAGGTGCACGCGCGAGCCGTCCATCTGAGCATCCCTGATCAGGTAGCACGCGGCTGACAAGCCCGCCAGCCCGGTGCCGACGATGTAGGCCGACTTGTCCTCGATGCCCTCCGGCTTTGCCGGGCGGGCGAATGCTTCGTAGTTTCCGCTGGAATAGTACACAGGCTCTCCAATCTCTCGACGTGGGGGTACGGCCCCCCATTGTGATGCGGGGCGTCCGAGGGCGAAGAGGGCGTACCGACCTGATGCGGTTTCGTTTGGAAGGGGTAACGTGGGGGTTCGGGTTGGCGCATGCCGCGGTGTCGAAGAACCCAGAACGGCTTGCATTGCGTTCGGCGTCGGCTTCGTAGCTTTGTTGCCGCTCGAACGATTGCGGCCGGCTTGTTTTCCGTTTGTGTATACTGATCACGAACAATGCGCTGAAGCGTGTCGGATGGTTCGAGCGGCCGCGCGTGTCGAGCGCGATCGGGTGAGCATGGTCGGGGAGCGAGGATTATCTATGGACGAGATCGGGAAGCTGGGCTTCGGGTTCATGAGGCTGCCCGTCGTCGAGGGCGACGGCGGCAAGGAGATCGACATCGAGCAGGTCAAGCATATGGTAGACCTGTTCATGGACGCGGGCTTCACCTATTTCGACACGGCGCGCGGCTACCATAACGGCCGGTCGGAGGCGGCGCTGCGCGAGGCCGTCGTCGAGCGCTATCCGCGCGAATCGTTCCAGGTTGCCACGAAGCTGCCGGCGTGGCTGGCGAAAAACGCCAACCATGCGCGCGCCATGTTCGACAAGTCGCTGCGCGAGACGGGGGCGGGTTATTTCGACTTCTTCTTGCTGCATAACCTGGGCGAGGAGCGCACGCGCCTGTTCGACGACTTCGGCCTGTGGGACTTCCTGCACGAGAAGAAGGAGGCGGGTCTGATCCGCAACCTGGGCTTCTCCATCCACGACAAGGCTGCCGTGTTGGAAGAGGTGCTGGAGGCGCATCCCGAGGTGGACTTCGTGCAGCTGCAGATCAATTACGCCGACTGGGAGAGCGAAACCGTCGAATCGCGCAAGTGCTACGAGGCTGCGCGCGCCCACGGGCTGCCTGTCGTGGTGATGGAGCCCGTTAAGGGCGGCTCGCTCGTGCATCTGCCCGAGGAGGCGGCGGACGTGCTGCGCGCCGTGAACCAGGACGAGTCGCTGCCCTCGTGGGCACTGCGGTTCGCCGCATCGCTGCCGGGCGTGCTCACCGTGCTGTCCGGCATGTCCACGCCCGATCAGGTGAGCGAGAACACGCAGATCATGCGCTCGTTCCATCCGCTGACGCACGAGGAGGACGAGGCGCTGGCGCGCGTGCGGGCCATCCTCGACGGCGTGTCCACCGTGCCGTGCACCGACTGCCGCTACTGTTTGAAGAACTGCCCGAAGGGCGTGCGCATCCCGGCGGCCCTCGCGTCGCTCAACATCCTAGAGCTGTTCCACGACATGCATCGGGCGCAGGAGAACTACGATTGGAACGCGTCGAGCGGCCCCGCGTCCACGTGCGTCGGGTGCGGCGCGTGCGAAAGCGTGTGCCCGCAGCATATCGAGATCGTGAAGGAGCTGGGTCGCGCCGCCGAGCTGTTCGAGAAGAAGCCGGCATGACGGCGACAGGCCCCGGCCAGGACGTGGGCGTCGAGGCGCTCGACGCGTTCTTCGCGCGCACGCCGCGCTTGGCCGTGGCGTTCTCGGGCGGGTGCGACTCCTCGTTCCTGCTGGTCGCCGCGTTGCGCGCCGGATGCGACGTGAAAGCGTACGGCGTGCGTACGGCGTTCCAGCCCGCCTTCGAGATCGACGACGCGAAGCGCCTCGCCGCCGAGCTGGGGGCGGACTTCGAGCTGGTCGACGCCGACGTGCTGGCGCAGGGCGAGATCTGCGCGAACGGACCCGATAGGTGCTACCGCTGCAAGACGTTCATCTTCTCCACCATCCTCGCGCGCATGGCCGAGGACGGCTTCGAGGTGCTGGCCGACGGCACGAACGTCACGGACGATCCGGCGAACCGCCCCGGCTTCCGGGCGCTCGCCGAGCTGGGCGTGGTGTCGCCGCTGCGCCGCGCGGGCATGGCGAAAGACGACGTGCGCGCCGCGTCGCGCGAGCTAGGCCTGTTCACGGCCGACAAGCCCAGCTTCTCGTGCATCGCCGTGCACGTGGGCGCGGGACGTCCCGTCACCGCCCAGACGCTTGCCGAGACGGCCGAACGCCTGGGCGTGACGGGTGGGAAGCGCCCGTAAGCGCGACGCGCCGGTTGACGATTCGTCGTAGGCTGCAGCCGCGCTGGTCGAGCGTGCTACAATGATTCGACATCAATCGTCGGCGAAGGAGAGCCTGCAGAATGAAGATCGTGGATTTGCGAGATTGTCCCGCCAGCGGCCTTTTCTACGGTGGGCGCGCCGGACAGAAAGAGGGCATTCTCGTGGACGGCGTCCCGTGGATAGCGAAGTATCCGCGTACGACGCGCGACCTCCAGGGCAAAAATCTTCCGCCGTACACGTCGAGCCCTGTATCCGAGCATCTCGGCGCGCGAATCTACGCGTCGCTCGGCATTCCCGTTCATGAGACGATGCTCGGTTACCGAAACGGCAAGATCGTCTGCGCGTGCAAGGACTTCACGTTTCCCGGAAAGCGCCTATTCGAGTTCAAGGATATCAAGAACGCCCTTTCCGACGATGACGGGGGATTCGATTCGGCTCCCTCGGACGGCGAGAGCGTCTTCCTTGGCGACGTGCTCGCCACGATAGAGACATCCGACCTCCTGCGCAGCGTGCCCGGGGTGCTCGAGCGTTTCTGGGATATGTTCGTGGTGGACGCGTTCATCAAGAACCCCGACCGGAACAACGGTAACTGGGGCGTGTTGATGGACGCGTCGTTCTCCTACGAGCTCGCGCCGGTGTACGATCTGGGCAGTTCGCTGTTCAGCAAGCGTGGCGATTCGCTTGCACGGCGGAGGATGCTCGACGAGTCGGATATCGATCAGGATGCGTTCGGGACGAACGTGTCGTGCTATCGCCTGCCCTCGGGCGATGGGAGGGGGGCGTCCATCCACCCCTTCTCCTATATGGCGCAAACCGTCAACCCCGACCTCGATGCGGCGATCAAGCGGTTCATGGGTTCCGTCGACATGGGTCGGATAGACGCGCTCATCGACTCCGTTCCGGCGGAGGCGTACGGACGGCCTATCATGTCCGAGGCCGTCCGAGCCTCCCATAAGCTTCTGCTTCGTCGAAGGATCGACGAAGGCTTCGCCCCTTTGCTCGCGCGCATCGTGGAGCGCGAGGGCTAGCCGCCGCTCGTCCCGGGGCGCAAGGCGGGTACGCGCCGGGGCTTCGCGCGCTGTTCGCGACGGCGTATACTGGGAGATGCACGACGCGCCGCTTCGGCGAGCGCGGCGGCGCCTTTGCCCCAACCGAAAGGAACGCCATGACCTCCTACGTTTTCACCCATGCGACCGTGCTCGACGGCACCGAGGGCATGGAGCCGCAGCCCAACATGACCGTCGTGGTGAACGAGGGCGTCATCGAGAAGGTGGGTCCCGCCGCCTCAACCGTGGGGCCGTTGGGCGCGCGCGAGATCGATCTGGCGGGAGCGTATCTGGCGCCGGGCCTGGTGAACCTGCATGTGCATCTGTGCGGCTCGGGCAAGCCGACGAGCGCGGGCGCTGCCGGCGACCTCATCGACAAGGTGGTGGGCAACCCGTTGGGCAGGTGGTACCTGCGCCGCACGCTCAAGGCGCATGCGCAGCAGCAGCTGGCCAGCGGCGTGACCACGGTGCGCTCGGTGGGCGATCCCGGGTTCGCCGACGTGGACGTGCGCGACGCCATCGACGCGGGGAGGTACCCAGGTCCGCGGCTGGTCGCATCCGGCGTGGGGGTCACGGTGCCGGGAGGCCACGGCGCGGGCCTGTTCGCGCACGTCGCGTCCACGCCGGAAGAGGCGCGTGCCATCGTGCGCGATTGCTTCGCGCACAAGTGCGACCTCGTGAAGCTGTTCATCACCGGCGGCGTGTTCGACGCCGAGGTGGAGGGCGAGCCGGGCGTGCTGCGCATGTCGCCCGAGGTCGCGCAAGCTGCCTGCGACGAGGCTCGCAAGCTCGGCCTGCGCACCGCCGCGCACATCGAGAGCGCCGAAGGGGTGCGCGCGGGCCTCGAAGCCGGCGTGGACACCATCGAACACGGCGCTGCTCTGGACGACGAGCTGATCGCGCTGTTCAAGCGCAACGGAGCCGGTCGCGCCTCGTCGTTGACCTGCACCGTCTCACCCGCGTTGCCGTTCGTCGAGCTCGACCCTGCAAAAACGCACTCCACCGAGGTGCAGAAGGTGAACGGCCGCATCGTGTTCGAGGGCATCGTGCAGGCGGCGAAGCAGGCGCTGGCGGCGGGGATCCCCGTAGGTTTGGGAACCGATTCGTCGTGCCCCTACATCACCCAGTACGACATGTGGCGCGAGGTGGTGTACTTCGAGCGCATCGTGGGCGCGTCGCGTCAGATGGCGCTGCATACGGCCACGTTGGGCAACGCGCGCATCCTGGGGCTGGGCAACGAGACGGGCTCCGTCGAGGCGGGCAAGGCGGCCGACCTCATCGTGCTCGACCGCAACCCCCTGGAGAACCTGGAGGCGCTTCGCGACGTGCGCATGGTCATGGCTCGCGGCGTGCTGGACGAGCATCCTCGCGTGAAGCGCCTTGCCGAACTGGACGTCGAGCTCGACGGCTTCCTGCCGAAGCCCGTCTAGCGGCGCTGCCGGCGGGCGAGGTCGGCGAGGAGGGTTTCGAAGCCTTGCTGCTGGTCGGTGAGCTCGCAGCTTGCCAGCAGGTCGCGGGCGCTTTCGAGGGTGGCGGTGCCGGCATGGGGCGAGCGGTGCAGCGCCATGCCGCATTCGATGACGGCGGCTGCGAACGTCCAGTCGTCGTTCGGGCGGTCGGTGCAGCTCTCGTCGTCGACCACCAACGTCTGCTCCACCGCTTCGACGGTTCCCGCAGGGCGGTAGCGCATCGTGCACGTCAGCCATTCCCCGCCGTTCGCTTTGGAGCGGCGATCGTCCTGCCGGTCGTCGGCATCGCTTCCGTATTTCAATGCGGACGCGCCCACCTCGAACGCCGATCCTGCGGGGACGATCTCGTACGCCACGGTGAACGCATGGCCCGCGCCCACCTCGCCCGCGTCGGCCGCATCGTCGCGGAACTCCTCGTCGGCGAGCGCGCGGTTCTCGTAGCCGATCAGCCGATAGCCCTTCACCCGGTCAGGATTGAATTCCACCTGGATCTTCACATCGTCGGCAAACGGCACGAGGTTCGCACGGAGGTTCCGTCCGAGCACCCGCCGGGCTTCTTCGGCGCAGTCGATGTAGTGGTAGGCGCCGTTGCCGTGGTCGGCCAGCGTCTCCATCTTATTGTCCTTGTAGTTGCCCGAGCCGAATCCCAGCACCGAGAGGTACACGCCGGTCTCGCGCTTCCGCTCGACGAAGTCGTGCAGCTCGCTCTCGGACGAGATGCCCACGTTGAGGTCGCCGTCCGACGCCATGACGACGCGGTTCACACCGCCTTCGATGAACGACGATTCCGCCAGGCGGTACGCCTGCTCCAAACCGGCTTCCCCGTTCGTCGACCCTTCGGCGACGAGGCCGTCGACGGCGCGCATGATACGCCGCTTGTCGTCGCCCGGCACGCCTTCGAGCAGCACGCGCTCGCCGCTGGCGTAGGTTACGACGGACACGCGGTCGCGCTCCGTCAGCCCTTCGACGAGCGTGGCGAACGAGTCTTTGACCAGGGGGAGCTTGTCAGGGTCGTCCATCGACCCCGAGACGTCGATGAGGAATACGAGGTTGGCGCCCGCGGGCGAAGCGTCGCCGTCCTTCTTGGTGGCGAATCCCATGACCAGCAGCTTCGTCTGGTCGTTCCAAGGACAGTCGCTCATCTGGGTCGATACGCCGAACAAGTCGGAGCCAACGGGCGCCGGGTAGGCGTAGTCGAAGTAGTTGAGCAGCTCTTCGGTGCGCACGGCACCGGCGGGCACGACGGCTGGCGCGTATCCCTGCGCCACCATGCGGCGCAGGTTGCAGTACGAGGCCGTGTCGACGTCGGCCGACAGCGTGGACAGCGGGCTGGTCGCAGGGGAGAGGAACCCCGGCTCGTCGAGTGCACGGTATTCCTCGGTGCCGCCGGGAGAGGGCGAGGGAACGTACGGATAGGGAGGAGGGCATGTGGAGGCCGTCTCGGACAGCGCGGAACCGATGGCCATGATCTCCGATTCGCTTGCAGCCGATCCTAGCTGGTCGCCCGCCTGACCGTCGGGGCTGCATCCGGCAAGCGATGCGCCGGCGATCAGGACGGCGAAGGCGATGGAGCCCGCGGCGAGCCTGCCGCGGCTGCGGTTGGAAGCGTGCATGATGTTCTCCGTTCGTCGGGCTTACGCGGGGTCGGCCAGGTACGTGACGCCGTTTTCGTCGTATCGGATGGCGTAAGGGTGGGCCGGGTCGCTCGTCGCGAACACCGTGCACGGCGAGGATGACGTTTCGTCGGGGCCGGTGGCGACGGCGCGCTCCAATTCTTCTCCGACGGTTTCGGGGCTGGCAGGCAGGGGGCCGTCGTCGCCGAGGGCGACGCGCAGAAGCTCGCCCGAGGAGAGCGTGACGAACGGATAGCGCGCATCGCCGTCGGACGGCGCGGCTCCCGATTCGCTTTGCGATTCGTCGGAAGCGGCCGGGGCAGCGGATTTAAGCTCGTCGTTGATGCTGGTCAGCGCCGCCATGCCGCTGGAGCTTGGGGGTTGCGGCAAGGAGGAGGCGTAGGTGAACACGCCGATGCCCGCAGCAAGCGCGAGGCAGGCGGCGAGGGGAACCAGCGCGCGGCGAGCCGTCCGGCGCTTCGGAGCGCGCCGCTCGCTTGCGGCCAGCAGCTCCGCCAGCATGCGCCGCCGGGCCTCTTCGTCGGGGCCCATGCTCTCGTAGGCGTCCGCCAGACGCTTCTCAAGCGATTCTTCCGCGTGGAAACGGTTATCGTCCATGTCGCTCACCTCCCAACATCGTCTTCAAAAGCGCTCGCGCCTCGCTCAGGTGGCTGCGCACGGTCGAGGCGGGCACGCCGGTCAAGGCCGCTATCTCGGCCGTGCGATACCCCTCGTAATAGAACAGGTACACGCAGGTCTTGTACTTCTCCGGCAAGGCCAGCACCGCATCCAGCGTCTCGTCCCGCTGCGCGCGCCTCTCGTCCGCGATGTCTTCGGGAAGGACGGCCTGCCGCGTGCGGTGCGCGCTCTTCAGCACGTCGCGGCAATGGTTCTGGGCGCATACGATGAGCCATGCCTTCTCGTGCTCCGCGTCGTTGAACCGGCGCGGGCGGGCGATCAGCTTCATGAACACGCTCTGCGTCGCGTCCTCCGCGTCGGCCGCGCTGCCCAGAAACGAGTAGCACAGCCTATACACCGTCGCGGCGTGGCGGTTGAACAGTGCGGCTATGTCGACGTTGTTCTGCAGCGGTTTTCCCTTTCTGACTGCAACACGATCGAACGGCGGGTTTTGTCGGAGAAATTTGGAGAATATTGTAGCGGAAGGCGATGTTTCGCTCCGCAAGCCTGCGAAACCTTGCGCGCAGCCCGCGCGGATCTTGCGCGATTCCAGCGCGGATCGAACGCGGATATCACGCGCGGCACACGTCGATCCAGCGCGGATCACACGCGGATCACGCGTGGATCCAGCGCGAATCTAACGTCAAAAATATTGTTTGATCTGGGGAAACTTTTACTTCACAGAAGGCGTGCGAGGCACTAGAATCATGGCTGTCAGCAGTGTTCGTTTCCGGCGGGTGGCGCCTTCGAGAGGGGGTGATTGCCCAATGGATAGTTTCAATCTGATCGCAGGACTATGTTCCATCCTGTGGGTTATAGGCAAGAAAGTGTGTCCGTTTTAGGGGTGTAAGGGCAGGTCAAACC
>OLQP01000778.1_pt1 | contig 22108 bp, 8 predicted proteins | sample 1643181 | NCBI WGS metagenome assembly OLQP01 (sample SAMEA3136710, study PRJEB25190) | human gut metagenome | biome: human gut; feature: human-associated habitat; material: faeces | place: Austria | collected 2013 | reverse complement strand
ACAAAAAGGATCTATATGGACTTGTAAGGATTGTAGTCATGAATATAATCCACTAACTGTCCATTGGTCCGAGCGTGATAAATGTCCTCATTGTGGAAGTACAAATCTTGAAAAAACTCGCTCATCACTTCTTGTGGAATATCTAAGAGTTATTCGATCAAACAAACCCAATTTTGGTATTTATGAAAATGTAAAAAACATTGTTGGTAAACAATTTAAAGAAACAACATTTAAGTTATTTACTGATGAATTAGAAGAATATGGTTATAACGTATACTGGAAAGTGCTCAACGCAAAGCATTATGGAATCCCTCAGAATAGAGAAAGAGTATATCTTATTTTTATTAAGAAAGAACTGGATAATGGGGAGTTTAAATTTCCAGTGCCATTTGACAATGGTACACGTTTAAAAGATATTCTCGAAAATAAAGTAGATGAAAAGTATTATATTTCAGAGGAAAAGGTTAAGAAATTTATAAAGAATATTCATACATACGAATCTAATACTTCTAATGAGCAGCATTTTATTGGAAATATAAATCGTCCAGATTTAGGAACAGGATATGCTGGTGGTGTATGGGACAAAAATAATATAAGTCATACATTAACAACAATGCAAGGTGGAGGTAGACAACCGCATATAATGACAGGAATTGTATCTAACTGTGGTGAAAAATTTGAAAAAGAAATTGATGTTGCAAACACATTACTTGCAAGAGATTATAAAGGTTTTGGAAATCAAGGTATGAATGCAGTTGTTGAAATTCCACAGGCAACTAAAAAAGGGTATATAGAATGCGAAGTAGGTGGTGTTGCAGATTTATCTTATCCGGATTCGAAAACAAGAAGAGGTAGAGTACAAGAGTGTGGAAATATATCACCTACAATTACTGCGACAGAAACTGGCGTATGTAAGATTGAATACGATGATAAAATTATTTGTGCAAGTCGAGGAAGAAATCCAGAAAATCCATCAGATTGCACTCCTGGAGCACCGACTGAACAGAGATTGGAATTTAACCATAATGGTTGTAAAAATACATTGACTTCTGTACAAAAAGACAATTATGTTTTTGAAACTAATAATATTAGAATCAGAAAATTAACACCAAGAGAATGTTTTAGGCTTATGGGATTTTCTGATAATGCGTTTAATACAGCAGAAGAGGTGGTTAGTAACACTCAGTTATATAAACAGGCAGGAAACTCTATTGTGGTAGATGTTTTATATTATATTTTTATTGAATTATATAAAGTTATGCCATATTTGTTTGATGATTTGAGATTAAGCAGTTTCTTTTCCGGCATTGGAGCTTTTGAATGTGCATTAGATAGATTGTATGAAAGTATTAATAAAATTGAGAAGAGACTTGGATAAGATGAAAATTGCAATTATTGACGCTGATCTGATTGGAAGATCAAAGCATAGATTTCCGAACCTGGAAATGAAGCTACTGCAAGGTATCTGGCTGAGTTTGAAAAGAGATATCCGCAGATAGCAGAAAAATATTTCGATATAAAATGGAATAAATAAAAAATATAAAAAATACTCAAATAAATATATCTATAAACACATCAAAAAGCCATATATTATCGGCAAATTCACACGTTTATTTAAAAAATAAATATATATAAAATACAAAAATACTCGCATTTATATATTTATTATCTTATTAAAACCCAATGATTTTATAACAAAATAGCATAAATATATATTTATATATCTTTTATTATTATGAAAAATATAAATATATTTACAATAAACAGAATAAAGGAGGATGCAAAAGATGAGTGATTTTGTAATGCAAATTGGAGCTGACCTGGATTTATCTAAAGTCCAGGAACAGCTTGATTCTATAAAAAAACAAAAAGTAACTCTTGATATTGATATTAAAGGTAATGATGATGCACACAATCTGGCAAAGAGCATTGAAAAAGGACTGAAAGCCACAAAAATTGATACATCTGGGCTGAGTAAACAGTTAGCGGACGCATTTAATATAACGGATAAATCAGCAATCAGTAAACTTAAAGGACAGATCAACAGCGTAATGTCTGAGTTAAGTAAGACTTGGAATGGTAAGGAATTTAATTTACAAGGTGGAAAAGGTAATGCTTTTATATCTGGGCTGAGTGATCTTGCAAACAGTGTTTCTCAGAATGCCAACATTATTCAGGGCAAAATGGGGATTTACGACCAGTTCTACAGCTATTTCAAAGATAAGAAGATTTATGTATCAGATGATTTGAAGAAAGCTTTGTCCGGTGATGATTACAAGGAGCTTCTAAATAATAACATTGGTCATATTGTCAGAGAAGCAAGTAAAGGTGTGTCTATTGACTCCATCTGGGGAGAAATGACAAGCATGTTTCCTGAACACTTTGCCGATAACATTGTTACACAAGCAGACCAGATTAAAAGAGCTTTTGAAGTTCTGGCTCAGGCACGACAGGACATGACTCAGGTTATATCTGCGGAAAATATGACACCAGATCAGGCAGCTGGGATTAAAGCTGATGCTTTTGACAATGTGATAGCAATGTCGAACCAGATTCGGGAAAGACTTCAGCAGAATATTGAGACTGCTTCCGAAGGTGTGAAGAATACATACGATCTTGATGTGGATATTAATACAGAAAAAATTGTATCTGATATCCGGAATGCTATTCAGTCTGCTACCTCTGGTGCTGAAGATGCGGTTCAGATTAATGTGAAGATCAATGATGAAGAGTTGCTGTCTCAGATGAGGTCTGCAATTAGTCAATTGGCAACTGGGGACGAGCCAGTTCAGGTAGACATTCAAGTAAATAAGCAGAGTTTGGAATCTGATCTGGAAGTTGCACTGAAAGATGTAGAGTTACCTATTAAATTTAAGATTGACTCAGAACAAATGGCAGCTGATATTCAGGCGGCTGTTAATCAGATTACAGACGTTGAAATCAACTTGAGGGTTAATACAGATAGTCTGCGAAGCTCTGTTGAGAGGGCTGTGAACAGTGGTGGAAATAGCGTTCCAACCATTGATACATCCGGGTATGCTGAGATGCAGAATATCATTAATGGTCTTAATAGCGCAGGTGTTCAGGGACAAAGTGTGTTCCAGAGTTTTGGCAGTACACTGAAAGACGCTTTTAGCACATTTACAGCTGCTAATTTGTTGACAGATGCTATTTATAAAGTAGGTGATGCTGCCAGAGATGCAGTGAGCACGGTCAAGGAGCTAGACAATGCCACAGTAGCTTTGCAGCTTGCGACAGGTGCTAATTATAATACAGTACACGGTATGATGAATGATTATAATGCACTGGCAAAAGAGTTGGGATCACTTACCACACAGGTCAGTGAAGGAGCAGATGCCTGGATTAGACAGGGAAAATCAATTGATGAAGTCAATAATCTTGTAAAATCATCAATGGTTCTTTCTAAGGTTGGTAACATGTCCTCTGAAGATGCAACAAAATATCTTACAGCAAATTTGAATGGATATAAATTACAGGCTGATGCTGCTGAGTCGGTAGTTGATAAGATTTCGTCAGTTGACCTCGTTTCGGCTACAGATTCAGCCGGTCTAGCTGAAGCAATGTCAAGAGTTGCTGTTACTGCGGATCAAGCCGGAATCTCTATGGACCGTTTATTGGGTTATGTGGCAACTATCGGTGAAGTCACACAGCAAAGTATGTCTACTGTGGGAACTGCTATGAAGTCTATTTTGGCTCGTATGACTAATATTAAATCCGGTAAGTTGGAGTTGGTAGATGAAGATGGAACGACTGAAAAGCTGTCTGATGTTGAGACCACACTTGCAAATGTAGGAATTAATCTTAGAAAAACTATGACGGAATACAACAGTGCTTCTGATGTATTAGATGCACTTGCTTCTAAGTGGGACACCATGAACCAGGCACAGCAGAACGCCACCTCAATTGCTTTTGGTGGCCAACGCATGCAGAATCAATTTCGTATATTAATGCAATACTACGACAGAGTACAAAAATATACTGATGTTGCTGCTAACTCAGAAGGCAGTGGTGAGCAAAAGTTTGATCTCTACTTGGAAGGACTTGAGGCAAAGACTAATTCCTTAAAAGATTCCCTGGAATCATTGTCATCTAGTGTGATCTCCCGAGATTTATATGCTGGATTCTTGGATGGTTCCAAAGCAGTTGTAGACTTCACGGAGAAAACAGGACTTCTAAAAGGAGCATTGGCAGGACTTGGAACAGCTGGTGCTACATATGCTCTTAGTCAGTTAGTAACTATGGTTACCAGTGCAACAAAAGAATTTTCAAATCTGTCTAATGCTCTGAAGTTGGTAAAAGCAGCGGAATCCGCTGGAACATTTGACGTTTCTAATATGGCAAATCTAATTAATCTCACGAAAGGTCTTTCAGAATCCCAAACTAAACTTGTATTATCCAGTACAGCATTATCAGATGCGCAAAGAGTAGCGGTGTTAATGGGGCAAGGAATGACGGAAGCACAGGCGAGTGCTGCTGTAGCTTCAATGGGATTAGCAAGTGCTGAAACGACTGCTACCGGAGCAACAGTTTCTCTTAGCTCTGCGCTATCAGGCTTAATGTCTACATTGTTAGCCAATCCTCTGATCTTAATTGCTGCAAGTGTAACAGCTGTCGTATCAGCTTTTTCCGCATATAAAAGATCAATTGAAGAAGCTGTTGACAAAGCGCAAGAAGCTGGAAACGCTTGGGAGGATAATAATACCTCATTGCAGAGCAACATTGATAAGATTACGGAACTTCGTACTGCGCTGGATAATGGTACACTTTCTGAAGAGGAAGCTTATCAGGCTAAGTCTGATCTGCTGGAAATCCAAGACTCATTAACAGAGAGTTACGGAAACCAAGTACAAGGTTTGGATTTAATTAATGATTCTCTTGATACACAGATTGCAAAACTGAAGGAACTTTCTACTGGAGAATCAAAGCGATTCCTCAATGAGAATAAAAAAGGCGTTGAAGAAGCAGAGAAGCAGATGGAGAAAGAGCGCCATGCTTATCTTGGACAGTATTCTGATAACGGATCTGAAGAGTCTAATGCTATTAACCAGGCAATCGCCAAGCTCAAAAAGAAGTATGGTGATGATGTATTCAAGCTTCAGGAAGGCATGGAAGGAACTGGTAATTTTGAAATTGAGTTCAATGCAGACGCTTCTACTGCTAAAGATGCTCTGAATGATTTTATGAACGAAATAAGATCAATCCAAGAGCAATACGGTGAAAGTGATGTGCTGACGAGTTTATCTGATTATGCTTCTGGTGGTTTGGAAGAAGCCAATGACATTTTGACAGAATATCAGGATTTATACAATCAGGCGAAACAAGCTGAGTTATTTTCCGATAAACAACAATATTCTGGTAAGACTGCTTTGGAATGGTTGAACAAATATGAAGACGCTGTAAATAAATACAATGATGCAATATCAGGTGGAAATGCAGACGAGATTGCAGATGCAAAGCAGTATTATGATGATATAAATAAAAGCGTTCAAGTGTTAATGAACACAGACGCATCTAAGTATTCCTCACAGTTCAAAGAAATTGGAGATCAGCTGAATACTGCGGCTATTAAAGCGAATGAGTTCAATCAAGCTCTTTCCGGTGAGGGTGAAAATGGATTCCAGAAGCATTTACAATCTGTAGCTGAAGAAATCAAGAAGTTAAATATGGACGATGCTGATTTTAAGGCTGCTGTGTCTTCAGGTGATGTGGATTCCATTAATTATCTCGTTCAGGCAGCAGAACAAGCAGGAATAATTTCCGGTACATCTGCTAGTGAAATTCAACCACTTATTACAGCACTTGGAAATTTGGGTTATATCAGTAATATGTCTGCTGATGGATTGAATAATGTAGCTGATAGTGCAAGCAATGTGGAGATGTCTTTCTCTGATCTTGCCAAAGAGGACAGTTCAAATCTGTTACAGGAAATTAGTTCTGTGCAAGAGGCGTTGGACTCTCAGTCTATTGGCATATCTGTAAGCTATGATGATTTTTCTTCAGATGCGCTGGCTGACTATAGGGATTGCCTTGAATACGTTAATGGCAGTTTAGTTCTAAATGAAGAGAATGTTAAAAAATTAACAAATGCAAAAGTGGAAGAACAAGTTGCCACAAATAACACGGCAAAAGCTCAGAAACAGCAAGAATACTTAGAAAATGCCAAGCAGATTGAAGCCTTACGTCAGAAGCTCCTTGATAATACGGATGCTACTGGAAAGAGTGCAGAATCTATCCAGGAACAGATTGATGGATTACTTGCATGTAATGATGCTATCGTGGAGCAGTGTAGTCAGCTTGATTTGTTAAATTCTTCATTGATGGAATCTATTGGAATTTATCAACAGTGGAAGGATGCGCAGAATAGCTCTGAGAGCGGTGATATGTTTGACGATGCAATTACGGCATCTAAGCAGATTGACGATACATTAAATAACACAGACTCAGACATTTATGGTAGAGTGGGACGTAAAGATTATCAAGCTTCTTTAGACTTCCTCATTCCAGATACAGTAGACAGTACAGATGAAAATGCGATCAATTCCTATTTGAGCAGTATAGATAACCTATTTACACGCAATGAAGATGGTGAAAGAGCCGGACTTAATATAGAAGAGTTCTGCAAAAATGCTATGGATAAAGGTCTTATGGTCCTGGATGAAGCTGGTGAAAACTACCAGGTAGCAGGTGGGAAGACCATGGAAGATTTTGCTGAGGGTATGAATCTTTCAATGCCTATGGTTCAAGCAATGTTCGGTGAGATGCAGGAATTTGGAGCCAACTTCGATTGGTCGGATGAAGGCATTCAGACAATGGGTGATATTGCTGTAGCTGCCACTGAAGCTTCAGAGGCATTACGTAGTGTTGCTGGGAATGAAGACCTGAAGATTAATCTTGATGTGTCTGATTTACAGACAACAGAAGAAAAATGTTCTGCATTGGATGATACCATATCAGAGATGAACAGTGTTAAAGCAAAGGTAGGCGTGGATTCATCAGAAGTAGATCAGGCGAATACAATTATTCAGTATTGCGTTGCTCAGAAACAACAATTAGAAGCACCAGCTGTAATGAATGTTGATGTAAGCCAGGTTTCCGGTAAGATTGGAGAAGCTGTTGGATTGTTGCAAGAATTCCAGACAGCGCAGAACACATTGCAGATGCAAGAGACACTTGGAATGGACACCTCAGAAGCCCAGGCAAATGTGGAAGCTGTAGCAGATAAGATTAAAGGGCTTGATACAAATGTAAAAGCTACATTATCTATAGATGATAGTTCAATTGATACGATCCAGGACAGCATTAGTAATAAGCTTACAAATGAAGTCATGGTAAAAGCCGGTATAGATGATTCTGCTATTATTGGATTCCAAGAAACAAAGCATGATGCAAAAGGTGAAGTTGATTGGGATAATGATACGACAAAAGTTGATGCTTACGCCGCTGCTCAAAAGAAAAGTGACGGTACGGTGTTGTGGAGTAATGATATTTCACAGGTAAAAACTCAATTTCAGGCTGTAGGACACATTAATTGGGGAAACACTTCTGCTCCTACTAATGGGGCTAATAGCGTGAATGGAACGGCTCACGTATCTGGAACTGCTAAAGTTACAGGTGATTGGGGAAATAAGCACCCTGGTACTACTCTTGTGGGAGAATTAGGCAGAGAGATGATCGTTAACCCACATACTGGAAGATGGTATACAGTTGGTGATAACGGAGCAGAATTTACAAGTATTCCGCAGAATGCAATTGTATTTAACCATGTACAGACCGAGGAATTGTTAAGCAATGGATTTACAGCTTCAAGAGCAATTGCGTTAGCGTCTGGTACAAGTCCTGATATATCCGGGAAAGCTCTTGTATCAGGCAATGCTATGGTAACAGGTGGGATCAGTGTAAAGCAAGCGCAAAAATCTGTCGTATCCGGTGGTAACACTGCAAAGGCTACCAGTGCTACCAATGCAGATACCAAAGCTACTACAAGTCATACCAAAGCTACGGAAGAATCCACAGAGACCGTAAAGAAGTCTATGAAAACATTTGACTGGGTTGCTACGAAGCTGGAAACATGGGAGAAAAAGGTTAAGAAAATATCAGATCAGATTACGGATTATATCACATCTGCATTAAAGACATCTTTATTAAAGAAACAGATGAAAACCATGAACTATGAGATGAAAGCTAACACCAAAGGTGAGCTTGCTTACATGAAGAAAGCCAATTCTGTTGCTGAAAAATACACTTATTACAATAGTGATGGTGGAGAAATAAATGTACCAATTCCTAAGAAATATCAAAAATTGGTACAGTCCGGTGCTTATCATATTGAAGATATGGACACTAGCACAGATGAGGGTAAGGCTTTAGCAGAAGCTATCTCAGAATATCAGAGTTGGTATGAGAAAGCACAAGATTGTAAACAGGCTGTTATTGATCTGAGAAATGAACAACAGAAGTTGTTTGAGCAATGGGCTAACATGCCTACAGAGAAAGCTGAGAAAAAGATTGATCGTTTGACTACTGGATATAATGGTATTAATGCTGTCTCTTCCAGATTAACCGCTGCAACAAAAGGGGGATCTACTCAGGCTGTTCTTGCGCAGACAATGAAAGAGGATCTGGCTGAAGCTCAGGATCAGAAGAAATCAGATAATAAAGCGTTGAAATCTGCGAAGACTGCTAATAAAAAAGCTTCCAGTGAAAAGAGAAAAGCTGATAATAAGGTTAAATCTACTGCTAAATCCTTACTGAAAACAAATCTTACTGATGAACAGAAGAAACAGGTGAAATCTGGTAAGAAGCTTGATACTACTGGTATGTCAGGTTCCCAGAAGAAAAAAGCTGACGCTTATAATAAGGCTGTGACAAACAAGAGCAAAGCGAATAAGAAAGCCACATCTGCAAAATCTAAATTATCTACGGCAAAATCTAATTATAATTCTTCTAATTCTACATATAACTCCATGAAATCAAATGTAAATGAAGCTCTAACCGCGTATGATTCCGGTGATTCATTATCATATATGAATAGCCTGGTGGACCAGCAAGTCTCTGGAAAGAAGTTAGAACAGAATGCAAGAAAAACTGCTGTTGAGCAAGCAAATGCCAATGTCGCTACAGCTAATAAGCAGAAGAAAGAAGCTGACAAAAAATTTGCAAAGCTTCAGAAGAAATATAAGAACAGTAAGAAGCTTACAGCAGCTCAGAAAAAAAAGATTGCAGCTGGCAAAGAAATTGATACAACTGGAATCACTGATGCAAAGCAGTTAAAAATTCTGACCGCCTACAATAATGCCTTAGCAGACAGTAAAAAGAAGAAAGAGAATGTAACCATTGCCACAAATGCTCTTGCAGAAGCTAATGAAAACCTTATGACAGCCGAGGTGGAATCTGCTCAGGCTACAGTGGAAGCGGTATCTACGAAATTTGATAATGCGAAGACATATTACGAAGCACTTCTAAGTTACCAAGAGCAATTGAGTAAATATCAGGAAAAGAATATAGACCTGGCAAAAGCTCACGGAGATTACGAAAAATCTTCTGACTATGACACAAAGATAAGCAACACTCAGGCTGAGATGGCAATTAAACAGAATGAGCTTGATGAATTGACTAAGCAGTTAGATGATGGCGTTGAAGCTGGAACAATCGTGGAAAATTCACAAGAATGGCTGGACATGCAGACAAAAATCAAAGAAGCGCAAAATGCTGTGGCAGACTATGACACACAAATTGAGGAATTGAAGCAATCTCAGATTGGTGTTTATTACGAAGAACAGTTTAAAAGAGCTGCAGAAAAGGTTGACAGGTTCCGTGATAAGCTGGATGGTCTTAAATCTCTGATTTCTGATGATATGAAAATTGATAAGAACACAGGACTTCTTACAGAATCAGGTGCATTGTCAATTACGTTGGATGTAGATGATATCAATGCTTCCACAGAAAATCTGAAAACCTATATAAAGGAAAGACAGCAGATTATCAATGACTACAACGCTGGGAAGTTTGGTGAAGATGAATATAACCAGAAGCTCAAGGATGTTGATGCAAATATCAAGAGTACCACTGCAAATATTTATTCTTCCAGGAATTCCATTTTGGAGCTGGTGAAATCCCAATCTCAGGCTGAATTAGATGTGCTGAACAAGGTCATTGATAAGAGGAAAGAAGCTTTATCAGCTAAGAAAAGCTACTATGATTACGATAAGACTCTGAAAAATAAGACTAAAGATATTGAAGTGTTGGAGAGACAGATTGCGGCGTTGGAAGGAAGCACCAGTGCAGAAGATAAGGCAAGAAAAGCCAAGCTCCAAGAGCAATTGGATAGTGCAAAAGAAGATCTGAATGATACAATCACAGATCATGCTTATAGTATGCAGACAGACGCACTTGACAAGTTGTCTGCTGATATGAGTGAAGATCTAGATAAATGGATTAATACTATAAGCTCTAATATGGAAGAAATGACTACAGCTATTAATGATGCTGTGAAGAATGCAGGACTATCCACAGCCGGAACAATCAATGCTATTTCTTCAATATTAAGACATTACAGATTATCTGATAGTGAGATTTCACAGTCTGGACTTACAAATATTACCGGTTATGCTTCTGGAACAAACTATGTAAATAAATCTGGAATTTACAGAGTGAATGAGAAAGGCATGGAATCTGTCTTTTCCAAGCAGTACGGTACGCTCACATTTTTAAACCAGGGAGACAAGGTGTTTGACGCTAATTTTACGAAACAGTTGTTAGATAATTCAACTATTGCTACACAAAAAAACATGCCTGATTATGCTGGAATGGCAAAAGCTATAGAAAAGAATATCCAAAATATTCAGAATCTAAGTGGAAACACTTATGTAAATAACTTCTATATTGATGGTGCGCAAGATACAGAGTCTATTCTGAGGGAAATTGACAAACACTTGGACAAGAAAATCCAGGCACATGACAAGAAACAGGTAAGAGATTTCAAAAGTTTGAGATGAGCGAAATGCTGCATGAGTGATTTTTGAAGGATGTAATTTTTTAGAATTAAAACAAAGAGCTTTTAAGAAGAAATTACTGCAACTGGTAATGGCTTCTTGGAAGCTCTTTTTGAATATATTGAGGTAATTTTTATGGAAATAACAAATTGTGTAACACATGAAACAACAAATGCAGCAGTAATGGGACTTGGATCAAATGAACAGGAAATGTTGAATTTTGCAATCAAAAATGGTATCATCGACTTACCACATTTGCAGGATCAAGTTGAGATGATGAAGAATGCGGAAATTTTACAAAATCATCAATATAAGATTTGGCAAGGAAATAATCAAAAGTGGTATACATATTTACCAGATGGCGAAGATGGACGTAAACAGGTGAAAAGGTCTACAAAGGCAGCCATTGAAAAAGCAGTGATTCAGTATTACCGCCAAAATCCCAAAAAAGAAGAACGCAAGATAAAGACTTTTAAAGATTCATATGAGCATTGGCGTAGTGTCCAAGATTCTCTGGTTTGTCACAATACCGTATGCAAGTATAATACAGACCGCAAAAGATATTTCGATGGCACCCCATTTGTAAAAAAGAATATTCAGGACATAACGGAAGAAGATATAAAGGTTTTTATCGTAAAAACGGTTAAGGAAAAAGAACTGTGCAAAAAGGCATGTAAAACATTATTCAGTTATATTAAGAACACAATCTACAGCGCAAGAGTGAATAAAGCCATTGTTGGTGATCCTATGGAATTCTTACAGGCAAAACAGTTCTATCAATATTGTGTAGAGAAAGAAAAGCCTTTAGAGCAGAAAATTTTTTCTGATTTGGATTTGAACAGTCTACATGAGAGATTTGATCTTGACCATGAGAAAAAACCAGATTATATCCCTACATATGCAGTACAGTTAGCTTCTTTAACAGGGATGAGGGTAGGAGAAATTGTTGCGCTTAAATGGGAAGACATTAAGATGGATTACATTGTCATTAACAAGTCTGAAAAATACGATAGGATTACAAAAGAGTATATTATTGATAAGACTAAGAATAAGAAAGACAGAGTTTTCCCAAAGACTAAAGAGATTGAGAAGCTGTTTAACACAGTAAAGTATGTTGAACAGATAAATGGATTTTTATGCGAATGGGTCTTCGCTGATAAAGACGGTAGAATTCATGCTCCAAAAGTATCTTCTTGTATAAAAAATAAATGCAAGCAGCAAGGAATAAGGAACAGAGGAATTCATTCTTTTAGAAAAACAGTAAATTCTAAATTGAAATGTAATGGAGTCTCTACAACAGTCGCGGCTTCTTTGCTTGGTCATACTGAAGAAGTAAATGAAAAATATTACACTTTTGATACAACAGATTTGAAATATAAAACAAAAATTATTGAAGAAATTGAAGTAAAATAACAAAAAGTAATCAAGGTAATCAAAATTATTTTACTATCAAACAAATAAAATGCTTGATTTTTAAGGGATTATAGGGTATAGTAAGAAAGTCATTTGGGGGCCGTGAGGTCGCAGGTTCAAATCCTGTTGCCCCGATTAGTCATTGACAAGTGACTTGAAAAATGTTAAGGTAATAACCACAAAGAACATATAAGAGAAATGCTTTGATAAGGAGTAGTACACAGGTACCGGAGCGCAGAGAGTTATCGGGTGGTGTGAGATGACGGAAGGAAACTGTAGAACTCGCCTTGGAGCAGCTGTCTGAAATTACTTCGAATGATTAGAAGAAGCGAGAGTAGACACAGCCGGATTCCACCGTTACAGGGAAAGGATATAAGGAGTAATCCCGTATCCGATAAGTGTATGGATTCTATTCATGAAATAAGAGTGGTACCGCGTAAGATGTATGTCTTCCGTCTCTTGCACCTGTATGTGTGCAGAGCTGGAGGACTTTTTTTATGTGATAGTAATTCCATTGGAATTTAATACCACATAAAGCTGCTTTATCAGACTGAGCTCTGACCCAGCAGACAAAGAATCCTTCCGTCACAGAAAAGAGAAAAATTAAATTTACAATATGGAGGAATAAAAAATGATGAATGTAAGCAAATACAAAAAACAGTATTATCTTCCACCAGAAATCTGTATGGACTGGGCAAAAAAGGACTATATTGACAAGGCACCTGCATGGTGTTCTGTAGACCTTCGTGACGGAAACCAGGCACTTGTCATCCCAATGAGCCTGGAACAGAAGGTTGAGTTTTTCAAACTTCTTGTACAGATTGGGTTTAAAGAGATTGAAGTAGGATTTCCAGCTGCTTCCGAGACAGAGTATACGTTCCTTCGTACCCTGATCGATCGCAAACTGATTCCTGAAGATGTTACGATCCAGGTACTGACTCAGGCAAGAGAGCATATTATCCGTAAAACCTTTGAAGCCGTAAAAGGTGCGCCCAAAGCTATTGTTCACGTATACAATTCCACATCTGTTGCACAGCGTGAACAGGTATTTAAGAAATCCAAAGAAGAGATTTTAAAGATTGCCGTAGAAGGTGCGAAATTATTAAAAGAACTGGCTGAACAGACAGAAGGAAACTTCCAGTTCGAGTATAGCCCGGAGAGCTTTACAGGAACTGAGCCGGAATATGCCCTTGAGGTCTGCAATGCAGTTATCGATGTATGGCAGCCAACTCCGGACAATAAATGTATCATCAACCTTCCGGTAACAGTGGAGCATTCCATGCCGCATGTATATGCGAGTCAGGTTGAATATATGTGCAAACATATGCTTCGCCGTGAAAATGTAATCGTATCCTTACATCCTCACAATGACAGAGGTTGTGGTGTGGCAGATTCTGAAATGGGAATTCTTGCCGGAGCAGACCGCATCGAGGGAACTCTTTTTGGAAACGGAGAGCGTACTGGTAATGTTGATATTGTAACACTTGGAATGAACATGTATTCCCAGGGAGTAGATCCGAAGCTTGACTTCTCCGATATGCCTCACATCTGCGAGGTGTATGAGCGTTGCACGGGAATGACAGTTGGAGAGAGAAGTCCATACAGTGGAGCACTTGTTTTTGCAGCATTTTCTGGTTCCCATCAGGATGCAATTGCCAAAGGTATGCGCTGGATCGAGGAAAAAGATCCGAACCGCTGGACAGTTCCGTATCTGCCAATTGATCCCACAGATGTTGGACGTAATTATGATGCAGATGTTATCCGTATCAACAGCCAGTCTGGCAAAGGCGGCGTAGGCTACATTCTGGAAACAAAATACGGTCTGAACCTTCCGCCAAAAATGCGTGAGGCAATGGGTTACGCAGCCAAGGGTGTTTCTGATCACCTTCATAAAGAGCTTCATCCAGATGAAATCTTTGATCTGTTCAAAAAGACTTTTGAGAATGTGGGACAGCCGTACAGCATTAATGAAGTGCACTTCCAGCAGACGAGCGAGGGAATTACAACTAAGGTAACCTCCACATTTAATGGAAAAACAATTACCACAGAGGCTGTGGGAAATGGACGTCTTGACGCAGTGAGCAATGCCCTGAAGAAAGCATACGAATTGAAGTATTCTCTGGAAGTATACCAGGAACATGCGTTAGAGCGCAGCTCCAGTTCCAAGGCTATAGCATATGTTGGAATCAAGAAACCTGACGGAACTATGGCGTGGGGAGCAGGCGTAGACCCGGATATTATCCGTGCTTCCATTGATGCACTTGTAACAGCAATTAATAACCGCTGAGAGATTTGTTTAAACCTTATTTATAATAAGAAGCATATTTGATAACAAAAAGACAAACCACCGCAAATCAGTTCATAAAAAAGACTGTGCGGTGGTTTGCTGCTTTGAAAGGTAACGGCGCTTTTTGTCAGAATTCGGCGATAAAAAAGGTTTGACGAACAGAAAAAGAAAAGCTATAATAAAATCCATAAGAAGGGGAGAAATAACCATACCTAAGAATAAAAGGGGACAAATAGAAACAGGGTAAATTTATCAAAAATATTACATGATTTTTGAATGAATCATCCTATTTCTTTCTTGTTGCCTTTCTTTTTTTACCTGTTTTTAGAGAAAAAAGCTATAGAAAGCAAAAAAAACTTGACATTTGGGAGTTTGTTAAATATAATTTTCCTATAAATTACAGAAATGTTACAGAATAAATAATTAAAGAAATCAAAACATAACAGAAGTGCAAGGAAAGAAGAATATGAAATTAAAAAGAAGTTTACAACATGTAACAACTTGCAAGAGCGATGCCCAGAAAAAAAAGAATGGAAATGCTCTTGTACATAATTTTGTAGCTCTTAGCGCCTGCGCCACGTTGGCAATGATTTTGGCAGTTGGAACGAAGGTGGCGGAGTTTGGTCCACGGAGTCAGGTATATGCAGCTTCGGACAAAGAGAACAGATCCGCGGATGCCTGGACTGACCTTGGAAATGTAGAGTATGATCTGCCTACAGGAATTGCCGGTATGGTAACCAGTGTTGCAGATACTCCATCAGCAGGAACATCTGTAACAAGAATTGGAACTTCATGCGAGAGAGTCATGGTAGGCCAGCGCGTGAAGCAGATAAAAGGAAACGTGGATGAGCTGAATGTAGGGGACTCTATGGCTGATACAGTTGCGAGCCTTGATGCAGCTGCAGTATCCATGTCTGCAAATCCGAAGATCATGTCGGACGCAGATTATGATAACCTGCTTCATATAGTAGAGGCAGAGGCGGGCACAGAGGACATTAAAGGTCGTGTACTGATCGCAAATGTAATTATGAACCGCCTTTCCCATGAGGAATTTCCAGATACCATTACAGGTGTTATTCTGGATCAGAGAAATGGAATTCCTCAGTTTTCACCTGTTTACGATGGTAAGTTTTATGAAGTAACGGTAACAGATGAGACCAGGGAAGCTGTGAAACAGGCATTAGAGGGAACTGACTATTCAGAAGGAGCTCTATTCTTTGTTCAGCGTTCTGCTGCGGACAAAAAGAACGTGTCCTGGTTTGATAAGGATTTAAAAAAATTATTTAAATATGGTGTTCACGAGTTTTACACCTACCCGGATGAAGCTAAGTCACAGAACACTGAGAATGAAACCTCAGAAGATGACACAAACGTTGTTCAGATGGTGAAAAAATAATATTTTAATAACAGTAACATTCTGTAATAAGGAGATATAAGCCGCCAGGAAATTACAATTCCAGGTGGCTTTTTCAAATTGGGTGTTGATTTAGCACGGTGAAGTATGTATAATACCTGTAAAGTTAAAATATGATAACAAAGAGAGGATGACTGCCGGTAGGTTACAGATTCCGGCATGAGTACCTCATAACAATAAGCGAAAGGCAGGAATAACAAATGCAGGTAATGTACCAGAGCACCAGAGGAAAAGGAGAACCGGTAACCGCTTCCCAGGCTATTTTAAAGGGACTTTCTGAAGATGGAGGACTGTTTGTACCAACACAGATTCCGGCACTTGATGTTTCTATGGATGAACTTTCCAGAATGACTTATCAGGAAACTGCTTATCAGGTAATGAGCCGCCTTCTTACTGACTTTACAGAAGAAGAGTTGCGCACCTGTATCAACCGAGCATATGACAAGAAGTTTGACACAGATGTGATCGCACCTCTTAAGGAAGCTGACGGGGCATATTATCTGGAACTTTTCCATGGTCCTACAATTGCATTTAAAGACATGGCACTTTCCATTTTGCCATATCTTATGACTACTGCAGCAAGAAAGAATAATGTAAAAAATGAGATCGTTATCCTGACTGCGACCTCCGGAGATACTGGAAAAGCAGCACTTGCAGGTTTTGCCGATGTTCCGGGAACCAGGATTATTGTATTCTATCCGAAGCATGGCGTAAGCCCGATCCAGGAGAAGCAGATGGTAACCCAGAAAGGTGCCAATACCTACGTTGTGGGCATCACAGGTAATTTTGACGATGCCCAGACAGCTGTAAAGAAAATGTTCAATGATAAAGAACTGGCAGCAGAGCTTTCCCAGGCTGGATTCCAGTTCTCTTCTGCAAACTCCATTAACATTGGACGTCTTGTTCCCCAGATCGTTTATTATGTATATGCATATGCTGCGCTGGTGCGCCAGAACAAGATCGAAGCCGGACAGGAGATCAATATAGTAGTTCCTACAGGAAATTTTGGAAACATTCTGGCAGCATTTTATGCAAAACAGATGGGACTTCCGGTGAACAAGCTGATTTGTGCTTCTAATGAGAACAAGGTTCTGTTTGATTTCTTCTCCACAGGTACATACAATAGAAAGAGAGACTTTATCCTTACCAGTTCTCCATCTATGGATATTTTGATTTCCAGCAATCTGGAGCGCCTGATCTATCGCATTACAGGCGGAAATCCTGAGGAGTGTGCAAAACTTATGGAAAATCTTTCCAAGGGTGGTGAATACACTATTACACCTGAGATGAAAGCCCAGCTGAAGGATTTCTATGGAAACTACTGTTCCGAAGAAGAGACGAAGGAAGCTATCCGCGAAGTATATAAGACAAGTGATTATGTGATTGATACACATACTGCAGTTGCTGCTGGCGTATACAAAAAATATGTGAAAGATACCGGAGATAAGATTCCGGCAGTTATTGCTTCTACAGCAAGTCCATACAAGTTTACCAGAAGTGTTATGGATGCAATCTCCGAGGGACATGAGAATCTGGATGATTTCGGGCTTGCAGACGCACTTGAGAAGCTTTCCGGGGTGGCAGTTCCGAAGGCAGTCAACGATATCCGTACTGCACCAGTACTTCATGACCGGGTAGTAGATGCAGAAGATATGCCTGCAACTGTGAAAGAGATTCTAAAAATCAGTTAAAAATCAGTAAAAAGAATTTGTGCATTTTCTGTTGAAAAACAGTATATACTAGAGTATAATTATTTTTAGAAAAATGAATCCTGGGATGTGCGAGGCCCCTTTTATTTTTGAACCTACATTGACATCAAGGGAATCCAATATCGCAGTGCGGATGTCAGACCTCTCGTTGTGGTAGGCAGAAGTCCTGTTGAGGATACCCACCTAGCGGTTAGCTAGGCGTCAAAAGAAAGGGAACGGCATTCTGGGATTTTTTAGAACAGGGAGGCAGGTAATATGGGTGTTACAGCAAAGAATTTTGGAAACTTAACCTCTGGGGAAGAGATTACTTTATACCATCTGGAGAATAAATCCGGTGCATATGCAGAAGTGATGGATTACGGTGCCATTCTTGTGAAGCTTTGCGTTCCGGACAAAGATGGGGAGCTTACAGATGTAGTGCTTGGTTATGACGATGTTCAGCAGTACGAAGTAAATGGCTGCTTCTTTGGTGCGATCATAGGAAGAAGCGGAAACCGTATCGCAGGTGCCAGATTTTCCCTTTATGGACAGGAATACCAGCTTGACAAGAATGAGAATGACAATAATCTTCACAGCGGCCCCAATGGCTTCGAGAAGAAGATTTGGACTGTTAAGAATACAGATTCTGACAAAAATGCCATTACTTTTTCCAGAATCAGCCCGGATGGCGAGAATGGATTCCCGGGAGAATTCCAGGTGTCTGTTACATATGAATTTACAGAGGACAATACCCTGCAGATTTACTATAGCGGAATCAGTGACAAGGCGACACTGGCAAATATGACCAACCATTCCTACTTCAACCTTACAGGGGAGGGAAGCGGCAAGGTTCTTGATACATATCTTACGATCCATGCCAGAGATTATAATCCGGTGGATGAGTTCTCTATTCCTACAGGCGAATATGCAGCAGTAGAGGGTACTCCTATGGATTTTAATAAGGCGAAAAAGATTGGCCAGGAAATCGAGGCAGACTTCCAGCAGCTGAAGTACACTGGCGGATATGACCACAATTATGTGACTGACAATTACGCGAAAGGCAGTCGGAGAACGGTTGCAGTTGCTTACAATGAGACCTCTGGTATTACGATGGATGTGATTTCGGATTGTCCATGTGTGCAGTTCTATGCCGGTAATTTTGTTATTGATGAGAAGGGTAAGAATGGACATGTTTACAACAAGCGTGAAGGCTTCTGCCTTGAGACACAGGTTGAACCAAATGCAGTAAATGTGGAAGCATTCCATTCACCAGTACTTGAAGCTGGTGAGAAGTATCAGTCTTTTACCGCATATAAATTTGACGTAAGAAAATAATTACAATACAGATATTTTTGTCTGGTTTTCTTCATATACTTTTGTATGAAGAAGACCAGATTTTTTTATGGATTGAATTATTTTCTGATTGTACTGCTGGGCTGGCTGCTTTTGTTTGGAAAAGCCGCAGAAATGAACAAGAGGAGTGAAGAAAGTGCCAAAAGGGAGCAGAAAGAAAAGAAAAAGGAAACTGACGAAAACAAGGTGCAACAACGAGAGCCTTCCATTCGCGTCCTTCTCACAGACTCGTCCTGGCAATCCTGTTATCACCAGTCAGTAACCATAGAACAAAAAGGAAAAGAACATACCTACACCCCGGATTCACAGGAGCTCCAGAATGATAGTCTGCTTCTGGACGGGGGAACTGATGGCATTGCGATTCCCTCTATTGAAAGAGCTCAGAATCCTCCTGTTTATTATGGAACTCTGGAAATTAAAAAGACAGCGCAGGGGCTGCTGATTATTAATGAATTGTCCCTGGAAGCTTATCTGGAAGCTGTAGTCCCAAGTGAAATGCCTGCATCCTATGAAGAACAGGCATTGATGGCCCAGGCAGTATGTGCCAGAACCTATGCAGTTTGCCAGATACAGGAAAACAGTCTGGAAAAATATGGGGCGGATGTAGATGACAGCGTGAATTATCAGGTTTACAACAATTTTGGGGCAGATAAAAGAACAGGTAAAGCAGTACAGGATACAGAAGGTCAGATCCTATGCCAGAATGGAGAACCGATCACGGCTTATTATTTTTCTACATCAGCAGGCCGGACAAGCACAGATGAGATATGGGGCGCAGACAGGTCAGCAGCTTATCTGAAAAGTGTAGAATGTAATTTTGACCAGAACATGCCATGGAGCAGCTGGAGCGTGGAAATTCCCTGGGAAACTTTAGAAAAACGATCGGGAAATCTGGATGGCAGTGGGAAATTTATAGGGCTTCAGGTTATTAAAAAGAATACCAGCGGTGCAGTGACGGGAATGGAGATTGTGACAGAAAATAAAAGTATACAGCTGGAAGGCGAATATGAAATACGGCAATTTCTTTCCCCGGCAGGTTGTTTGATTACAGAAAAAGATGGAAGTATTGTGAACGGCAGTAATCTTCTGCCAAGTGCCTATTTTGAACTGAACGTGAAATCCGGTAAGGTAGTACAGATTCAGGGAAAAGGGTATGGCCACGGTGTGGGAATGAGCCAGAACGGGGCAAATGAAATGGCCAGGGAAGGCTATGGCTGGCAGGATATCCTAAATTATTTTTTTAAGGATATTACGTTGGAAGTGGTGGGGAATAACCTGTCAAAGCGGGAAACATGACATTTTGCAAGGTATTTTTGTGAACAAAGTTCACAGAAAACCCGAGAATTAAGTTTGCGCAGCAAACGCTGCTGTTTGTGCTTGTCACAGGAAGGTTCGTCTTTTTGTGCATCGCGAAGCGTTTACTGATTATGGAGTGAACAGTAATTGTTGCTGTGAACGGAAAGAGCAGTGATACCAGGAAAAAGTAGACAGAAAGCATGTTTCGTGATATGATACAAAAAATGATTACGAAAATGTAACAGGAGCAATCATATGGATAAGAAGAAAGAAAAACAGAGCGTTCTCCAGCTTCTGTTCGGTTTTATGGACAGGGCAAATGGAGACCATGTGGGAGCTTATGCGGCACAGGCAGCATATTTCCTGATTATGTCTTTTATTCCGTTTATTCTGTTTCTCACGACTATAATTCGATATACACCTTTAACATACAATATGGTCAGCGAAACCATCCGGGCATTTGTGCCTCACAATATACAGAATTTTGTGCTTACCATTGTATCAGAAGTATATGGCAGAAGCACGGCGGTAGTTCCGATTTCTGCTATCATGGCATTGTGGTCAGCAGGAAAAGCCATGCAATCCCTTACGAACGGACTGAATAGCATTTATCACGTCCATGAGACCCGTAACTGGCTGATTACCAGAATGTATGCAGTTGTTTATACATTTCTGTTCAGCATTGCAATTATTGCAAGTCTTCTGCTTCTGGTTCTTGGAAATCAGATTCAGATTATGGCAGGAAAGTACGTTCCATTCCTTGGGAGAATTATCGGAAAGATCATTGGAGCCAGGACGGCGCTTGTATTTGCCGGACTGTTTCTGATCTTTCTGATTTTGTATAAAATGCTTCCAAACCGTAAAGCTACTTTTAAAAGTCAGGTGCCGGGAGCTCTTCTGATTGCAGCAGGGTGGTCCCTGTTTTCCTATTTCTTTTCTATTTATTTTGACATGTTTCCAGGCTTCAGCAATATGTATGGAAGCCTGACTGCGTTGATCATGGTGATGCTGTGGCTGTATATCTGTATGAATCTGCTGCTGTATGGAGCAGAGATCAACGCTTATTTTGAAAAACAGTTCAGAATGGCCCAGGCATCCATGAGGGAAATGCTCAGCCGCGAGCGCGATGAGGCGGAAAAAGAGCTTAATAAAGAGAAGAAAAAATATCTGGAAAAAGAGAATGAGAGAAAGAAAAAGATTGAGATGAAAGCTTCAGCTGAGAAAAAGAAGGAAGAGCAACAGACAAATTAACCTCTTGACAGATTCACTCTGATGTGGCATAGTTATAAAAGAGAAAAAGCCAGGAAGGTGTTTTTAGGAAATTATTTTCTTTCAGAGAGAGGAAGCCACCGGCTGTAAGCTTCCTTAAGTTCAGATAGTTTCTGAGTTTCGCACCGGAGCCGCGTTTCTGAAATTTCAGTAGGAAGCGACGTGTAGCTGCGCGTTAAGCAGCGGGAGAGCCTGTATATACAGGAATCAGGGTGGTACCGCGGAATATGCTTCGTCCCTTTTATTGGGGACGGAGCTTTTTTACGTTGTAAAGTCCTGGGAGCGCTAGAGCCTGTTTGAAAAATCATTCCCGTAATCTGCACGCCCCACTTTGCGGTATATTTTGCCCGAATTCGGTTGTCGTAGCCCGCTACGA
>OLQP01000762.1_pt1 | contig 22503 bp, 10 predicted proteins | sample 1643181 | NCBI WGS metagenome assembly OLQP01 (sample SAMEA3136710, study PRJEB25190) | human gut metagenome | biome: human gut; feature: human-associated habitat; material: faeces | place: Austria | collected 2013 | reverse complement strand
GGGATAAACGCTGAAGGCATCTAAGCGTGAAGCCCCCCTCAAGATGAGATATCCCCCGCATAAGCGGTAAGACCCCTTGAAGACGACGAGGTAGATAGGGCAGAGGTGGAAGTGCAGTAATGTATGGAGCTGACTGCTACTAATAGGTCGAAGGCTTAACCAAGCACGAGAGTGTGAGGTTCAGGATAGAAGAAAAAGATGTAGGATTTATGGTCTGTATGCGGTTTTGAAGGTATATGAGCAGATTCCGTAAATAATCAGAAATGGTTATTTACGGTTTTTTTATTTAAAGTCTTATCTTAGTTGCAAGATAAGGCATGGGCACAACATAGAAATTGTGTTATGATATATATTACAGTTTACAGACAAGATATTTGACAAATTTAGAATGTAAATGACAGAAAGGGAAAAACATGGCAGAAGAAATAAGACAGGAAATTCAGAAATCCGCACAGGAGGCAGATCTGGTATTGGTGGGAATCGGAACAGAATTCAGTAAAAAAAATGCCAGGAAAGAAGAGATCATGGAAGCTTACCGGAAACTGGCGGATCTTTTAAAAGGAAAAAATTATTTTTTACTGACGGTAAACACGGATGATCTGATTTTTGAATCAGCAATCGATTCGGAACGTATCGTAGCACCATGCGGCAGCGACAAGACCGGCAATGTGGTGACAAACGATGACTACGATGAGTCCTGGTATATGCCGCAGTGGGAGAAATATACGAAGTGGCTCCAGGGAACCGTAAATAAAAAGGTATGTGTTTTGGAGCTTGGTGTTGGTTTTGAATATCCGACGGTGATCCGTTTTGCTTTTGAGAAGATTGTATATTTTAATCAGAAATGTCATATGTACCGTATTCATGAGAAATTTGCACAACTGACTCCGGAAATCAAGGATCGAACAACGGCAGTAAAAGAAAATGCAGTAAAGCTTTTGCTTGAGGATGGAGCAGATGTCAGATAATCATCGACAGGATTTTGCAAATATGATATGATGATGTGGGAGAAAATTGCGTAGCAATGAGTGACAGAATTTACTTGTAACACTTATATCATATGTTAGGTATAAATATATATCCTCTGGCAGATTGCAGAGGTATTCTTGAATTTGAGAGGTGATAAGAAGCGATGATAGCGATTATTGATTACGATGCCGGTAACCTGAAAAGTGTGGAAAAAGCTTTGCAGAGTATTGGTGAAGATACGATCGTTTCCAGAGACAGGGAAGAGATACTGAGAGCAGATAAAGTGATCCTTCCGGGCGTAGGATCATTTGGTGATGCCATGCAGAAGCTCAGAGACTATAAACTAGACGAAGTGATAAAAGAAGTAACCGAAAGCGGAAAGCCATTTCTTGGTATCTGTCTTGGATTGCAGCTTCTGTTTGAGAGAAGTGAAGAAACACCTGGTGTAGAGGGACTTGGTATTTTAAAAGGCGAAATTTTGAGAATCCCAGATCATGAAGGGCTGAAGATTCCGCATATGGGATGGAATTCTCTGGAGCTTATCAATCAGGGCAGACTGTTTCAGAATCTTCCGGCAGATCCGTATGTCTATTTCGTGCACTCTTATTATCTGAAAGCAGAGGAGCCGGAGATCGTAAAGGCGACTACCTGGTACAGCACCACGATCCATGCATCGGTAGAAAAGGGAAATATTTTTGCATGTCAGTTCCATCCGGAGAAGAGCAGTGATGTCGGACTGCAGATCCTGCGGAATTTCGCAGCGATCGGAAAGGAGGAAAACGGATATGTTTACGAAAAGAATCATTCCATGTCTGGATGTTCATAACGGCCGCGTGGTAAAAGGTGTGAATTTTGTGAATCTGCGGGATGCCGGGGATCCGGTGGAGATTGCGGCAGCTTATGATAAGGCCGGAGCCGATGAACTGGTATTTCTGGATATCACAGCCTCTTCGGATGCCAGAAATACGGTTGTTGATATGGTACGAAAAGTAGCTGAGAAAGTATTTATTCCATTTACCGTCGGTGGAGGCATCCGAACCGTAGAAGATTTTAAGGTGCTTCTGCGTGAAGGGGCAGACAAGATTTCCATCAATTCTTCGGCAATCAATACACCGGAGCTGATCAGTCAGGCGGCAGATAAATTTGGCAGCCAGTGTGTGGTTGTAGCGATTGATGCAAGAAGAAGAGAAGACGGAAGTGGTTGGAATATCTACAAAAACGGAGGCAGGATCGATGTCGGTATCGATGCGGTAGAATGGGCAATGAAAGTGGATAAATTGGGTGCAGGAGAAATTCTTCTGACCAGTATGGACTGCGATGGAACAAAAGCAGGTTACGATCTGGAACTGACCAGAACAATTGCAGAAAATGTTTCCATACCGGTGATTGCGTCCGGAGGAGCCGGCACGATGGAGCATTTTTATGATGCACTGACGGAAGGAAAAGCAGATGCAGCTCTTGCAGCGTCTCTCTTCCATTATAAGGAGCTGGAAATCCGTCAGGTAAAAGAATATCTGCGAGATCGGAAGGTACCGGTAAGACTGTAAGAGAAGTATAATCAGAAAAATATAGCAGTAAAATGCCAGAATAAGGAGGCAAAATTATGGCACCGATCAGTAATGACTGGCTGGAACCGCTGAAACCGGAGTTCCGTAAGCCATATTATGCAAAATTATATAAAACAGTGATGGATGAATATCATACGAGAAGAATTTATCCTCCGGCAGATGATATTTTTAATGCATTTGCCTTAACACCACTTAAGGATGTCAAAGTTGTAATTTTAGGGCAGGATCCTTACCATGGGGATGGACAGGCACATGGACTTTGTTTTTCGGTGAAACCAGATGTAGAGATACCGCCGTCTCTTGTAAATATTTATAAAGAACTGCACGATGACTGTGGCTGTTATATCCCGGATAATGGGTATCTGACGAAATGGGCGAAACAGGGCGTATTGCTGCTGAACACGGTTCTGACCGTGCGTGCACATCAGGCAAATTCCCACAGGGGGATTGGATGGGAAGAATTTACCGATGCAGCAATCCGCATCCTGGATCAGCAGGATCGTCCAATGGTATTTCTGCTGTGGGGCAGACCGGCTCAGATGAAAAAATCCATGCTGCACAGAAATCCGAAGCATCTGATCCTGGAAGCACCGCATCCAAGTCCGCTTTCAGCATATCGCGGATTTTTTGGCTGCAAACATTTCAGCCAGACAAATGAATTTTTAAAAGCAAACGGTCTGGAGCCAATCGACTGGCAAATCGAGAACCGTGCGGAGCAGAAGACAGAAGAATAAGCAGAATCGTTTGAAGTGACCAGACTTCATAGAGCGTATAAAGAGTATCAGAATACAAAAAAGCAGAGTACATGATTTTGTTATCATAGTGGCTCTGCTTTTTTATACTCTGGCATTTTGTTATTTTTTCAGGTTTTTATTTGCTGTGGAGAGCATCAGTTTGATTCGGTTCAGCTGATTTACTTCACTGGCACCTGGATCGTAGTCGATGGCAACGATATTGGACATCGGATACTGATGACGCAGTTCTTTGATGACACCTTTGCCGACTACGTGGTTCGGCAGGCATCCAAATGGCTGTGTGCATACGATGTTGTTGACACCGCTGTGGATCAGCTCTAACATCTCTCCGGTCAGGAACCAGCCTTCACCGGTCTGATTTCCGTTGGAAACGATCGGTTTTGCATAACCAGCCAGATCCTGGATATGTGCAGGTGGATCAAAATGTTTGCTTGCTGCAAAAGCTCTGGCAGCCGGTTTGCGGAAATATTCTAACAGAGCGATACCGGCATTTCCAATGGTTGCGGAAGATTTCTTCATGCCAAGATTTTCTGCTTTAAAGTTCGTGTTGTAGAAACAGTAGAGCAAAAAGTCGATCAGATCCGGCATCACCGCTTCAGCCCCCTCGGATTCCAGCAGATCTACCAAATGATTGTTGGCAGCCGGCAGGAATTTTACCAGAATTTCTCCTACAATGCCGACGCGAGGTTTTTTCTCATCTGTAATCGGCAGGTTATCGAAGTCATGGATAATATCACGGCACAGCTTTTTGAACTGTCCCATAGTCGGATGCTTGGAAGAGACAAAATCTTTGCAGACTTTTTCCCATTTTTCATGCATGGCATTTGCGGAACCTTTGACTTTTTCATAAGGACGCATACGGTAGAGGCAACGCATGAAAATATCGCCGAAGATCGCACCGTACAGACCACGCATCACAAGACTGTAGCTGATTTTAAATCCCGGATTTTTCTCAAGACCGCTCAAATTGATGGAGATGACAGGGATCTGTTCCATGTCTGCCTTTTTCAGTGCACGGCGGATAAAGCCGATATAATTGCTGGCACGGCAGCCGCCGCCTGTCTGGGAAATCAGAACGGCAGTCTTATTTAAGTCATATTTACCGGACAACAAGCTGTCCATAATCTGGCCGACAACGATCAGAGAAGGATAGCAAGCATCGTTGTTGACATATTTCAGTCCCATATCTACAGCCTGACGGTCATCGTTCTGCATGACAACGAGGTTGTAACCGGCGGCACGGAATGCAGATTCCAGGATGTTAAAGTGGATCGGAGACATCTGCGGGCAGAGGATTGTGTAGTCTTTTCGCATTTCTTCGGTAAATACAACACGGTCGAAATTGGAAGCGACGATCTCACGTGGCAGATTCTGTTCTCTGCGGATACGCAGGGCAGCAATCAAGGAACGTACACGGATACGGGCAGCTCCTAAGTTGTTTACTTCATCAATCTTCAGACAGGTATAGATCTTGCCGGAGTTTGAAAGGATATCGTTGACACAGTCTGTAGTAACGGCATCCAGTCCGCATCCGAAAGAGTTCAGCTGGATCAGGTCAAGATCATCTCTTGTCTTGACAAAGTTGGCTGCGGCATACAGACGGCTGTGGTACATCCACTGATCCATAACGATCAGAGGGCGTTCCGGCAGATTGCGGTTGGATACAGAATCTTCGGTCAGAACAGCCAGACCGTAAGAATTGATCAGTTCCGGGATGCCGTGGTTGATCTCAGAATCGATGTGGTACGGGCGGCCTGCAAGTACAATGCCGTGGCGGCCGTTTTCTTCCATCCATTTTAAAGTTTCTTCGCCTTTGTCGTACATCGCCTGCCTTGTGCGGGCAAGTTCCTGCCATCCAGTCTTTACAGCGGCACGGACTTCCTCTTTTGGAATGTCAGGGAAGGCTTTGATCATCTGTTTGCAGATGGTATCTTCACTGGCAAAAGAGAGGAACGGATTTTCAAAACGGATCGAGCCGTCTTTTAACTCATCAATATTATTTTTGATATTTTCCGCATAGGATGTTACGATCGGACAGTTGTAATGGTTGTTAGAGTCCGGGAATTCATTTCGCTCATATGGAATACACGGGTAGAAAATGAAAGGAACTCCCTGTTTGATCAGCCAGGTTACATGTCCGTGGGCAAGCTTTGCCGGGTAGCATTCGGATTCGCTTGGGATGGACTCGATGCCAAGCTCATATATCTTTCTGGTGGATGGCGGAGAAAGTACCACGCGATATTTCAGAGCCGTGAAAAATTCAAACCAGAATGGATAATTTTCGTACATATTGAGGACACGCGGGATGCCGACGGTACCTCTTACTGCTTCATCTGCCTCCAGTGGTTTGCGGTCAAACAGAAGCTTGTTCTTATATTCGAACAGGTTCGGGATTTTCTCTTTATTTCGCTCTTTTCCGATACCACGCTCACAGCGGTTTCCGGTCACAAACTGACGGCCCCCGGTAAAACGGTTGATGGTCAGGCGGCACTGGTTGGTACAGCCTTTGCATTTTGCCATGGTGGTCGTGAACTGCAGATGATTGATCTTGTCGATGGAGAGCATGGTGGTCTCTACACCGTCCTGATAACGCTCACGGGCGATCAGTGCAGCACCGAAAGCACCCATGATACCGGCGATATCCGGGCGGATTGCTTCACATCCGGCAATCTTTTCGAAACTGCGAAGAACGGCATCGTTGTAGAACGTACCGCCCTGCACAACGATGTGTTTGCCAAGCTCAGAAGCATCGGAAACTTTGATTACTTTATAAAGAGCATTTTTGATAACCGAATAAGCAAGCCCGGCAGAAATATCAGCGACTTCTGCCCCTTCTTTCTGAGCCTGTTTTACCTTTGAGTTCATAAATACGGTGCAACGGGTACCAAGGTCGATCGGGTTCTTGGCAAAAAGAGCGGCTTTTGCAAAATCCTGTACACTGTAATTCAGAGATTTGGCAAACGTTTCGATAAAAGAACCGCATCCGGAAGAACATGCTTCGTTCAGCTGTACACTGTCAACGGTCTGATTTTTGATCTTGATACATTTCATATCCTGACCACCGATATCCAGGATGCAGTCTACATCCGGATCAAAGAATGCAGCGGCATAATAATGAGATACCGTTTCTACTTCGCCCTCGTCGAGCAGGAGAGCGGCTTTGATCAGTGCCTCGCCGTAACCGGTTGAACAGGAACGAACGATCTTGGCAGTGTCAGGCAGCTTTTTGTAAATATCCTGGATTGCACGAATCGTAGTCTTTAACGGGCTGCCGTTGTTGTTACTGTAGAAAGAATAAAGCAGAGCACCGTCTTCTCCGACCAGAGCAGCTTTTGTCGTGGTAGATCCGGCATCAATACCAAGATAGCAGTTTCCTTCGTACGTTTCCAGATCGCCGGTCATAACGTTATACTGACTCTGACGTTCCGAAAATTCCTCATATTCTTCTTTGGAGGCAAACAAAGGATCCATACGGGCAACCTCAAATTCCATGTGGATGGTGCCGGAAAGTTTCTGGATCAGTGCAGAAAGGGATGTTATAACATCCTCCTTATAATTAAGGGCTGAACCGATTGCAGCAAACAGGTGAGAATTTTCCGGTGTGATCGCATGTTCGTCATCCAGCTTCAGGGTGCGGATGAAAGCAGTTTTCAGCTCTGTTAAAAAATGAAGCGGTCCGCCTAAAAATGCCACATGTCCGCGAATCGGTTTTCCGCAGGCAAGACCACTGATCGTCTGGTTTACAACGGCCTGGAAAATAGAAGCCGACAGGTCTTCTTTCGTAGCCCCTTCGTTGATCAGAGGCTGAATATCTGTCTTAGCAAATACACCGCAGCGGGCGGCGATTGGATACAGAGCTTTATAATTTTTTGCATAGTCATTCAGCCCAGAAGCGTCGGTCTGCAGAAGCGAAGCCATCTGATCGATAAAGGATCCGGTTCCGCCGGCACAGATACCATTCATACGCTGCTCTACATTTCCACCTTCAAAATAAATAATTTTTGCATCTTCACCGCCAAGCTCGATCGCTACATCTGTCTGCGGAGCATAGTCCTGAAGAGCAGTAGAAACAGCAATAACTTCCTGAACAAAAGGAATACCAAGATGCTTGGCAAGGGTAAGACCGCCGGAGCCGGTGATCATCGGCGAGAGCGAAAGTTCACCGAGGCTGTCATATGCTTTTTTCAGAAGTGCAGAGAGCGTCTCCTGGATATTGGCATAATGGCGTTCATAATCAGAGAAAAGAAGTTCGTTTTTCTCATTCAAAATAGCAACCTTAACGGTTGTGGAACCGATATCGATTCCTAAAGTATGAAGTTTTGTCTGATTCGTATTCATATTCATAAATTTAAAATCCTTATGTAATGATGTTTGATCCGGGATCCGGACAGAAAACAGCCGTTTTCTGATCCACCTATTATAATAGGAAAAGATACCCGAAAAAAGATACAAAGTTCATTATACGACAAATTTTTTGAAATATCAAACGTTTTGATGATGTTTCGCATTTTTTTAGAAACAAAAAATAAAGGTTTCCTTAAGCAAAAATATTGTAATTCATCGCATAATGTGGCATAATGGAAAAGTAAATGCTTAAAAATCAAAATAGGAAAACGAATACGAGGACAAGGACAAGGAAAAGAAAAAGATACAGAGGAGAAAACTATGCAGATATTTTCAATGATTTTATCACTTCTATGTGGAGTAGCACTGTTTTTATTCGGAATGTCACTGATGGGCGACGGACTCAAGATGGTCGCCGGAAATAAACTGGAAGCATTTTTATATCGAATGACGAACACGCCGATCAAGGGTGTGGCACTTGGTACGGCAGTTACCAGTGTGATCCAGTCATCTTCGGCAACGACAGTTATGGTGATCGGTTTTGTAAACTCCGGTATGATGAAGCTGAAACAGGCGATCGGTATCATCATGGGAGCCAATATTGGTACCAGTATCACAGGATGGATCTTGTGTCTGTCCTATATTCAGGGTTCCGGCGGGATCGCAAGCATTTTTTCAACAGCGACGATATCTGCCGTTGTAGCAGTGGTCGGTATTATTTTCCGCATGTTTGGAAAACGCTCCGTACATAAAAATATGGGCAATATCATGCTGGGTTTTGCTGTTTTGATGACAGGTATGCAGATGATGAGCGGGGCCGTTTCTCCGCTTCGTGAAAACCAGATGTTTATCAATATGCTCACAATGTTTTCCAATCCGCTTGCCGGTATCCTGGTCGGTATTTTATTTACCGCAGTGCTGCAGAGTGCTTCTGCGACCGTTGGTGTACTGCAGGCGTTGTCCGTGACCGGAATCCTGACTTTTGCAAGCACGTTCCCGATCGTACTTGGTATCGGTGTCGGTGCGGCCTGTCCGGTTCTGATCTCTGCAATCGGAGCAAATAAGAATGGTAAAAGAACAGCCCTTGTCTATCTGATCAATGACCTGTTCGGACTGATCATGTGGGCAGTGGTCTTCTATTCCCTGAACGCCGTGATCCATTTTACGTTTATGGATCAGGTGATGACACCGGTAAGCATTGCACTTTTAAATACCGTATTCCGTCTGGTGACTGTGTGCATTCTGTTCCCGTTTATCAATAAGATCGAAAAACTGGTGTGCTGGCTGGTGAAAGACAGTGCCGAAGAGCTGGAAGACGAGGCAGATTTCGATCTTCTGGAGGAACGTCTTTTGAGTTACCCGGCATTGGCGATCGGACAGTGTCACCGTGCCATGAACGGTATGGCAAAGAAGGTCCGCAAAAACGTAAATCGTGCCATGAATCTTTTAAATGACTATCAGCAGGACAAGTTTGATAAAGTCCAGAGAAAAGAGGACTTGATCGATAAGTATGAAAGCCGTCTGGGCGAATATCTGGTTCAGCTCACAAAAAGAGAGATGAATACGGCACAGACAAGACAGGTTTCCCTGTATCTGCATACGATCAACGACTTTGAACGTATCGGAGACCATGCATCCTATATTGCCCATATGTCAAATGAAATGCATGAAAATCATACCCAGTTTTCGGAAGAAGCATGGGATGAGCTGAATGTTGCTATGGAAGCCGTGCGTGAAGTAATCAATATCACTTACGATGCTTTTTTAAATGATGACAAAGAAGAGGCACAGAGAATTACACCGCTTGGTATGGTTATCGGCAGACTTTGCGATGAACTGAAAATGCATCACGTAGCCAGAATGAGCAAAGGCGGATGCGGTCTGGAAGAAGGAGCAGTCTTTACCGACCTTCTGAACAGCTTCAATCGTATCGCATCCCACTGTGCAAGTGCAATGGTGGCATTGCTTAAGGGCGATGAAATGGACACAGATATCCATATCCATGACTCCAAAATCTATCCGACGGATAATTGGGAATATTATTCTTATTTGAATGAATATAATCAGAAGTATGATATCAAAAGCAAGAGCGAGAGCCATATCAGAAGTATGGAGCCGGAAGAAGTAGAATAGAAAAGTAAAAAGATATCCGTTCGGATCAAAACCGGCGGATCTCTTTTTTAAAAACAATGCAGCAGCTGACGGAGTGGAATCGCTGCTTCTGGCAGAGCAGGCACCTGAAATTCAGATTTAGGATATGCAAAAATAAATATATAAATTATTCAAAAATATCAGGGGGAATGCAGATGAATTACAAAGAGAAAAAACGTTCTATGTTTTTTGGTCTGCCGTGGACTTTTACGTCTTATACGGTGACAGAGGAAATTATCACAGTGGATACAGGGCTGTTCAAGAAAGAAGAAAATGACTGTTATTTATACAAAGTCATTGATGTACGTCTGGAAAGTACCTTGTTGGAGCGTATGTTGGGGCTTGGAACGATCCATTGTTTTACGGGTGATGTGACGGATCCGGATCTGAAACTGCTCCACATCAAACACGCAAAAGAGATCAAAGACTACATTTTAAAACAGTCCGAGCAGGAAAGAATGAAAAGAAGAACCGTAAATATGCAGCATCTGGATGGCAATCCGGGGATGAGCCAGATGGCAGAAAAAGACAGCTGCAGATAGCAAGGAAGGTAAAGGCAGTGTTGATAAAAACAGCACTGCCTTTTTGGTGGTTGTTCTTATCAACAGCCTGAGAGTTGCACTGATGCTTCATTCCGGATTCGGTACACGTAAGGTTTGTAAGTGTGATGTCTTAAGAAACAGAAAAAGTACAGAACCAATATTCGATTTTGTTCTGTACTTTTTTCTTTATGAATGATATAATGATTGGGTAACAATACTAAGCAAGGAAAAACGTGACAGCGTGCAGACTTATGTTTTGTTTCGCGTGCGTTTAACTTGAATTGTATGGAAAAGGAGAAAATTTAAAATGAGAAACAGAACAAGAATTCTGGCAGCCCGGCTGGCTGCATGCAGCCTGTCCGCGGCGATGGTTTTTACGGCACTGCCGCCGACTGCTGTGACATCATATGCTTCGGCGCTCGAAGTCGATCTTGATGTTGAAGCAAGTAAGGAAATCATCGGAAAGGTCGGCGTCACCGGTACAGTGCCGTATAAGGCATCTGTTGGCAAAGGAGATGTCACTGCACGTACTACAGTAGTCTATTCTAGCAGCGATGAGAGTATAGTAACAGTAGACACTAACGGCAAGTACACCTTGAAGAAAAAAGGAACAGCGACGATAACGGCTGTATATTCGTGTAAATTGCAAGATGGGAGTGAAGCAAAAACAACCAAGTATATCAGCGTTAAGGTCAAAGATCACGATTTCGCAATCCAGATCCCAGAGGATGTAACAAATCGCGAGATCGAGGTCGACGATATCGGCATCATCGCACCGGATTGTCTGCTGGATGAGGGTTCGGTATCTCCGACAAAACTTACATTCGCATCTACCAATAATGAGGTAGTAAGTGTTGAGTCAGTTGAAAACACCAATACTGCTAAATATACAGCAAAAAAAGCAGGTACAGCCACCGTTACGGTAACTGCTGAGTATCAGCCGGTTGAGGGGGGGGTACAACCTACACCAGCACCAGGCAGATTGTTTTCACGGTTACAGACAAGAAAAAGCCTGAGTTTACAACAAAGAACGCTGAGTTCAGCATCACGGATACCGACACGACAGCAAGCGGCCTTCTGAGCAACTACGTCGTGGGTGTGGATCCTGCAGCGGCAGTGAAGTACGAGATCGTATCCGACACGACAAGCATCGTTGAAGATGAAAAAGCAAAGGTCACAGACGATGGTGTTCTGAAAGCAACCAAAGCCGGCAAGGTTTACGTAAAGGTAACCGTTACCAAAGACGGTGTGTCTGCTGAAGGCTACATAACAGTCAGAGTAGTAGACAAGAGAACCGATGCCTCAACAGTAGCTTTTAATGCTCCTGCTGATAAACTGATAGAGATCTATGCTGGCAAAAGCTGTAAGATTGATACAACCGTTACATCGGGAACAGGCAAATACACTGCAGCTGATCTTACATGGGAAAGCTCTGATCCGAATGTTATTCGGGTAGATAAATCTGGTAATGTCTATGGAGTAAGCGCTGGTTCTGCTGAGGTGACAGCTACCCTGCCAAACGGCAACGCTGCAAGCACCATCGTTACTGTAGCGGAGGTTCCGGAAGCTCCGACGATCAGCGCATCTCAGGAAAGGATCGAAGAGCTGGATATCAACGGCGCAGAGGCAGGCATCGATTTCAACATGCTCTCCGTACTGGATATCAAGAATGCTCCGACTGATTATAAAGTAAGCTACAGCGCATCATCCCCGACAGATGTTGCATTTGACGATAATAATAAGGGCGCTAACATCGCAACCTTCAAGAAGGCGGGCGTTTACTATGTGACAGCTACCCTTCGGGATAAAAACGACAACGATCTGGCTTCCACCAGAATTATCTTCGCAGTGAAGAACACCCAGGTAGCACCGGAGGCTGAGATTACAAAAAATACTACACTGGATGCAGTCATCACCCTGACGAAAATCGGCGAAACCGTTGATTACAACACGGGAGTGGATCTGAAGAATGCTGATGTTTCTGACATCACATGGAAGAGCAGCAACACAGGTGCAGTCAAGATCGTTGACGGCGTTGCAGTTGCATGCGGCGAGGGAACATCCGTGATCACCGCTTCTCTGCCGAACGGCGACTATGTGACCTGGACAGCTAAGGTTGAGATCGCAGGAGCAGCAGTTGTCTTTGCAGAACAGAAAGAGTTCACCCTGGATATGGGAACAGAGACCTCTGTAGTATACAACCTGGCTACCGCAATCGAGGTAAGCAATGCTTCTATTGACGATGTAGTTTATCAGACCTCATCCCCGAACGCAACCGTTAATGCTGGCAATGTGACCTTCACAAAACCGGGAACCTACTATGTAACGGCAGCGATCAAGGATAATAATATCACAGTATCATCCGTTATTCTGACCTTCAACGTGCACAAGACCGTTGGAGCAGAGGATAAGACAATTTCTCTGAAAGCTGGAGCTGCCGGAAAGGTAGAATTTACAGAAATCGAAGCTGCCGAGGATGTTAACTCTCAGATCGACTATGGCAATGCGACGAGCGCAGATGTCACCTGGACCAGCAGCGATGAGAACGTAGCTGTTGTTGAGAACGGCGTGATCGTTTCTAAGGGCGAGGGCGCAGCAGTTGTAAGTGCAACACTTTCCAACGGAAACCGCGTAGCATTTGCTGTAACCGTAAAACCGGTTAGCCTGACGGCTGAAGAGACTGAGTTCTACATCGATCTGAAGGACGTAGACAGTCTTAATACAAAATATAAACTGGGTACTCTGCTGACCCTGAAAAATCCAGGCACATACAATAAGAAGAATATTAAGTATACTGTTTATAACAGAGATATCCTGAGCGTTGATAAGAACAGCAACAACGGCGAAGTAGAGCTGAAGGGCGGCCTTGGAACAACCTATGTACGTGCAGAAGTCGGCGGTGCATATGTGATCTTCACTTTCCATGTAGTTGATACTACAGCACCGGATCCGGTTAAGATCAAATACAATGACACGAAGACAAACAAGGTTGACAGAGCATTCACGATCAAGACTGGTGAAGTATATGGTTCCAATCTGAAGAATCTGGTTAAGGTTATTGACGGCAATGTAGCTACCGACGTTGAGTGGAAGGTAGACGACACCTCCGTTGTATCTGTGACAGATGGCGTTGTGAAGGGGCTTTCCGCAGGTAAGGCAGTGATCACCGCTGTTACGAAGAATGGCTATTATGTGACCTTCGTTGTTACCGTTGCAGATGGCATGAAGCTGTCCGCTACCCAGACAAATTTTGAAATCGATAAGAAAGAGCTGAAGTCTCTGGATCTGAACGCATTCCTGAATCTGGATAATCCGGATGACAAGACACCTGCAACAGGTACAACAGCGGCAGTGAAGTATTCTCTGAATGATGTCACCCTGACTTCATCTGCAAACAGCATCGTAGAGACGACAGCAGGTTCAAATACTGTAAGCTTTCAATCTACCGGAACAGCCGTTGTGAAAGCAGAGGTTGGCGGCCAGGTTGTTACCCTTACCTTCCATGTAACAGATACAACTGCACCGGATCCGGTTAAGATCGACTATACAGCAGGCGCAAAGAGGACGATCACAGTAGAAGAAGGCTCTGTATACGAGACAAGTCTGAAAGATTACGTGACCGTAGGCGATAAGGCAGATCTGAAAGATGTAAAATGGGATGTTAAGGACAGCACAGTCGCAACCGTGACCAATGGCATTGTCAAAGGCATTTCCAAGGGAACGACCGTCGTAACAGCTACTACGGTGGACGGCTACTATGTAACCTTTGTTGTAACTGTGTCAGGTAAGGTAGAGCTGACTGCAACCGAGACCGATATCGATCTGGATATGGGAACCGCTGATAGCGTAGATTTCGACCTGAAGTCCGTTATGGATGCAGAAAATGCAAAACTTGGAGAACTCGGCATCGTATATCAGACATCGGATCCGACAAATGCAGCGATTACTTCAGAAGGCAAACTGACTTTCAAGAAGGCCGGATGCTATTATGTAACCGCTACGTACAACGGTACAGCGAACCAGTCCGTACTGAAGTTTACCTTCCATGTAAAGAAGACGATCAGCGACAGCGATATCAACGTTGTACTGAAGGAAGGTCAGGAAAAGACGGTTGCACTGACAAAGATCGATGAGACAGTGGACCTCAACGAGAGAGTAACGCTGACACCGGCAGGAACGACCAACGCAGTACTGACCTGGACTACCAGCGATGAGAGCGTTGCAGCAGTTAAGGACGGTGTAGTCGTGGCAAAATCCGAGGGCGCAGCAGTTGTTACGGCAACTCTGAAGAACGGAAGCTATATCGCGTTTGCAGTTACGGTGAAACCGGTTACGATGACAGCAGAGAAGACCTCCTTCGATGTTGACTTAAAGGATGATAAGGATCACACCTATGATCTGTCAACCATGCTGACACTTGCAAATGCTCCGGCAGGAAGCACGATCAAGTACTCCGACTTCGATGAGAAGATCCTGACAGTCAGTGATAAAGGCGTAGTTACCTTCAAAGGCGGCACGGGCGTGACCTATGTACGTGCAGAGTGCAATGGCGCATATGTGATCTTTGCATTCCATGTAGTAAATACAACCGCACCGGATCCGGTTAAGGTAGAATATGCAGATCTCGCTGTAAAATCAATCAGTATCCTGGAGGGTCAGGCATATGAGACCAATCTTGCCAACTATGTTAAGGTGACAGGCGGCAAGGCAGAGGATGCAAACAACTCAGATGTTATGTGGAGCGTAGATGATGCGTCCGTAGCAACTGTGACAAACGGTGTTGTTACCGGAGTTTCCGCAGGCAACGCAGTTGTGACAGCTTACACAGCAGACGGCTATCATGTCACCTTCACGGTAACGGTTAAGAAGAAGGTTGAGCTGACGGCAAGCAAGACAGAGTTCGATATCGACCTGAAGGAGCAGAAATCGGTTGATCTGGATGCTTACCTGAAGCTTGCAAATGCAGATAACGCTACGACACTGGCAAGTGTTGCATGCACATCCTCCAGCACGGATATCGCTACCGTTGCGGATCGTAAGGTATCGTTTGCAAAGACTGGAACCGTATATGTGAAGGCAGCCCTGAATGATCAGGTAGTAACCTTTACTTTCCATGTAGTGGATACAACAGCTCCGAAGCCAATCAAGGTAACTCATAAAACAACGGCTGAGAAGTCTATTGAGATCTTCGAGGGTCAGACCTATGAGACAAATCTGTATGATTATATTGAGGTTAAAAACGGAGACATCGCAGATGTGATCTGGACAGTAGATGATGCGTCCACAGCAACCATCACAAACGGCGTTGTAAAGGGCATTTCCGCAGGAAACGCAGTGATTACAGCAGCTACAAAAGACGGCTATTATGTAACCTTTGCAGTAAAGGTTAAGAAGAACTTCAAGCTGACAACAGATCAGGAAGTATTCGACATCGACCTGAAGGAACAGAAGCAGATCGATCTGGATGCATACCTGCACGTAGAGGATGCAGCAGACAAGACGCTTGCTGATGTTATATGCACATCCAGCAGCACGATTGCAACCGTAAATGGTCATGTGGTAACCTTCAACGGTACCGGAACTGCTTACGTGAAAGCGGAGCTGGACGGCAAGAAAGTGAACCTCACCTTCCATATCGTTGATACAACCGCACCGGCACCGATCAAGATCAAATATGTTGACAGCATTCTGGATACACAGAAGAAGATGACGATCCGCAAGGGTGCACTTGCTTCGAAGAACCTGCGTGAATTCGTTGAGGTAGTGGGCGGCGATATCTCTGATATCATCTGGAGCTCTTCCGATGAGAGCGTAGCAACCATCTCCGATGGTGTTGTGAAGGGTATTTCTGCAGGAACTGCAGTGATCACAGCAGCTACTAAGGACGGCTACTATGTAACCTTCGATGTAACAGTTCAGGATGTTATGGAACTGAGCGCATACAAGACAGAGTTCGACATTGACCTGAGAGAGCAGAAGGCAGTTGATCTGGATGCATACCTGAAGCTGACAAATGCGGATGCTGATGTGACACTTGCAAGTGTTGTATGCACATCCTCAAGCACAGATATTGCTACGGTTGCAGATCATAAGGTAAGCTTTGCTAAGACCGGAACGGTATATGTGAAGGCAGCCCTGAATGATCAGGTAGTAACCTTTACCTTCCATGTTGTTGATACGACGCTTCCGGATCCTGTAAAATTAAATTATAAGGAAAATGCTGAGAAGAATATTACTCTGACGGTTGGCGAAGCCTACGCTACAAACCTGCGTGAATACTTCGAAGTGCAGGGCGGCGATATTTCCGATATCAAGTGGAGTGTAGACGATGATTCTGTTGTTACGGTAACAGATGGTGTTGTAAAGGCACTTTCAGTTGGAACAGCAGTAGTTACCGCTTCCAGCAAGGATGGCTACTATGTAACCTTCACCTTCAAGGTAAATCCGGTTGTAAAGGCTAATGTAGTTCTGGATACAGGCAAGAGCAATGTTGTAAATCTGACACTGGACAGCAAGGATGCAGCAACAGCAGTTCTGGCAGATAATGTAAAATCTACCACGGTTGCAGGAGCAGACGTAAAAGGCTTTACATGGACCAGCAGCGACGAATCCGTTGCTACGGTTGCCAGCGGAACTGTGAGAGCACAGAAGGCAGGACAGACGGTTGTTACCGTAACTGCTCCGGACGGCTCAAGCGTATCCTTCATCGTAGCTGTTTCCGCAGGAGCCTTCACAGGTGAGGATCAGTTTGATGCAAGTCAGATCGTTCTTCAGCTGGAAGTAACCGATAAGGAAAGCAAGAAGCTGCCGACAGTAACAGTAGACGGCGGCAAGGCAACATGGTCTGTACTGGATGAAACGGTTGCTAAGATTGCCGGAGATAATCTGGTTCAGGCAGTAGGCGAGGGACTGACAGCAGCAGTTGCAACTGCTCCGGACGGAAGCAAGTTTGCAGTATCTGTAAAGGTTCTCGGACAGCCGAAGGCATCCATCGCTCTGAATGATGAGAATACAGAAACCAATATCGCTCTGCAGCTTGGCAAGGATGAGACAAGAGATCTGTGGAATTATGTAAAACTGTCCATGACAGGCGAATATAAGACCAACAGCGGCAATCAGGGAACGACAGATACTGCTATGAGCAAGAACAGTGCAGTTCTGATGAGCAAGATCACATGGACCAGCTCAGATGAGAGTGTTGCAGAGGTGATCGACGGTGTTGTGGCTGCGAAGGCAGTTGGCAAGACGATCGTAACCGGAACGGCTCCGGACGGAAGCATGGTAGTATTTACCGTAACAGTTTCCGCAGCAGACATTTCCGGTGTTGCTCTGAAGGATAATGAGAGCAGAATCGTAAACCTGACACTGAACGATGCAGCAAACAACTATAAGGATCTTGCAGCGATGGTAGAGGATACCTGCGATAAGATCAATGCAGATCCTGCAACCTTTAACTGGACAACAGCAGATCCGACGGTAGCAACCGTTTCTGACGGTGTTGTTTATGCACAGGGCAAGGGTGATACAACCGTAACCGTAACCGCTCCGGATGGTTCAAGCGTAACCTTCATCGTAGCAGTTGCAGAGGGCGGATTTGCAGCAGATGACACGTACTCAGAGGATGACCTCAACGCGATCAAGAACTGGAAAGCAGAGCTTCAGATCGGCGGAGTTGAATCAAAGGAGCTGCCTCCAATCAAGGCAACAGCAGGAACTATAACCTGGAGAACCGACGACGAGAGCATCGCTAAGATCTCCGGCAACAGTGTAACAGCTGTTTCTGAGGGTGTTACCTATGCGATCGCAACCGCACCGAACGGATCCGAACGTGCATTCCTTGTAACGGTATACGCAAATCCGACACTTGCATTTGAGAAATCATCTGCAGAGGTTGTGACAGGCGAGACTGTTCTGACAAATGTTACCGTAAATCCGAAGAATACAGAGGTTGTTTATACAGTAACCTGCAATGGCGAGGACGTTGTTTCCAATGATGATTATGTTCTGGTAAGCAATAACGGAAGCTTCAGCTTCGTACCGCTGAAAGCCGGCAAATTCATCATCACAGGAACGGCTACGATCAAGTCTAAGTCAGTAAGCGCTCAGCTGATCGTAAATGCACTTCAGGATGTAGAATCCGTAGGATTCACAGAGGCATCCAAGACACTGTACACAGGACGTACCGATGATCTGGCAAGCCTGATCAAGTGGAATGACGGCAAATCCGATCCTTACAACAAGGAGCTGACCTGGACGAGCGGAGATGAGTCCGTGGCAACTGTAAGCTCCACAGGTATCGTGAAGGCTGTTGCTCCTGGAAAGACTTACATTTATGCAACTGCATACAATGGACTGAAGGCTAAGATCGAGATCGTTGTAAAACAGACTGTAACAGGAATTGAACTTTCTCAGACCAGCTATGAGCTGTGGGAAGGCCAGACAGACTTCATTTCTGCAACACCGAAGCCTGCAACAGCAAACATCAAGTCCATCACTTACTCATCAGATGATGAGAAGATCGCAACGGTTGACACCGAAGGTAAGATCAAAGCGGTTAAGGGCGGATCAACCTACATCAAGGCTACGATCACATGGACAGATGAGGACGGCAAGACAGAGAAGACTGTAACGGCAAGAGCAAGCATCCTGGTAAAAGCACCGGTAACGGATGTTGTGGTTAAGAGAGTTGATACGAATTCCAGCGATACGATTTACTCGAACAGAGTTGGCGAGTCTATCCAGCTGAAGGCTGTTCTGACACCGCAGAATGCATACGATAAGACAATCCTGTGGACGAGTGAGAACAAGGATATCGCAACGGTTGATGAGAATGGTATGATCACAACGGTTGGCAAGGGTACCACATATATCTACGCAAAATGCCTGAGCGGCGGATATGGTCGGGACGGAGCAGGCACACCTGCAGTCGGCATGATCAAGGTAGTCGTTGGAGGAGATACACTTTCCCTTTCCATGACACCGGAGAGATCCGAAGTATATCCGGGCGAGTCTGTAACCTACAAGGCAACGCTGGCTCCAGATACTGCATTCGAGGGCAACGTAACCTATGAGTCTGACAACGCATTTGTAACCATCGATAAGACAGGTGTTGCTACGGTAGCAGAAAATGCAACCGCTGGACTTGCAACGATCACCGCAACGATGACCATGGCTGACGGAAAGACAACATACACCGCACAGTCTCTGCTCTACATCAAGACTCCGGTTAATTCTGTGAAGTTTGAGAAGGAAAAGATGACCATCTATCTGGATGAGGACTACAACTTAGCTCCGATCTTCAATGAGGGACTGAGTATTCCGTCCGATACATCGATCACATGGTCCATCAAGGATCCTTCCATCGTGACGGTTGACAGCTATGGCAAGATGCATGCTGCAAAACTTGGAACAACCTGGGTTTACGCTACGACCTACAACGGAAAGAGAGCAGAAATCCTTGTGAAGGTTATTGCAGCACCGAAGGAGATCAAGCTGAACAAAGAAGAGATTACCTGCTACACAGGCAATGTACAGGATATCAGCTACACCTTTAACCCGACCTACACCACGGAAACTGGCGTAACATGGACAACAAGTGATTCGAAGGTTGCTTACTATGATACTTATACCAATAAGATCATTCCGGTTGGAGGCGGAACCTGCTACATCACAGTAACCGCAAACGACAAACACTTCGGTGTAGTAAGCGACAAGGTTAAAGTAACCGTAAGACAGAAACCGACCGGAATCGTTATGAAGGATTCCAAGCTGTCGAAGAAGGTCGGCGACATGTTTAGGATGAATGCAACCGTACTTCCGGCTAATGCTTTCAACACAGCAGTTTACTGGACCAGCACAAATCCGGCTGTAGCCAGTGTAGATGAGTTTGGTGTTGTTACCTGCCATAAGAAGGGTAGAGCTACCATCATCGCGATCACAGGAAATGGCTACACAGCGAAGTGCAAGGTGAAGGTAACCGGAAAAGCTAAGAAGAAAGGCGTTATGTACGGTATTACCAATGTAGATGGTCTGTTCATCCGCAACAGTGCGAGCCTGCAGGGTCTGCAGCTTGGTCAGTACAACTGCGGCGTATCCGTTACCATCGTTGACAAGATCGGTGAGTGGTACAAGATCAAGTACAATGGCGGATATGCATATGTAAGATCTGCATATGTAACCATCACATCCGACCAGAGTTCAGGCAAGGTTGTAAATGCTTCCAACGGTAAGATCAGCACCGAGACCTGGGTTTACACAGGTGTCGGATACGGAGCAAACACCGTAGCACCGGTTGGTACGAGAGTACTGGTAATCGGAGCAAGCGGAGATTACTATCAGGTACGTTACGGTACAGGTTCTCTTGGAAACGGTTATGTACCGAAGAGCTGTGTAACCCTGGATAAGGGCTTCCGTTACGGCGTATCTACCAAGAAGTATAAGATTGGTGAGAAGGTAAGCTCCACACCTCAGGTAACACTGTTCCGTACAGCAAAGACAAAGAAGAGAGCATATATCTACAACAATGCTACTTCATCCGCTAAGCGTATCGGACGTCTGATGAAGAACACGAGAGTCGTTCTGAACAGCCAGAAGATCAACGGATACTATCAGCTGATCTTTACAAACGGCAGGATCGGTTATGTAAAGAGATCTCAGCTGAAGCTGCTGAAGACAAAGGTTAAAACAAACAAAAATACAGTAAACACCTATGTGAAAGCATATCGCTAAGATCAGGGAAAGATACTACGGTATCGAACCGTGATGGCTGATATGAGATCATAAGGGAAACAATGGAGGACTGCGAAAGCAGTCCTCCATCTGTTTTCCAAAATTTTCCGTTTAGAATGACGAAAATTTTGATTGACAACTACGGTAAAAAGTATTACTATTTAACACATAAGAAAAACCGATGAGAAAGAGAAGTAAGTTTTCCATAAAGATACAGAGAGCTGCAGATGGTGGAATTGCAGCACGGCATGGTTTACTGAATGGACTTTCGAGGGCAGCCTGAAATCCGGATCTGGAGAGTAGGCGTTGTCGGGAACCGAACCCGTTATCAATCAGGAGTGTATAGCATGTACATGCAAAGTGGACAGTAGGTCAATTTGAGTGGTACTGCGTTGATAAGATATCAGCGTCTCAGGCAGGATAGCCTGGGACGTTTTTTTTGTCTCGCAGGCGATGCACTGCGAGACAAAAAAACGCTCCGCGAGGATGCACACTCGCACGAAGGGGAAAAAGTCTTAGGCGACCGCGCTCGGCGCTAGAATGCGCTGCTGTGCATTCTATTTATCTCGCAGGCGATGAACTGCGAGACAAAAAAACGCTCCGCGTGCATGGATGACCGCAATCCACGGCAGAAAAGGAGAAAGCATAAGTAACTAAAAACATAATTAAATGTGAGTCAACGTACTCAAAGATACATAATGCTAAGCCACAGGTTAAAACCTATGACTTAGCATTTGGTTTATGTCCTTATTTTCAAAAAAAACGAACATTTGTACTTTTTTGCTGCGTATCCTATATACTTTTGAAATGATTTTTGCTATAATGTGCGAAAGGACAGAGCCGAAGGTTTTTCGAAGTGCTCTGCCCGTTTGTGATGTTTAGTGATATTGAGCCCTCGAAAAGAGTAGCAGCGATTTTGCCTTTTCGAATTCGTAAAAGGATCCTATGAGGCGATTATCTTGAGAATTTCATTGCGAATCAAATGGTCTCAGATCAAATGAGTTTGTACAGGAATCTATAAAAAAGGTTATTATATAACTGTAATGAAATATTGTTATGAATATAAAAAGGTTTTGATTTTAAAGTATAATTTGAAATAAAATGTTAAAAATGATGTAATTATTCAGCACCCCATTCGCAAAATCGCTGCGATGCAGCTTTCCTTTTGCTCATGTGGTTATCTCGCCATATAAATTTAGCCATAATCGCTCATGCAGGCATGGCATTATGTCTAAATTTGCATGGCTCTGAATAGTTACGATTATTCTAATATAGAAGAGATAGAGAGTATTGCAGACGAATATTTGCAAGCCGCCTGACAAAACTTATGAATATGGAAGCAGGGAAAGTACAAATGAAAAATCGGTTTTGTGACTTTTGAAGTCACACCTTATTGAAATAAGGCTACCGCAATCCCACTGGCTTTAGACGGTGGGTTAAGGTAGC
>OLQP01000746.1_pt1 | contig 22907 bp, 19 predicted proteins | sample 1643181 | NCBI WGS metagenome assembly OLQP01 (sample SAMEA3136710, study PRJEB25190) | human gut metagenome | biome: human gut; feature: human-associated habitat; material: faeces | place: Austria | collected 2013 | reverse complement strand
GCTGTGGAATCAGATGATGTCAGACAGATACAAATGAGAGAATTGATAAACGGAGTGAAGGAATCACCGGTATTCGGGCATGGATTTGGAAGCTACATAAGTGATTATACAAGAAGTGGATCGATACCGTTTTCATATGAAATAGAATATCTGTCATTTTGTTACCAGATGGGAATTTTAGGATTTGTAGTTTTTGTTGGAGGAGTTCTCCTGATATACATAAGAAAAATCGTAAAGTATGCCAGAAAAAACACCTGGGTCATTAAAGTATTTACTTTGATCGGATTGGGCTGGTTTGTGATAAGACCTGCATTTAATCCTGCATTTCTCGGACTACAGAATGGATTTCAGATGATCGGATTATTGATGATCAATATGTATTTTAATAAAAAGCAGGAACCGTATCAAAAGTAAAATGATACGGTTCCTGTTTTTTCTATTTTTTGAATAATTTTCGTCTAAACCAGTCTCTGGCATAAGAAAGAGTATGAAGAATCAGTTCAAACTCGATCAAAATATAGTTAGGCAGGTGCCGCAGCTTAAAAGCAACTTTTTTCTGTTCCCGGGCATGGGAAAGCCCTTCTTTTATTCCGCAGGCATAGTCTTTACCGAACCCCTTATGCATGAAAAACAGATATTTGACAACACAGCCGAGAAAAAGAGGAATAAAGTTCAAAACCAGCTGTAAGAAAGGCATGTTTTTGTAATTCAGGTAAATATTGTTGCGGGCAGATAATTTAACCTTGAAAGAGTTATATTTTGAACCGCTTGTACCGCTTCCTACATGGTAGACAAGTGCTGTGGGACAGTATGTATTTTTGTAGCCGTAAATTTTGGCACGGTATCCGACATCGATATCTTCAAGGTATGCAAAATGGTTTTCATCAAATAAGCCGATTTTTGAAAAAGCATTTCGACGGTAGATGGCTGCTCCGGCGCATGCGGTAAATATCTGATCTGCTTTTGTGTAATTGGAGACAGGACGTCCGGTTCCGCGGCACACGCCCCAACCCATTAAGGTATAAAGATCACCGGCGCTGTCGATCAGTTCTGGATGATACATCTGGATCATCTTACTGCTGACAGAAAAGATGCGCGGAGATTTTTCAATCGCTTTGATCATTTCTTCTACATAGTGTGTATCAACGGTCGTATCATTATTGAGCAATATCACATAAGGTGTAGTGGAATGTTCGATTCCGACATTGACCGCTTTACTGAAACCGTAATTTTTCTTTAAGGAGATAACTTCTATATCTGGGTAGTGCTCACTCATATATTCCAGACTTCCATCAGAAGATGCGTTGTCAACCACTAATACTTTGAAATCCCTGCAGGTCTGTTCTGATAATGACTGGAGGCAGGGCTCCATAAAATGTTTCCCGTTATAGTTTGGGATGATAATTGTTACTTTCATAGTTTGAAAAATACTCCGATCTCTATTTTCTGATTTGTGTCTATTATAGCAAAAAAAAGAAGAGGGTGCTATATGAAGATTGCGTAAAATAATTTTTTAAATATATTTCAAAATTATTAATAAAGTATTAAGAAAAACTGTGGTATAATGGGTTGCCGTAAGGAAAAAATTATTGTAAGATAAAACGTAATGTAAAATTAGATAAATATGGGTGAGGAACATTGATAAAGGATAATCAAAAGTTATTAAACAGATTACATGTAGTAATAGATGCAGTCGTAATTGTATTTTCATATATTGCATCGTGGTACCTGAGATTTAAAAGCGGGATTTTTGAATTGGATCCATGGTTTTTATCGTTGCAGGAATATGCAAAAGTGTTGATTGTAATTGTGCCGGGATATCTGGTCTTATATTATGGATTCCAGTTATATACACCAAAACGTGTGCAGGGACGCAGACTGGAAGCATGGCATATCATTCAGGCGAATGTAATTGGTCTGATGGCATTTATTTTACTGTTATATGTGTGGAAGCAGCCTGATTTTTCAAGGGGAATGATTTTTGTATTTTTCCTGGTGAATGTATTTTTAGAGGTTGTTGTAAGAAATATTATCCGTGAAGTGCTGCGGGATATGCGGAAGCAGGGATATAACCAGAAGCACATTCTGCTGATCGGATATAGCCGTGCGGCGGAACAGTATATTGACAGAATTAAAGCAAATCCGGAATGGGGATATATCGTGAGAGGAATTCTTGCGGATAATGTACCAAGAGGAACAGAGTATAAAGGAATTAAGGTACTTGGAAGAATCGATAATCTTATGATTGTTCTTCCGGAAAATAAACTGGATGAGATAGCAATCACTCTCGGACTGGCAGAATATCATAAATTAGAAAAGATTGTAGGTATGTGTGAAAAATCCGGTGTGCATACAAAGTTTATACCGGATTATAATAAGATCATTCCGACAAAACCATATACGGAAGATTTGGTAGGACTTCCGGTAATTAATATAAGAAGAGTGCCGCTTAGCAATATGCTGAATGCATTTGTAAAAAGGGCAATGGATATTTTTGGAGCGTTGGTTGCGCTTACATTATTTTCACCGGTCATGCTGGTAATAACAATTATTATAAAAGTGACATCTCCGGGACCACTGATCTTCAAACAGGAAAGGATCGGTCTGCAGAATAAACCATTCTATATGTATAAATTCCGGTCTATGGTTGTACAGGATGCATCAAAAGAAAAGAATGGATGGACGGTAAAGAACGATCCGCGTGTTACGCCGGTAGGAAAGTTTATAAGAAAAACAAGCATTGACGAATTACCGCAGCTGATCAATATCCTGAAAGGGGATATGAGTCTGATCGGCCCGAGACCGGAAAGGCCTCAGTTTGTAGAAAAATTCAAAGAAGAGATCCCAAGATATATGATCAAACATCAGGTGCGGCCGGGACTTACCGGATGGGCACAGGTGAATGGACTACGTGGTGACACATCGATTCAAAAGAGAATCGAGTATGATTTATATTATATTGAAAATTGGACATTGGGATTTGATATAAAAATATTATTTCTGACATTTTTCAAAGGTTTTATTAATAAGAATGCATATTAGCTTCTAAAGGAGACGGCAATGGCAAAGAAAAGACGCAAGACAAAAAGACAATTAAGAGAAGAACGACAAAAAAAATTGCGCAAAAGAAAAAGAAAAAGAATTATTTTACTAACAATTGAAATTATAATTCTGGCTGCTTTATTAGTAGCTGCTTACGGAATATTCAAACTTGGAAAGCTGGATTATAATGTGTTGAATAAAAAAAAGCTGGAAGTCTATAAGGATACAGGTGAGTATACGAACATTGCATTGTTTGGATTAGATTCGAGAAATAATGAATTGGACGGCGGTGTACAAAGTGACTGTATTATGATCGCAAGTATCAATAATAAGACAAGTGACGTGAAGCTTGTGTCTGTATACAGGGATACGTTGCTGCAGCAACAGAATGGACGCTATGATAAAGCGAACTCAGCATATAATACAGGCGGTCCGGAAGAGGCAATCAGTCTTCTGAACCGTAACTTTGATCTTGATATTAAGAATTATGTCAGTGTGAATTTTAATGCGCTTGTAAAAGTGATTGATGCTCTGGGTGGGATTGATATTAAAATGACGAAAGAAGAAGCACACTGGTGCAATCTGTATGGTGCCGAGACGGCAAGAGTGATTGGAGAACATTGGTCGGATATAGAAGAAAAAGCCGGTACACAGCATCTGGACGGTATTCATGGTGTGGCATATGCAAGAATCCGTTATACAAGTGGTAATGACTTCAAACGTGCACAGAGACAGAGAATTGTATTAGAAAAGGTTGCAAAGAAAGCACAGAAAGCGAATTTCATTACTTTAAATAAAATAGTAAATGAAGTATTTCCGATGATTTCGACAAGTTTTTCTTCAAAACAGATTCTGGGATTTGCAGCGAATGCACTGAATTATAATCTGGTGTCAACAAATGGATTCCCATATCAGGTAACAACCAGTGAAACAGTGAAGAATCATAGCGGTGTATCTTTTGTCATTCCAATCGGTTTGGAACAGAATGTAAAGCAATTACATCAGGAACTGTTTAATGATGATTCTTATGAGGCATCAGACAAAGTAAAAGAGATTGACAGTGACATTGTTTATCTGACGGATATAACAGCAGATAATACAGATGCAATGGAGTCTACGTTTAAAGGAGACAGTCTGAATGAGGGAACGGAATAAAATTATTTTAGAATATGGAACTTATATGCTGAGCTTTTTTGTCAGTTACATAGCGTCACTGGCAAAATGGTATTATGCTTCGGGAATTATTCTGATTGTGGAAGCTGTTTATTTGTATGTTCACTGGGTAAGGGAAAGTGGAAGCTTTGTGGAACTGAGGGCTCTGTTTACACTTGCCTGGGTAGGGGGCCAGGGAATCAGCTGTCTGAAACTCAGTACATTACAGGATACATGGAGCTATATAACCTGGTTGAGCTTTTTTGTGATATATATAGCTTTTGGAATAGGATATGAATGGGGAAGAAAGTATAGCAGGGTAGAGGGAAAAGAACCTGAAAAAAATAAAAAAAAGGCAAACAGGCTTTTTCGATGTATTATGTTGCTGCTGGTTGTGTCGGCCGGATGTTTTGTAATTGAAATTATCCGGATCGGTTATATTCCGGTTTTTTCAGACGAACCTTATTCGTATTCTTATTTCAGAATGTCGGCTTTACATTATCTTCATTATTGTGCAATCAGTTGTATCCTGATACCGGGACTTACGGTGCTTTGGAAAAAAATCGATTCTGAGGAAAGTAAGTGGCGTAATGGAGCAATCATTATTGCAAATATAGTGGCATTTGCAGTTCCGTTTCTCTATGTATCGAGATTTCAGTTTCTGTTTGAAATAGGTGTGGCAGCAGTCATTTATATACTGGTAAATAAAAATATGCGGAAAAGTACCTTGGTTCTTCTTGGCCTTGTGGTTTGTGCAGCGTATGTGGTGATTACATTGTCACAGAAGCGGGATGCGATATATTTGAACAATGTATTTAAAATGAAATATACACATATGCCGGTGTTTCTGACCCAGCCGTATATCTATATTGCTAATAACTACGATAATTTTGACTGTCTGGTGAAAAATCTGCCGAAATTTTCTTATGGCCTGCGGATGTTATTCCCGTTTGTGTCATTAACGGGATTGAAATTTGTAATGCCAAATCTGGTTCCGGCAACGGTCTATCTGACCAGTACCGAATTGACAACGCTTACAATGTTTTATGATGCTTATTATGATTTTGGAGTCATTGGAGTATTTGTGATAGCTTTGCTTATTGGTGTTGTGGCAAAGGTCATTATTGATATTATTAAAAAAAGTGATAACCCGGTTGTATATCTTTTTTATGGACAGATTGCAGTGTATCTGGCTCTTGCATTTTTTACAACATGGTTCAGCAGTCCTGCGACATGGTTCTGGCTGATCATTACAGGGATGATTTATTGCTATGTAGGATATGATAAGAAATAGAGGATGAAAAAGAAAAGATGAATAACGATCAGACTTCTGTAGATGTGGTGATACCATCATACAGACCAGATGAAAAATTTAGCAGACTTGTGAAAAAACTTCAGGAACAGGAATATCCGATCGGCACTATTTTTGTGATCAATACAAAGGCCGGAAGGTTTCCGAAAGAAGTAGAGCAGATGGAAAAGGTAAAAGTATCCCATATAGAACGCCGGGAATTTGATCATGGCGCAACACGGGATATGGGAATGCAGATGTCAAAGGCGGAAATTGTTGTATTTATGACACAGGATGCAGTGCCAGCAGATGAATATGTGATTGGAAATCTGGTGAAAGTACTGGAAGAAGATGAAATGACCGGGGCGGCGTATGCACGTCAGCTTGCAGCATCTGATTGTAATTATATAGAAAAATATACCAGAAAATTCAATTACCCGGAAAACAGCCGGATAAAAAGCAAGGAAGATTTACAGGAAATGGGCATTAAAACATTCTTCTGTTCTAACGTTTGTGCAGCATATAAACGGAATATTTATGAAAAAGCAGGTGGATTCTGCAAGAAAACAATATTTAATGAGGATATGATATTGGCCGGTCATATGATAAATGCCGGATATAAGGTCGCTTATGTGGCTGAAGCGAGAGTGATTCACTCGCATAATTATACAGGGATGCAGCAGTTTCACCGCAATTTTGATATGGCTGTGTCACAGGCAGAACATCCGGAAGTATTTGAGGGTATAAAGTCTGAAAGCGAAGGAATAAAACTGGTGAAGCAGACAGCCGCTCATTTGGTAAAACGGCGGAAAATACATCTGGTTCCCAAACTGGTTTATCAAAGTGGGTGTAAGTACATTGGTTACCGGATGGGGAAAATGTATAAAAAATTGCCGGATAAAGTCGTTAAATGGTGTTCGATGAGTCCGGGTTACTGGGAAAAGTAGACGAAAAGCTTTATTTTTGATTGAAGTTTGTCATATTTTAAGGTAATATAGATATGATATGATAAGCTACGGCTGAAGAAAGGATATAAAAAGTAATGGCAAAAGATAAAAAAAGATATAAAAGACGGGGACGAAGGTCGAAAACAAGGGGATTTGCATCCTGGTCTTTGGGTAAGAAGATTGGAGCCATTCTTGGAGGAACATTGGTAACGGTAGCAGCGATTGGAGCTGTTATTGTAGCCAGTAAACTTTCGAAGATCAATACAGTAAAGTTAGATACAGATAAATTAAGCGTTTCAAAGGAAGCCAAAAAAAGAGGAAGCGGATATCTGAACGTTGCATTGTTTGGTGTGGATTCAAGAGACAATGATCTGGATAAAGGAACCAGAAGTGATACAATAATGATTGCAAGCCTGAATAAGAAGACAATGAAGGTGAAAATTGCATCGATATATAGAGACACATTGTCAGAGCAGGAAGATGGAACATTGAATAAAATCAATGCAGCATATTCATATGGCGGTCCGGAAGGTGCTCTTTCAGTGTTAAATAAGAATTTGGATATGAATATAGAACATTATGTAACGGTGAATTTCAACTCGATGATAGACATTGTAGATTCTGTGGGCGGAATTGATATCGATGTACAGGAAGATGAAATGCCGTACATCTGTGGTTATGTTCAGGAGATTATGAAGGTGACCGGAAAGCTTTCTCCGGGAGTTACAGAACCGGGAACACAGACTCTGAATGGTGTGCAGGCAACTGCATATGCCAGAATCAGATACACGGCCGGAGATGATTTCAGACGTGCAGAAAGGCAGCGGGCGGTTCTGCAGAAAGTTGTAGAGAAGCTGCAAAAGGCATCACCGGCACAGTTGAATAAGATTATTGATAAGGTCTTTCCTGAGGTTTCGACAAACTTCACAATGACAGAAATCCTTGAATATGCGAAAGATGCGTTTGATTATGAACTGGGAGAAACAACAGGGTTCCCATTTGATAAGACAACCGATACATTGGGAAATGTAGGAAGCGTTGTTATTCCGGTTACAATGGAAAGTAATGTAAAGCAGCTGCATAGTTTCTTCTATGGAGAAAGTGATAATTATGATGTGTCTTCCACAGTATCGGGTATCAGTGCAAAGATAGAGAAAAAAGCCGGAAACAGAGATGCGGATACAGACGAATCAACGCAGGAGTTTATGCAACAGCCGGAAGAGACATATTCCGGAAACAGTGGAACAACAAAGAATAGTTCGGGAAGTACAGGAACAACCGGAAGCACTTCGTACAGATCGGGAACGAGTGGTAACAGTGGTACTTCGGGAAGTACAGGGACAACGGGAAGTACAACTGGAACAAGTACGGGAAGTGGTACATCAACCGGAACAGGAAGCGGAACAACAGGAAGTACAGGAACGACAGGAAATGGTACATCAACGGGAGATACTTCAACCGGGACAGGCGGAGAATCAACCGGCGGCGAAGGTACCACAGAGTAGAACACCATAAAGATAAAAAAAGGGGTATTATTCATGAAAAAAGTCAAAAAAATAATTGTATCATTTCTTTTGATGTGTATGTTGTGTGTTGGAATGACATGTGTGGCAAGTGCAACCGCAGCAGAATTCAGATTTTCTGATCCGCAGACCAGTGTCGGAGCAGAGGTAGATGTAACGGCAAAGGTTTCATCTGCGAAAGCGTTAAATACAATTCAGGCAACATTAAGCTATGATAAAACAAAGCTGCGCTTCATCAGCGGTGATGATGCTACAGGTGGAGACGGAACAATTACAATATCAAGAAATGATGAAAATGCCGGAACAACGATGGAATTCAACTTAAAATTCCAGGCATTGGATGAGGGAACAACATCGGTAGAAGTTGCTAAGGTTGATGGAATTGATAGCAATGGAGTTGCATTGGAGATTACGTCAGGTTCTTCATCTGTCAGCATAGCAGAAGGCGATAAATCGCTGATTCAGAAAGAAGATACCAGTTCGGCTGCTGGTGGAACAGAGGTTAAGATTGGAAAATCAAAATATATCGTAACAGATGATTTTTCGGATACGATTATTCCTGATGGTTTTGTAAGAGATGCGTTGAAATTTGAAGGAACAGATCATCAGATTATTAAGCAGGAATCAAGTGGTGCACTTGCAATGTATCTTACACCTGAAAACGGAGGAGATGCGGATTTTTATCTGTATGACAGTGATACCGGAAAATTCGCTCCTCTTGAAGTAATAGAGGTTGCAAAGGGCAGATATATTATTCCTTTGGCTGATGACGGAAATATCTCATTGCCAAGCCAGTATCAGAAGACATCACTTACATTAAACGGAAAAGAGTTTGATACATGGCAGGATACAAAGAATGCGGAATATTATATTGTCTATGCGATGAATTCGGATGGAGAAAAGACAACATACCGTTATGATACAACAGATGGTACGTACCAGAAATATTCGCCATCATCAGGAACATCTTCAGCGTCAGATTCTACTGTCAATAACGGAAAAGGAATCTGGGGAAAAATTTTAAATTTTGTAGATAGTTTTTTGGATATCGTAGTAATTATTGCACTTGTTCTTTTTGCAGTACTGCTGATCGTAGTAATTATTACTTCTGTAAAACTTCATTACAGAGATCTTGAATTAGATGATCTGTATGACGAATATGGAATTGATATGGATGAGGAAGAAGCAGAGAAGAAGATTCAGAAAAAAGCTGCGAAAAAAGTAAATAAAGAGAAGAAGAAAAATAAAAAGACAGCTAAAAAACCAGCAGCTGTAAAGAAAACATCAAGATTTGACTATGGAGAAGACGAATTTGAAGATTATGAGGATGATTTCGATGATGAGGATCCATGGGTGACAGAGAATATTGCTAAAGCAATGGAGCACAAGCCTGCTAAGAAACAATCAGCAAGGCAGAAAAAGCCAGCAAGGCGTACAGAACCTGAAAGAGAAAAGAAACCATCCAAAGGTGTCCGTGCCTTAGACGAGACAGGTCCGGCAATCCGTAAACCTGTTAAGAAGATTAATCTGGAGGATACCAATGATTTTGAAGCCTTTACACCTCTGGATGAAGAAGCATTTGACAACTTCGAAGGTTATTATTCAGAAGATGATGATTATGATCTGTTCGGAGCAGGTTATGATGATGACGATCTGTTTGATGCGACAGCAGATCTTTTAAGTAATCATCCGGAAAAGAGAAGAAGTCATGCGGAGATGGATGATACATTCAAAATGGATGTGATTGATCTCGATTAAAATAGGATGAATAGAATGAACCGGTTTGCAGAAATCAGAAAGAAATTGATGGAAGCAAACCGGTTCGTTTTTTATTTTCAAGTGTTCCTGACAAGCTTTTTGAGTGTAGAAAATGTATACCCCATCTCCTCCCATTTTGCAAGCAGCTCATCCAGAATCTCACCATTGGTTCTGGAGGTGTTATGCAGCAGCACGATGGCACCCGGATGGATCCGTCCGAGAAGCTTGTCAAAGGCTTCTTCTTTGGATGGCTGCGCGTCGGCCAGCCAGTCAACGTAGGCAAGACTCCAGAAGAAGGTATGATATCCCATGTCTTTTGCCATCTGCAGATTTTCAGTACTGTATTTTCCCTGTGGCGGCCGGTAGAAGCGGGTCATGGATTTGCCTGTGATATCTTTATACAGAGCTTCTACACTCTTAAGTTCTCTGGAAAATGTCTCCTTTGTTGCAATCTGGGACATGTCGGGGTGATGGAAAGTATGGTTGCCGATGGTATGACCTTCTTTTAACATCTGCTTTACCAGCTCCGGATTATCACGCAGAAAGTTTCCGACAACAAAAAATGTGGCTTGAACGTTGTGACGTTTTAAAGCATTCAAGATAGCCGGTGTGTTCCCGTTTTCATAGCCGCAGTCAAAAGTGAGATAGATGACTTTTTTATCCGTTTTTTGTGCATAGTAGGCGTGATATTGCTGAAGTTCATCGAAAGATGCATTACCGGCAGGAACTTTGCCTTCCTCCTGAAAGCTGAGACCCCAGTTTTCGGCAGCCGGCAGAATCGTGGAGAGGGGATTGCCGGAAGTCGAGGCTGCCGGAACTGTGCCGGAGGAAGCTGCATTTCCGGATGGACTTCTATCATCTGTTCTGACAGACGCAGGCGGAAAGATCCGGGCAATCTGTCCGCCTGCAAAGAAACAGAATGAAAAGAAGAGTAAGAGGATCAATGGTTTGTAATTATGTAACCGGGACATAAGAACTCCGCAAGAATCATTTATTCATATATATGCAGCGGATACAAAGTTATGCCCTGCCTTGCAAATAGCAGGGAATCATAGTAGTATAGGGAAGAAAGAAAAAGGGACGGAAATGAATGGAATATGGATGCAAAAATAAATGAACAGATAAAGAATAAAAAACAGGATAATCTGATCACTGCGGAGATCAGATATAAAATGACAGCGAAGGGTATGATGATCACCGAATATTATGGAGCGGACAGTTGTGTGGTCCTGCCGGATGAGATAGAAGGAGAAACTGTGACCGCACTGGATGATTATGCATTTGCCAGGAATCTGGAAGTGGAAGAGATCTGGCTGCCGGAAGCGTTAAAAGAAGTCGGTCGTTACGCATTCTACCGGTGCAGGAACCTGAAAAAACTGATTCTGGGAAATCAACTGCTCGATATGGGTGGCGGTGCATTGACGGGGTGTCGTCTGGAAGAAGTGGAGATATATTTCCGTGAGGGCAAGAAGAGCTGTCTGAAATCCATTGTAGAAGAGATGCGTTATCAGATCCGTGTAAGCTTATACGGATACAGTTGGAGATGTTGCGCAGAAAAAAACAGTACAGATGAATGGTTGCGGGAAGTTCGGATTCTATTTCCGGAACACTATGAAGAGGCGGTTGAGAACACCCCGGCAAGGATTCTTGAGACACACCATCATGGTGCGGGAGGATACTACCGCCAGTGTTTTTATAACCGGGAATTAGATTATAAGAAATATGATGAGATGTTCTATCATACGGTTGCGGAGGATACAGAAGAGACGGCGGTGGAGCTTGCACTGAACCGTCTGCGTTTTCCGGAGAAATTGTCGGAGAAGAACAAAAATGTCTACAAAACATACATACGGGAGCATATGGAAACGGTGGCAGCGTATCTGGTAAAGAGAGAAGATATAGAAGGAATCCGGTTCCTGGAGCAGAAGAAGCTGTGGAGTGAACCGTCTTTACAGAAAGGTATGGATGTAGCGGCAGAGGGGAACAGGACGGAAAGTCTGAGTGTGCTTATGGATGTCAGAAAAGAGCTGTTCCCGAAGAAGAAAAAGACGTTTGAATTGTAAGGAGAAAAAGCGTAAAATCATATGGCAGATACGAAGAGACGTATAAAAAATGAAGAAATAAAGAAAGAAACAACAGAACCAGAGGCTGTGTCACAGTCAACTGCCATGCAGGAGCGTATGGAGTCTGTCAGCCGAAAGATCCTGATCACGGCAAGAAATGAGCTTTATATGAAGATGCGTTTCCTGGATGTTGCATTGTCGTGCATGCCATTTATACCGGATATTGGTGCGGACGGCATGGGAACGGATGGACTGTACCTTTATTATGATCCACAGTATCTGGGGGGATTGTTCCGGGAAGACCGCGTTATGGTGAACCGGATCTATCTGCATCTGGTACTGCATGGTATCTTCCGGCATATGCTCCGGAGAAAGGGAAGAGAAGAGCGGATTTATCATCTGGCCTGCGACATTGTGGCAGAATCCATCATCGACGGGCTTCAGTACCGCTGTGTGATGAAGGCCAGGTCTCTTCCAAGAAGAGAGATGTACCGGATGTTGAAGAAAAAAATGAAGACACTTACAGCAGAACGGGTATATGAAGTGCTGAAGAAAGAAGAATTTCCGGAAACGAAGCTTGGACAGTTAGAGGCAGACTTCCGTGTGGACGATCACAGCTACTGGCCGAAAGATGAGGATAAGAAGAAGCAGAGCCAGATCGAGAATCAGTGGCAGGACATCAGCGAACGTATGGAGACGGAGATGGAGACATTTTCCAAAGAAGCATCGGAAAGTTCGGGCGGTCTGATCGATCAGGTGAAGGTCGAGAACCGGGAACGGATGGATTACCGGGAATTCTTACGGAAGTTTTCGGTTTTAAAAGAAGAGATGACGGTAGACCCGGATTCGTTTGACTATAATTTCTACAGCTATGGTTTGTCGTTGTATGGGAATATGCCATTGATCGAGCCGCAGGAGTGGAAGGAAGTCCAGAAGGTCGAAGAATTTGTGATTGTGATCGATACATCAATGTCGTGCTCCGGAGAACTGGTGAAGAAGTTTCTGGAAGAGACATACGGTGTGTTGAGTGAGAACGACAGTTTTTTTCGGAAGGTGAATATTCATATCATACAGTGTGATGACCAGATCCAGACGGATCAGAAGATCACCTGTGAGGAAGAATTGAAATCTTATATGGAGAAGTTAGAATTAAAAGGCGAAGGCGGAACGGATTTCCGCCCGGCATTTGCCTATGTGGACGAAATGATCCGGCAGCATGCATTTGAACATCTGCGGGGGATGATCTATTTTACGGACGGACGAGGGATCTATCCGGCAAAGCGCCCGGTCTACGAGACAGCATTTGTGTTCATGGAGGAAGAATATGAGGACGTGGATGTCCCGCCATGGGCGATCAAGATCATTCTGGAAGAAGGACAGGACTTTTAAGAAAATGTTGAAATACATGGAGGAAAGAACATAAATGGATATAAAGCGAGCAAAGAAAGAAATCAGAGATTCCATCGAGGCATATCTTGCCAAAGATGAGTTCGGGGATTATATGATTCCACAGATCAGACAGAGACCGATTCTTTTGATGGGGCCTCCGGGGATCGGAAAGACCCAGGTGATGGAGCAGGTGGCCAAAGAGTGTAAAGTGGCGCTGGTGGCATATACGATTACGCACCACACCAGACAGAGTGCGGTGGGACTGCCATTTATTGAAAAGAAAGTATATAGTGGAAAAGAATATTCCGTTACCGAATATACGATGAGTGAGATTATTGCCTCAATATACGATAAGATGGAAGAGACCGGATTAAAAGAAGGAATCCTCTTCATCGATGAAATCAACTGTGTGTCCGAGACGCTGGCACCGACGATGCTGCAGTTCCTGCAGTGTAAGATGTTCGGCAATCAGAAGATCCCGGAAGGCTGGATCATCGTGGCAGCAGGTAATCCGCCGGAATATAATAAGTCGGTCCGCGATTTTGATGTGGTGACACTCGACCGTATTAAGAAGATTGATGTGGATGTGAACTATGATGTCTGGAAAGAGTACGCATATCAGGCAGATATCCATCCGGCGGTCCTTGCATATCTGGAGATCCGCAGGGACTATTTCTATCGCATGGAGACGACCGTGGACGGAAGAGTCTTTGCAACGGCCAGAGGATGGGAAGACCTCTCCCAGCTTCTGAAGACGTATGAACGCCTGGGAAAGAAAGCGGACAGAGAGGTCGTTCATCAGTATATCCAGCACTGGAAGATTGCAAAGGATTTTGCAAATTATCTGGAACTGTACAGAAAATACAAGAAAGATTACGGACTTGAGAAGATCATTGAAGGTGTCTACACAAAGGACACCTTGGAAAGACTGCAGTATGCAGCATTTGATGAGCGTCTCAGTGTAGTTAACATGCTGATCGGAAGACTGGGAACTTGCTTTAAAGATTATTTTCTGAAAGACCGGTTTGTGACGATCTTATATGAATATCTGAAGTTATTAAGATCCAATCTGCAGATCGATCTTGTAGTCTGTGAATCGAGGGACAAGTACGAAAAACTCCGGAAAGAAGAGCAGATGACAAAGCAGGAAGATCATGTACGCAAACAGGTACTGGATACGCTGGAGTCCTATGAACAGCTTACGAAAGAGGAACATCTGGATGGAGAAGCAGCATTTGAACGTGTAAAGGAATTGTTTGGCAATGAAGTGGCAGGGCGGGAAGAACTGACAGAGCATACACTTGCTGCGCTGGAACATGCATTTGAGTTCATGGAAGATGCATTCGGAGACAGTCAGGAGATGGTCTCTTTCGTGACAGAGCTTAACACGAATTATTACAGTATTCAGTTCCTGAAGGAAAATGACTGCGACAAGTATTATCAGTACAATAAGAAATTGTTATTTGACAAACAACAGGAAGAGATCCTGTCCGAAATGGATGAGATCGAACAGGATCTGAACACTGCCGTAAAATAATGGTTAAAATTTAATATGTAAGTTTATATCCGTGGCGGATCTTACGGAAAATTTTCCAGATAATGACTGCCGGAAAACTGAGTGCAATATAAAGAGACGACAGTACGCCGACACCTCCGCCGATGATCATAAGAATTAAAATACCAATATTCATAAAAAAGTCCTCCTTGCTGATGTTCGCCGCCGGGAGATTTCAAAGAACCCAATGTGGCAGCTTTTGTGTAAATATGATATGGAATTTTGCTTCCGGATACATTATATGCATTTTGGCAAGGCAGTGAAAGAGAAGAAAGGGCTTCTTAACACGGTCTGAACAGAATACGTTAATTTCTTAACGGAGTTTTAACAAAAGAAGTACATTTACTTTAAACGGCACAGGTGTTAGAATAAACAATGTATATGGATACTGGGAGTATTGCGGATATGGCGCAGATAAGAGCAGCATATACGATGAATGAACGTAAAAAATATAAGATGACATAAAGGAGAATATATATGAAATGGAATCAGTTTCGCCTGAAGACGACGACAGAGGCAGAAGATATCGTCAGCAGCATGCTTGCAGATCTTGGAATCGAAGGAGTGCAGATCGAGGACAAGATACCGCTCACCCAGTCTGACAAAGAGCAGATGTTCGTAGACATCCTGCCGGATATACCGGAAGATGATGGATGTGCATATCTGACATTCTATCTGGACGAAGATGTAGACAAACAGGAGATGTTACTGAAAGTCAGACAGGAATTGGAAGAGATGAGAAGTTACCTGAATGTAGGGGAGTGTACGATTGAAGAATCACAGACAGAAGATGTAGACTGGGTGAATAACTGGAAACAGTATTTCCATCAGTTCTATATTGATGACATTCTTGTCATTCCTTCATGGGAAAATGTCGAGGCGAAGGACAGTGACAAGATGGTGATCCATATCGATCCGGGTACAGCATTCGGAACCGGTATGCATGAGACAACACAGCTCTGCATCCGTCAGCTTAAGAAATATGTGACAGAGGATACAGAAATCTTAGATGTAGGATGTGGAAGCGGAATCCTCGGAATGCTGGCATTAAAGTTCGGCGCAAAGCATTCCGTAGGAACGGATCTGGATCCGTGTGCGATCGATGCAACATATGAGAATATGGACAATAACGGAATCAGCAGAGATCAGTATGAAGTCATGATCGGTAACATCATTGATGATAAAGCGGTACAGGACAAGGTGGGATATGAAAAATATGATATTGTAGCAGCAAATATCCTGGCAGATGTACTGGTGCCGCTGACACCTGTGATCATTCATCAGATGAAAAAGGGCGGTATCTATATCACGAGTGGAATCATCGAAGACAAAGAAGATGTGGTAGTAGAAGCTGTGAAGGAGGCAGGCCTGGAAGTCCTGGAAGTCAATCACCAAGGTGAGTGGGTATCTGTAACAGCAAGAAAGAATTAGAGGATCTGATATGCAGCATTTTTTTGTATCACCGGAACAGGTGAGGGAAGAAAAAATCTATGTAGAAGGCAGTGACGTCAATCATATGAAGAATGTGCTCCGTATGAAGACTGGCGAGGAACTGACCATTGGGGACGGTGACGGGTGGCTCTATTTGTGTGTGGTGGAATCTTACGAAGAAGACATGGCGGTACTTAAGATTCTGGAGAAAAAGAAGGATGAGAGCGAACTTCCGTCAAAAATCTATCTGTTTCAGGGACTACCAAAACAGGACAAGATGGAACTGATCGTGCAGAAAGCGGTGGAACTGGGTGTATACCAGGTGATTCCGGTGGCAACGAAGCGTGCAGTAGTAAAGCTGGATGCAAAGAAAGCAAAAAAGAAGGTCGAACGCTGGCAGCAGATCGCAGTCAGTGCGGCAAAGCAGGCAGGAAGAGGCATTATCCCGGCAGTGGGAGAAGTGTGTACCTATGCACAGGCCCTGAAGTATGCAGAGGAACTGGATGTTGTCCTGATCCCGTATGAACTGGCAGAAGGCATGGAAGAGACGAAGCAGATCATTGCAGAGATCCGGCCGGGGCAGTCGGTCGGCATTTTTATCGGACCGGAAGGCGGCTTTGAGAAAGAAGAAGTAGAACAGGCTGTGAAAGCCGGGGCAGAGCCGCTGACACTTGGAAAGAGAATCCTCCGTACAGAGACGGCCGGACTTACAATGCTTTCGGTTCTGATGTTCCATCTGGAAGGGTAGAGACATAATCTAATACTAAGAATGAAGAGTACAGGAAGTGAAGAAATGAAGGAAGTATATCTGGATAATTCGGCGACCACTATGGCATATCGAAGCGTCGGGGAACTGGTGCAGAAGGTTATGTGTGAAGACTATGGCAATCCGTCTTCCATGCATAACAAGGGTGTGGAAGCAGAAAAATATATAAAAGAAGCAAAAGAAACATTTGCAAGACTATGGAAAGTACAGGAAAAGGAAGTGTATTTTACTTCCGGCGGTACCGAAAGTGACAATATGGCGCTGATCGGTGCAGCAAGGGCGAACAAGCGTGCAGGCAACCACCTGATCACGTCATCGATTGAACATCCGGCGATCATTAATACCATGCGTTTCCTAGAAGAGGAAGAAGGATTCCGTGTAACCTATCTTCCGGTAGATCAATATGGAAGGATCCGTCTGGATGCACTGCAGGAAGCACTGTGTGAAGATACGATTCTGGTATCGATCATGTATGTGAATAATGAAGTGGGTTCTGTCCAGCCGATCCAGGAAGCGGCAAGTATCGTAAAGGCATATAATAAAGATATTTTATTCCATGTCGATGCGGTACAGGGATTTGGAAAATATAAGATTTACCCGAAGAAACTTAAGGTAGATATGTGTTCCGTCAGTGGTCATAAGATCCACGGACCGAAGGGTGTGGGTGCTTTATACATCGGTGAAAATGTAAAGATCCGTCCGATCGTTTATGGAGGCGGCCAGCAGCATGATATGCGTTCCGGAACAGAAAATGTACCGGGAATCGCAGGACTTTCCCTGGCGGCAAAGACGATTTACGACAACCTGGATAAGAAGGTAGAGAAGATGAGGATGCTAAAGCAGCATTTCATCGAAGGCGTGGAAAAGATTGAGAATACGACGATCCACGGATTATATGATGAGACATCGGCACCGCATATTATCAGTGTAGGAATCGCAGGTATCCGGAGTGAAGTATTGCTGCATGCGCTGGAAGATAAAGGAATCTATGTATCATCCGGTTCGGCATGTGCATCCAATCATCCACAGATCAGCGGTGTGTTAAAGGGAATCGGCGCAAGGCAGGAGTTCCTGGATGCGACCCTCAGGTTCAGTATGTCAGAATTTACTACGATGGAAGAGATTGACTATACGCTCGATGCACTATATAATATAGTACCGATGCTTAGAAGATATACTAGACATTAAGTAGATCACGATAAAAGAGAAAGAAATCAGGAAAGGAATCAGAAGATGAGATTTCATACATTTTTATTAAAATATGGAGAGATTGGAATTAAGGGAAAGAACCGTCATCTGTTCGAGGATGCACTGGTACGTCAGGTGCGCTATGCATTAAAGGATGTGGACGGACAGTTTGATGTGCATAAGTCACAGGCGAGAATCTATGTGGACTGTGAAGGAGATTACGATTATGATGAGACGGTAGAACATCTGAAAAAGGTATTTGGTCTGGTCGGAATCTGTCCGGTTGTCCGTATGGAGGATAAAGGATTTGAGGAACTGAAGAAAGACGTTGTGGCATATATGGATGAGATGTATCCGGATAAGAACTTCACATTCAAAGTAGAATCCAGACGTGCAAAGAAGTCGTACCCATTGAATTCTATGGAGATCAGCCGTGACCTTGGAGAGGCTATTTTGTATGCATTTCCGGAGAGCGGAATCAAAGTTGATGTGCATCATCCGGATGTCATGGTCAATGTAGAAGTAAGAAATGAGATTTACGTGTATTCACAGATCATCCCGGGAGCAGGCGGAATGCCGGTTGGAACGAATGGTTCGGCGATGCTGCTGTTATCCGGTGGTATTGACAGCCCGGTTGCGGGATATATGGTATCAAAACGTGGTGTGAGTCTTGAAGCAACCTATTTCCACGCACCGCCGTATACAAGTGAGCGTGCAAAACAGAAAGTTGTGGATCTTGCGAAGAAGGTAGCAAAATATTCCGGACCGATCAAGCTTCACGTAGTTAACTTTACTGACATCCAGCTTTATATCTATGACCAGTGCCCGCACGATGAACTGACGATCATTATGAGAAGATATATGATGCGTATTGCAGAGCATTTTGCAAAAGAAGATGGATGCTTAGGTATGATCACAGGTGAGAGTATCGGACAGGTGGCAAGTCAGACCATGCAGAGCCTTGCGGCAACCAATGATGTATGTACGATGCCGGTTTACCGTCCGCTGATCGGATTTGACAAGCAGGAGATCGTGGATGTATCAGAGAAGATCGATACTTACGAGACATCCATCCAGCCATTCGAAGACTGCTGTACGATCTTCGTGGCAAAACATCCGGTAACAAAGCCGAATATTGATGTGATCCGGCGTTCGGAAGAGAATCTGAATGAGAAGATTGATGAGCTGATGAAGCAGGCGATCGAGACTGTTGAGGTCATTGAAGTAAAATAAAAAAAGAGGGCTGAACCCTTAAACAGGTCAGCCCTTTCTCTAAGTAGATCATTTACTTTTATTACTGATTAGTCACAAAGATATGGTTTTAACATTTCCATGATCTCTTCTACGTTGTCATCAGCGTGGATGTTCAGATCGATCGGTTTAGAAAGATCTAAGCTGAAAATTCCCATGATTGATTTTGCATCAATGACATATCTTCCGGATACAAGATCAAAATCATAATCAAATTTTGTGATGTCATTTACAAATGATTTTACTTTGTCAATTGAATTTAAAGAAATTTTTACTGTTTTCATTGGAATACCCTCCTTGATTCATTTCTTGTTCTATAGATATATTAAGAGTCAGACGAAGAAAAGTCAAGAAACAAATTGCCAAAGAATTCAGAAGATTTTCGTTAGAAGTTACAACAATGTGTAAAAAGAAAGGAACAGATACATGAAGAAAGTAGCATTGCATAATCTCGGGTGCAAAGTGAATGCGTATGAGACGGAAGCCATGCAGGAACTGCTGGAAAAGCACGGATATGAGATCGTGCCGTTTCAGGAAGGTGCAGATGTGTATATCATCAATACCTGTACGGTGACAAATATGGCAGACCGGAAATCCAGACAGATGCTGCACAGGGCAAGAAAGATGAATCCGGATTCGATTGTCGTTGCCTGTGGCTGTTACGTGCAGGCCAGAAAAGATGACATCCCGGATGGAATCGATATTGTCATCGGAAATAACAAGAAGCAGAATATTGTCGAGATCCTGGAAAATTATGAGAAAGAGAAAAATCCGGATGCCCAGGCCGGAACACCGGCAAAACAGGAAAAGGTGGCAGAGACCTATCAGGAGATTCTGGATATCAATCACGAAAAAGCGTATGAAGATCTGCATTTAAGCACGGCAGCAGAGCATACGAGAGCGTATATCAAGGTACAGGATGGATGTAACCAGTTCTGTTCTTACTGTATTATTCCATTTGCAAGAGGAAGAGTAAGAAGCAGAAGCCGTGACAGCGTACTTGAAGAAGTAAAGACATTGGCGGCCAACGGATACAAAGAAGTGGTACTGACGGGAATCCACCTGAGTTCCTATGGAATCGACTGCGATGACAATCTGTTATCCCTGATCCTTGCGATCCACGAAGTAGATGGAATTGAAAGAATCCGCCTCGGATCACTGGAACCAAGAATCATCACGGAGGAATTTGTACAGACGATCGCACAGCTTCCGAAGATGTGTCCGCATTTCCATCTGTCACTGCAGAGTGGATGCAATGCAACACTGAAGCGTATGAACCGCAGATACACTGCAGAAGAGTATTACGAAAAATGCCGGCTGCTCCGTAAGTATTTCCGTAACCCGGCACTTACAACAGATGTGATCGTTGGATTCCCGGGAGAAACGGAAGAAGAATTTGCTGAGTCAAAAGCATTTGTAGATAAAGTGGATTTCTACGAGACACACATTTTCAAATATTCCAGAAGAGAAGGAACGAAGGCCGCAGCAATGAAAGACCAGGTCCCGGATCAGATCAAGGCTGTAAGAAGTGCGGAACTTATAGAACTGAGCCATAGAAAACAGGCCGCATACGAAGAAAGACTGATCGGAACCACGCAGGAAGTTCTGATCGAAGAGAAAATTATACGCAACGGAGAAGAATTACAGATTGGCCACACAAAGGAATATGTGAAAATTGGTGTAAAAAATCCGAATAATCTTATTAATCAGCTTGTAAATGTAGAAATTGAAAACCAATTACAAATATTGCATTGAAATTTAAGATTTAATCATGTAGAATAAAATTGAAATATTTTTGGAGGACGTGATTACATGAAAAATATGACAAATACCCAGTTTTTCCAGGTGGAAAGTGGACCGCAGATCAGTGCAAAAGATATTCTGGAAATCGTATACAAGGCATTGAGTGAAAAGGGATATAATCCGGTAAATCAGATTGTAGGATACATTATGTCCGGCGATCCGACTTATATCACAAGCCATAACGGAGCCAGAAGTCTGATCATGAAGATGGAAAGAGATGAACTGGTAGAAGAGATGCTCAAGACGTATATTGAGCATAATGAGTGGGAATAATGACTATGAGAATCATGGGACTGGACTATGGATCTAAGACGGTAGGTGTTGCTGTCAGTGATCCGTTGGGAATTACTGCTCAGGGAGTGGAGACTATATGCAGAAAGGACGAGAACAAGCTCAGAAAGACCTGTGCGCGTATCGAAGCACTGATCGAAGAGTATCAGGTTACGAAGATTGTCCTCGGACTTCCGAAGCATATGAACAATGATATTGGAGATCGTGCGGAAAAATCAATGGCATTTGGTGAGATGTTAAAAAGACGGACCGGCCTGGAGGTCGTGATGTGGGACGAGCGTCTGACCACGGTAGAAGCTGAACGGACTTTAATAGAGAATAAGGTAAGGCGTGAAGACCGTAAGAAATATATTGATAAGATTGCGGCTGTTTTTATATTGCAGGGATATCTGGATTCACTTGCATACACGCCACTGGATTAAGAGGTAGATTGCAGATGGAAAAGATTAAATTCATGTCCGAAGAGATGAATGAAGAAGTAGATTTTTATGTACTTGAACAGACGAAAGTTGGTGGTGTGTCATATATTCTGGTGACGGATTCGGAAGAAGATGATGCAGAATGTCTGATTCTGAAAGACACATCAGGAGAGAGCCAGTCAGAGAGCGTATACGAGATCGTAGAGGATGATGTAGAGCTTTCTGCTGTTCTGAAAGTATTTGAAGAACTACTTGAAGATGTAGAGATTGAAAGGTAGTTTGGAATGTCTATCAGTAAAGAGAAGTTTAAAGAAATGCTGAGAGAGAAGGGGTTGAAAGTTACCAACCAGCGTATACTGGTACTGGAGGTCCTTGCAGATCACCGCGATAAGCATCTGACTGCAGAAGATATTTATGAATTAGTAAGAGAAGATTATCCGGAGATTGGGCTGGCAACTATATACCGGACAGTGCAGTTGTTACTGGAAATGCAATTGGTGGATCGTATCAGTCTTGACGATGGATGTGCACGTTATGAAATCGGAGAATTCTTTGATGGAGAAGAAAGACATCATCATCACCATCTGATATGCAGAACATGTGGTAAGATTCTTCCGTTTAAGGATGATCTGTTGGAAGATCTGGAAGATAAGATCGAAGATACCACGGGATTTCATGTGTTAGACCACGAATTAAAGTTCTATGGACAGTGCAGGGAGTGCCAAAAAAGAGGCAGAAAAAAGTAGTGCGGTAAACACGTGGAGGTGTAATTTTGAAAAGAGAAAACAATGGAAAAATGCGTATCATTCCACTCGGAGGTCTGGAAAAGATCGGAATGAACATCACAGCTTTTGAGTATGAAGACAGTATTATTGTTGTAGACTGCGGATTATCTTTCCCGGAGGAGGATATGCTCGGAATCGACCTGGTCATTCCGGATGTCACCTACCTGAAAGATAACATTCAGAAAGTAAAAGGATTTGTGATCACACACGGACACGAGGATCATATTGGAGCATTATCTTATGTACTTCGTGA
>OLQP01000740.1_pt1 | contig 23203 bp, 16 predicted proteins | sample 1643181 | NCBI WGS metagenome assembly OLQP01 (sample SAMEA3136710, study PRJEB25190) | human gut metagenome | biome: human gut; feature: human-associated habitat; material: faeces | place: Austria | collected 2013 | reverse complement strand
AGACAGCTTATGATGTAATGAACAACTGGGGAGCTAACCACGGTGCTATCTCCTACGGACATATCGGAGCTGACCTGATCACAATGTGCTCTATGCTTCGTATCCCGGTATCCATGCACAACGTTCCGGAAAAAGATATCTATCGTCCGGCAGCATGGAATGCATTTGGAATGGACAAAGAAGGTGCAGACTTCCGCGCTTGCAAGAATTACGGACCTCTGTACAAATAATTAAACTGGCTTTTCTCAAAAGTGCCATGATATAAATGACGACCCCGGAACTATCTCCGGGGTCGTTGTTTTTTGCATTCTATCTCGAAAAAATTCTGTTTTTTATTGGTTTTTATCTTTTTTTATGACAAAAAAAGATTATCATTATAACGGTACTGTGGTATGATGGTTTACGAAATACAGGAAAACACGCGAGTGAAGGGGATAAAATAAGATGAAAAAACTGGCGAAAAGCCTGCTTGTCATAGCACTTGGACTTTTTATGAGTGTTAATGTCATGGCAGATGTGCAGACCGGCAAGACAGGACCGGATTATCCTACAGACTATTATATGATCGTAGAATCAAAGGCAGGAGGAATCGATATTTATTCACAGCCGGATCTGGAATCTACGAGGCTGAATGATGAGCAGATTCCGAATGGAACGGCGCTTCATATAGAAGGAGAAGTAGAGGATACCGAGAATAACCGTACGTGGGGATACACAGAATATCATGGTATGTATGGATACGCCCCGCTTGACGAGTGCAGGCCGGCGGATTCCAGAAAAGAAGCAATTGATTCTGAACTTTATATCGCAGGTAAGGATCATGTGAATTACAATGCTGATTATGATGTAAAGGCAGATGCAGAAGGAGGTTCCCAGAAGCTTTATCAGGGACCTGGAACAAAATATGGAGAAGTTCCGGGAGTGCGCGATATTGAAAATGGCGAGACTCTTCATATCACACAGGATGCCGAAATGGTGGATGGAAGCCATTGGGGCGTGACCACAGTTGACGGAACAGAAGGCTGGGTGGATCTGGAAAAAACCGAAGAATGGAAGAAGGAACACCCGGATACAGTAGAAGAGAGCGCGGATGCAGTGGCTGAGACAGATGGAAAAACGACAGCCCAGGCTGAAGAAGTGAACGTTACACCGACGGAAGCTGCAAAAGTAACCGAGACACCAGCCCCGACAGAGACTGCAGAAGCGACTGAGACACCAGCCCCGACAGAGACTGCAAAGGCAACCGAGACACCAGCACCAACTGAGGCCGCAGAAGCGACCGAGACACCAACACCGGCAGTTACAGAAGAAGCAGATGAAGCTGAAAATACAGAAAAAGACTCCAAAGAGCCTGAAGCAGAAAACACTGACACAAAGGACAGCCGCGAGGCATCCGGGCAGAATGTAAAAGCTGCAAAAACAAAATGGTATCAGAATCCGTTCACATGGATTATCGGAATTGCAGTACTTGCAGTGATTGGATTGCTGGTCTATCATAATAAGAAGAAATAAAATAATAAGAAGATTAAAATGAACGCAAAGTGAAGGACAGGGAATATTCTGGAAAGATATCCCCTGTCTTTTTCTGTGCAAAAGAGTTCCTGACAAAGCACAGAAGAAATACATGAAGAGCCTGAAAAGATGAAAATTTACATGAAATTGAGAAAAATCAATGAGAATGACGCATTGATGAATAGAAGTGAATATGGTATGATAATGTATAAAAGATTTTATGCTATAGCGTAAAATACAGGGAGGTCTCTGCCATTTTAGATGAAAGAAATCAGATTGATAATTCCAGCAAAAAGAAACTGAGAGGCAGACTTACATCAGGAACAGTTGCACTGCTGATTGCATTACTGGCTGTTATCTCGGCAACCTATGCGTGGTATGTGTACAATACCGGCCGTCATACGACAAAGGTACGTATGGCAGCAGGAGCAGGTGTGAATCTGCAGATCAGTAATTCATATAATGGTACCTATGGTTCGGCAGCTGTTCTGGAGAGTTTTTCCGGACAGTTGAATCCGGTGTCCACGAACCGGATCAGTGGTGGATTTCAGAAAGTACTTGGTTTTACCAATGGTACTGAAAATCAGTCCAATCTGGTTGCAAGCCTTTTTGGAAGTGGAGATTACAGTGACTATTATAAAACAAGCCTTTTTCTGAGAACCAACGGAAATCCGACAGATATTTATATTTCAGATATTGGGTTTGAGGACAGTGATGAAAGCAAACCAATCTCATCTGCAATCCGTGCAGGATTTGTTGTACACAGTGTAGGACAGAACCAGCCGACTGTGGCAGAATATATTTTTGCTATCAGTGATAAGAAAAATCCGGAGGCGGATTACAACACAGCCACCGGGCAGGAAGGCGATGTACTGGACTGTACGAAGACAGATGGAACGACTGTGGCCTTTACACCATATACTTCAGAAGCATATGGTACATATAACCAGAATACAGGAGAAATCACTCTGAAAAGTGATTCTCTTAAATTATGTACGATATCCGGACAGAATGGCTCCGCAGGAACACCGGTACAGATTGATCTTTATATCTGGCTGGAAGGATGTGACGAAGACTGCACTGCCAATCTCAGCAGCCAGACTCTGAAGAATCTTTCCGTATCTTTTGCAGGAGTTGTTAAGCAGAACTAAGGGGGCAGTGATTTGGAGACATTACGCAGAATGCGACACTTGGACTTGACAGAATGACAAGCGCTGATCCGTCAGCACTGCCTTCGAGAAAACGTAGTGCAGCAGGGAATTCCATGGAGCAGAACACTTATACGCTTGGAAAGTTTTATAATGTAACTGATGTAACGATTGCAGCGGAAGGAGAAGATAAAACAGGTTCCATTAAGAGTGAGACAAATGATTATATTGATCTTGATCTGAGTGCGAAGATTACAGTTCCGGAAGCGTACAGGACACAATTTGATACTTATGCAAGTAACGACCCTGTATATTTCCGTTTTGCCATTCAGATGCATAATCATAGCCAGGATGATACAGGATCTGATCAGATTCTGACAAATGCAGTGCAGGCATTGTCTGTAAAACTTGGCAACACAGAGCTTTCGGCAGAGGATTATACCTGTGAGGTTTCGGACGGTGTACTGTATCTTTTGGTCAAAAATAAAAAGGGAAGTGACTTTTCAGATACAGCAGTTACGGCACAGCTTCGGGTCAGCTATTCAGGCGGAGAGATCGATGCTCAGTTCCCGATGCGAAAGGGAACAGATACATCGGGAATTACATTTTCTGTGAATGCGGAAATCGCTTACAGCGAGAGCAGCCTCGACGGAAGCACGATGAGTGGCTCCGAAGAGAATTAAACAAAGTTTTACCGTGAAACCATAAGCTCTGTGGGAATCACGTATCGTACATATGACACGGTATCAGAAGATGGAAATGTCAGTCAGCTTGGCATTAATGGAAAAGAGGTGGCTGATAAAGGTGGAATTACAATTACAACGCAGGGTAGCTACAATGCCACAGATATGACAGGCCTGAATACAACAGACGAAAACAGTGAAACATATCCTTATTGTCTGGTGGGAAGTCTTGAATTGCAGAAGAAAACAACAGGCAGTGATGGGAATACGGTGTATCAGACGGTGAATATGGAGGATTATATTACGTCTGTAAGCCTAAATGGGGGAGCTGCACAAAATCCCGGAAACAGTTATACATTTACAATGAAGCTGACTAGGGAGCAGGTAAGCAATCTGGCAATGGAGTCGGTTAAAATGGATTTTTCCTATTTCGTCAGATCGGATAAGTCTTTTGAAGACCTGGGCGAAAGATCTCAGTATGCAAACTATAAGGTGATACTGAAAGCACACCTTGCAAATAAAGATGGAACAGCACTTGTAGAAGATGTGTCAGATTATCTGATCTACACAAATGCGAAATTCTACAATGGAATTATTTCCACAAGAGACTTTGGCCACTAGAGACGGTGTTTCCAGCACTTTCAGTGTCATCGGTGGCTGAAACCTCAGAAAATAAAAAACAGGGAGAACGGAGCTTTACGGTTCTGTTTCTCCCTGTTTTTTACTATGGGGTTTAAAAAGGTACACGGGTTGTACCATTTATATTTTTCTATTCCATAGGTGATAGTAAAAAAAGTCGAAAAACACTGTCCCATAGAATATGCCGTTTTATGAAATAAAAAGTCGAACGATTTTACTTGGATATAAGTACATAACGTGCTATGGTTAGTACATCTAAAAAATCTAAGCCCGTTAGGGCAGTCTGATATGTTTCAATTCAGAAACAAGAATCCACGAGAGTTGTAGTTATATGAAAGGAAATCATCTTATGCCGACAAAATTACAGAAATACTTTCCAATGTTGCGAAACCGCGATGAGATTTTAAAGGAAATTGATGCAAATGTGAAGCTCACAGAGAAATTTTACAGTTGGAAGGAGGAACAGCGGCAGGAGTTTCTGGAAATCTGTACAGGTGCTCGTGGAGTTAAGATGCTGTATGATTCTTTCTTCAAAGAGGTTATGAATCCAGAGACAGTACCGGAGAGACTGGAAGAATTTCTGGAAGTTCTCCTTGGTGAGAAAGTAAAAATTATAGAGGTGCTTCCTGGTGATTCAACGCGACTGGCGGATGAACAGTCACTATTAATTATGGATATTCTGGTACGTTTTGAAGATGGTACATATTGCAATATTGAAGTACAGAAAATTGGATATGCGTTTCCAGGAGAACGAAGCGCCTGTTATTCTTCGGATCTTTTACTTCGACAATATAAGAAAGCCAGGAGCATAAAGAAAGATAAGTTTTCCTACAAAGATGTAAAAGGTGTATATACGATTGTCTTAATGGAGCAAAGTTCTGGAGTTTTCCATAAATATACAGATGAATATGTGCATACATTTCAGCAAAAATCAGACAGTGGTCTGGAGATAGATCTTTTGCAAAAATATATTTTTGTTCCTCTTGACATTTTCCGTGAGAATGTAGACAATAATGGTATCAAGAACAAATTGGACGCATGGCTGACATTCCTGGGTATGGATGAACCAGAGAAAATTATAGAGCTGATTGACAGATATCCAGAATTCAGTGCAATGTATGAGCATGTGTACTACATATGCCGGAATGTGGAGGATATTATGGGGATATTTTCAGAAGAGTTGAGAATCATGGATAGGAATACCGTGAAGTATATGGTAGATGAGATGCAGGAAATGATAGATGAAAAGGATCGACAGCTGGAAGAAAAAGATCAAGAGATAGAAGAAAATAAACAGTGTATGAAAGAAAAAGATCAGAAAATAGAAGAACTGGAAATAGAATTGGCAAAGTATAGGTAAGTGTTAGAAAAGAAACCGGCCAGAGCCTTATGTGAGCTTTGACCGGGTGATTTTTAATATTTCTTTATAATTACAGATTTCGACTTTTTACGCAGCAGTTTTTTATAAGCTGTATATTTTCTTTTGGGAACGCGTACTGTCATTCGGGATACGGACTGGTCAATCCGGGAAGAAACCCTTTTCAGTTTCAGGCTTTTGATCGTGATCATGCAGCCCTTTTTCACACCGCGGAATGCACCTGGATTGATCTGAGTCAGCCCGGTACCAATAGTAACTTTCTTTAGTTTTTTGCATTTGTAGAATGCATTTTTACCGATTATACTGACATTGTGTCCGATAGAAACCGTGGTCAGTCGTGATTCTTTTTTGAATGCGTTGGCCCATATACTGGTAACCCGATAAGTAACGCCATTGTAACGGATCGTTGAAGGAATACTGATTTTGGTAACTCGGCTGTTGGTCGTTCCATAGCATGTAACAACCTGATTGGCAGTGACACGATATTTCAGGTTCCCAACACGGAAACAGGTATTTACACGAGCACTGGATGGCGGTGATGGAGTTGGAGTGCTGGTTGGAACTGCTTTGGGAGTGATTATTGGTGTAACTTCCGAAGGAGAATCCGGACTGACTGACGGCTGCACTTCTGGATTAACGGTTGGTTTGGCATCAGGAGTCGGTTCTACTGAAGGTGTTACAACAGTAGAACTGTCTAAGGCTTTTGTATGTGCTTTGACAGAGAAACAGCAGTTATAATGATTTCCTGCGTCATACCATTTCTTTCCGGAAGTAGAAAAAAAGCTCTGATCCGGATCAATACCGGCAGTTGCCGTAAACCAGGATGTGGTGGTTGTTGTTTTTTCTACATAAAATTTGTTGGATCCATCCGGTATTCTGATCACAACCGAATAGAAAGTACCCTGAGGAATTTTGACCGGAGTGTTCAGGTGGATCGTGTGGATTCCGGCCAGTGGCTGTGTGTAATCAACAGGTTCTGCATAGGCGGGTGTTCCGCTTGTCGGATCAGAAGTATTCTTCAGATCTGTGTAAACCTGAATTTGAAAATCAGTATTGTCCTGTGGAACAGCAGTAACGATTTCACCGAGTTCTTCGTCTTTTCCATTTCCGGCAGTTGCCTTGAAGATATTGGATACATAGTAACCATTATTGATGGTTTTGCTCGGGAAAGTGACAGTTCCGGCAGCGGCACCGTCGTAAAAATAATTATTTGGATAAGCAGGGGTGGTCACTGCTGTATTGGAGACCAGATTGGTGATGGATTTATCTTCATAGGAAAGATAAAAATAACCGTTCTTTCCCCAGTTTTTGCCATAACTGTTTTTGACGATCCAGGCACCATCATTATTCACACCGGAAGCTGACGGGAAGTTTTCCTTGGAGTAAGTATCATCCCAGCCGACGATGGTTACAGCATGATTTACCAGACCAGACTGTGGGCAGGAATATGAAGCTGTATCCGGATAATAGTAGTTATCCAGCATGTAGATCATGGCAGAAACAGAATTATATTCCATAAGAAGCTGTTTGGTGCGATCCACAGTGTATTGAGAGAAAATGGCATCTTCCATATAAGCGCTGGTATCATAGGCGAGGCTGTCGGGCCATGTAACTGCAGAGGACTGAAACGGAACTTTTTCTTCGGTTGTCATGCCGGACCAGGTACTGAGAAAGAAGGAGGCAACACGGCCATTTCCGGTACCATGATAATCTGACTGAGTCCGGGTGATCTTATCATTTGGAGTGTTACCGAGGGGATCGTTTACTCGATTTGCCCAGAAATAAGCCAGTTGTTCTTCGGAAAGATCGTAGTACTTCTGTTCCCGGGTAAGCAGAGAAGTCTCAAGGTTGGAAGCGAGGCTGAAAGCCCAGCAGAGGCTGGTATTTCTCTGATTTTTAACCTCAGTGACAAATCTCTCTTCATTTGCATTGTAAGTTCCGGGATAAAGTGCATAGCTTGCAATGCCGATATTACTGTCAACTTCCGGTTCCGGAGCAAATGCATCCAGGTTCTGTAATGGTGCAAGCTGTGCCTGTCGTTCTTCATCTGTCATGGGACGGCCAAGAATATAGTCTATATTTTCGCTATTTGGAGATTCTGACCCTGAAGAAAAGACGGCTTCATCGTCATCAGAAGAAAAATCATCTGAGGACGTTGAGTCATCAGGGGCAGCAGATTGAAGTTCAGAAGAATCGTCAACCGTTGAGGAAGCAGTATTTTCATCAATGGAATCAATACTTATATCAACAGTATCATTTGTAACAGTATTTCCTGTGTTATCTGTTTCGTCAGAAGCAGATTCGTCTGCTGAAAGCTCAATATCACTGACTGCGTTCGCGGAAACCGGTATGTTAGTGAAAAGAACAGAACCTGCCAGAAGTAATGCCAGAGTTCGCTTTTTGCCGTGTTGTTTATGATGGATCATGAAAACCTCCTGATTGATAACTATACTGTGTATGGAAAAATTATTTCTTTTATCATAGCACATACATAAAAAAAAGCAAAGCTACATAAAGCAGGTCTTGAGAAGATAAAAATGCCCCGGAGATCCGAAAACCTCCAGGGCAGATTAGGAAAAAAGACGGCCGATATTAGTTGTTGATGACAACACCTTTCTGCAGCATAACGTTTGCATACAGAGCTTTTTCACTTGTGGAAATGATGCAGTAAGCTGTTTTGGCTTCATCATAGAATGCAAAACGTTCGATGTTTCCTACTACAGCATCTCCTCTGTCATCATATTTACGGATGATTTCTTTGTATGTATCCCAGATTGGGGTCTCTACATCGTCACCAGGCATTACTTCCATCAGGTTAACCGGATGTTCTACATAAGTATCCAGCGGGAAAACTTTCAGGATCGCTTCCAGAATTTCCGGAACACCATGTCCGTCACAACGGATTGTGATTGCGTTTTTACCCATAGATTCTACCGGGAAGTTACCATCTGCGATTACCAGACGATCGCTGTGTCCCATTTCACATAATACCTTTAATAATTCTGGTGATAAGATTTCAGGAATTCCTTTTAACATATCTTTATGCCTCCATTCAAAATTTTACTGAATTATGGCATATCTCGCTCAGAGACAGCCTTTATATTAAAAATGTACCTGCATTTATGATACTTTGCAAGAGAATATTTTCCGATAAAAGATGAATATTTTACACTGCTTTGAAGAAAGTGAAAAGTGAATATTTTATGGTTGACAGAAGCAGAGAACAGAGGTATGATTGGCTCAAACGGAAACGTTTCGGTTATGCAAATGTTATCCGGCATTACAGAAACAGTAAGAACAAAAATCATACATATATTATGAGGAGGAAAATCATTATGCCACTTGTTACATCAAAAGAAATGCTGTCCAAAGCTCAGAAAGGCGGTTATGCAGTAGGTGCATTTAATGCAGAGAATATGGAAATGGTCAAAGCAATCATTCAGGCAGCAGAAGAACTGAAAGCACCGGTTATGATTCAGACAACACCATCTACTGTTAAGTATGGAACTGTAGAGACCTATGCAGCAATCGTTGCAGCAGAAGCTGCAAAAGCATCTGTTCCGGTCTGCCTTCATCTGGATCATGGCAGCAGCTTTGAGCTTGCTACGCAGGCAATGCATGCAGGATATACTTCTGTTATGATCGATGGATCCAAACTGGATTTTGAGGCAAACATCGCAGAGACCAAACGTGTGGCAGATGTAGCAAAAGCACTTGATATTCCATGCGAAGCAGAACTTGGTAAGGTCGGCGGCAAAGAAGATGATCTGGAAGCAGAGGCAGACACCAACACAGATCCACAGGAAGCAAAAGAATTCGTAGAGCGTACAGGAGTTACATCTCTTGCAGTTGCAATCGGAACTGCACATGGTTTCTATGTGGGAACACCGGTTCTCGACAAAGAACGTCTCAGTGAGATTCGTGAAGTCGTAGACATTCCGCTGGTTCTCCATGGCGCATCCGGACTCAGCGATGAAGATGTTATGGATTGTGTAAAACGTGGTATCTGCAAAGTAAACTTTGCTACAGAACTTCGTGCAGCATATTCTAAGGCAGTGAAAGAACTTCTTGCAGAAAAACCGGATACCATTGATCCGAAGGCATATGGCAAGACAGCTATTGCAGCAGTGAAGGAACTGGTTATGGCAAGAATGAAAGTCTGCGGATGTGACGGAAAAGCAGAATAAAAACAAAAGTACGAGAACCATGATTCAGCACACAGAAATATCATTGGAAAAAGAAGGCAGTGAGACATAATGGCGGCAACAATGAAAGACATCGCTAGACGGACTGGACTTGGTCTGGCTACGATCTCTTCTTATTTTAATGGCGGTAATGTCCGAGAGAAAAACAGAATAAAGATTGAAGAAGCCATTGAGGAACTCCATTATGAAGTCAATGAAGTTGCCAGAGGGCTGAAGACGAATGCGACCAAAACGATAGGTGTGGTGATTCCGGAGCTGAATAATACATTCTGCGCTGAAATCATAACGGGTATGGAAGATGTCCTTCGAAGCCATGGCTATGCCACGATCGTCTGTGACTGCCGAACCGATAAGAAACTGGAACGGGAGGCAATAGAGTTCCTGATCCGCAGGCGGGTTGACGGGGTTATCAATATGCCGGTTGATGAAGAGGGAAATCATCTGAAGAAATTTCAGAAGACAGGAAAACCAATCGTTCTGATCGACCGTAAGATACAGGGAATCTCCTGTGACAGTGTGCTGGTGGACAATAAAAAAGCTGCGGAGGATGCAGTACGACAGTTTATAGAAAGAGGTCATCGCTATATCGGGATCATCGGTGGACCGAAGGGGATTTTTACTGCACAGGAACGTATGGCCGGATATTACAGAGCATTGGAAAAGGCCGGAATTCCGGTCAGAGAATCCCTGATCTGTCATGGAGATTATACGATTCAGGGCGGTGTACGGAGTCTGGAGGAACTGGTGCAGAAAAATCCGGATATGACAGCGGTGTTTGTGACCAACTACGAAATGACAATGGGGGCCATGATCGGAGTAAATGAACTTGGAATACAGATACCGGAACAGCTTTCTGTGATTGGTTTTGACAATCTGCAGTTTGCGAGAGCATGTAACCCAAAGCTGACGATCGTATCACAGCCAACGGATGGAATTGCCAGAGAAGTGGCAAGAATCATGCTGGAACATCTGGAAAATGGCAAAAAAGAATCAGAAGAGTTTTTTACAGAAAAACTGCAGACAGAAATCATAGAAGGCAAGTCTGTAAATACTTTAAAATGATACAGAGAGAACAGATCGGAGTGTCAGCTGAAGAGAAGAAAATCCGGATATTTCGGAAAATGGGAGCAGCAAAATGAAAAAATCATATTTACTTGGAATTGACATCGGAACAAGTGCCTGTAAGGTTGCTGTATTTGACAGAGAAGGCAGAGTCCTTGCAGCTGCAAATGGTGCTTATCCGGTATATTATCCGCATGAGGGATGGGCGGAGCAGAATCCTGAAGAATGGTGGAGCGCAGTCTGCCAGGCAACAGAGGAAACGATACAGAAAGCCGGAATCGCACCGGAAGAAATCGCCGGAGTGGGAATTGACGGACAGAGCTGGTCGGCAATCGCAATAGATCAGGAAGGAAAAGTCCTTACGAATACTCCGATCTGGATGGATACCAGAGCACAGGACATCTGTGACAGACTGAATCAGGAGATTGGAGCAGAGAAGATTTTCGAAGTGGCGGGAAATTCACTTCAGCCATCATATTCTACTGCGAAGATTATCTGGTACAAAGAAAATCTGCCGGAAATTTATGCGAAAATTGATAAGATCCTTCAGTCCAACAGCTATATTGCATTCAAACTTACCGGCGAGATTACGCAGGATGTATCACAGGGATATGGACTGCACTGCTTCGATATGAAAAAGGGATGCTGGGATGAGCAGATGTGTGAACAGCTTGGAATTCCGATGGGATTCCTTCCGGAAATATGTGACTGTGATCATGTGGTAGGCACTGTCACCGCGAAGGCAGCAGCAGAGTGTGGACTTGCCGAGGGAACACCGGTTGTTGCCGGTGGACTTGATGCCGCATGCGGAACGCTTGGAGCTGGTGTGATCCATACAGGAGAAACACAGGAACAGGGAGGACAGGCCGGGGGAATGAGCATTTGTACAGATCAGTACAAAGCTGATCCAAGGTTGATCCTCAGTTATCATGTTGTTCCGGGCAAGTGGCTCCTTCAGGGAGGAACTACCGGAGGCGGTGGAGTCATGCGCTGGTTTGAACATGAATTTGCAGACTATGAGCGTATGATGAAAGAACAGACAGGAGCTTCATCACTGGATCAGCTTAATGAAATCGCAGAAAAAGTAGCCCCGGGATGTGATGGAATGGTATTTCTTCCATATATGTCCGGAGAGCGCTCACCAATCTGGAATCCGTATGCAAAAGGTGTTTTCTACGGCCTGGATTTTGCCAAGACCAAGGGACATATGGTGCGTGCCTGTATGGAAGGAGTGGCTCTTTCCCTGAGACATAACCTGGAAGTTGCAGAGGAAGCCGGAGCGGACGCAGAAGTTCTGAGAGCCATGGGTGGATCTGCGAATTCTTTACTCTGGACACAGATTAAATCCGATATCACAGGTAAACCGATCGTTGTTCCGGCATCTGATACGGCTACGACACTTGGAGCAGCAATCCTTGCAGGCGTAGGAGTTGGATTCTATAAGGATTATGATGAGGCAGTTTCACTTACTGTCAAAGAAACCCGCCGTCATGAACCGAGTCCGGAGAACAAAGCAGTTTATGATAAGACTTATCAGACTTATCTTGAACTCTATAAGTCCCTGGCCCATATGATGACCGCGAAATAAAAGCTGGGAGGGCGTTTCCCTCCTTTATGAAAGGAGAAAATATATATTATGAAAGCAGCAGTAGTAGTTGCAAATGAAGATGTACAGTATCAGGAAGTCGAAGAACCAAAAGTAACCAAAGGAACTGTAAAAATCAAAGTCAGATACTCTGGTATCTGTGGTTCTGACATTCCTCGTGTTCTCAATCACGGAGTTCATTTTTATCCAATTGTTCTGGGACATGAATTTTCCGGTGATGTGGTAGAAGTTGGCGAAGGCGTAACCAAAGTTAAAGTTGGGGATCGTGTATCCGGTGCTCCACTTCTTCCGTGCATGAAATGTGATGACTGTCAGAAGGGTAACTTCTCTCTTTGCAAACATTACAGCTTTATTGGTTCCAGACAGCAGGGAAGCAACGCTGACTATGTAGTAGTTCCGGAGCAGAATGCAGTACCCTTTGACAAGACAGTTCCATATGAACAAGGCGCTATGTTTGAACCTGCAACAGTAGCAATCCACGGTGTATTCCAGAATGATTATCATGGTGGCGAATATGTTGCAATCCTTGGTGGTGGTACAGTCGGAATGTTCACTATGCAGTGGACAAAGATCTTCGGTTCCAAAAAAGTTGTTGTATTCGATATCAGTGATGAACGTCTTGCACTTGCAAAACGTCTTGGTGCAGATGAAGTCATCAATACAAAAGAAGAAGGATATATGGAAAAAGCCATGGATATCACAGGCGGAAAAGGATATGGTTTCGTATTTGAGACAGCCGGACAGGTTCCGACCATGCATATGGCATTTGAACTGGCTGCAAACAAAGCTCATGTATGCTTTATCGGAACACCGCATGAGAATCTGACCTTTACACCAAAACAGTGGGAAAATATGAACCGTAAAGAATTCAAACTGACAGGTTCCTGGATGTCCTACAGCGCACCGTTCCCGGGACGTGAGTGGGATCTGACTGCACATTATTTTGCAACCGGCCAGCTGAAATTTGATCCGGGCTTTATCTATAAAAAGATTCCGATGAGCCAGGCACAGGAAGCATTCCAGTTGTTTAAGACACCGGGACTTGTAAAAGGAAAGATTCTTTTATCAAACGAGGAAGAATAAGATGATACTTACAGTAACATTAAATGCCGCAATCGATAAGCGATATGTGGTAGATGATTTTAAAGTTGGTGAAGTAAACCGGGTAAAAGAATGTTCTTATGTTCCGGGCGGAAAGGGTCTTAACGTGTCCAAGCCTGCCTCTATCTATGGGGCAGAAGTGGTTGCCACCGGATTTGTTGGCGGACATGCAGGAAACTATATCGAAGATGCCCTGAAGCCATTTGGAATCAAAGGAGATTTTTATCATGTGGATGCAGAGAGCAGATCCTGCATTAATATCTGGGATGAAGTCAACCATGTGCAGACCGAATTTCTGGAGCCAGGATTCACTCTTACAGAAGAAGATTTTCAGGGCTTTGAAAAGAAATTCAGAGAACTGGTGAAGAAAGCAGATGTTGTCTCTATGTCAGGAAGTGTTCCAAAAGGTCTGGATGGAACTGCATATCAGAGACTGGTCAAAATCGTAAAAGAAGCTGGCAAACCGGTGATCCTTGATACCAGTGGCAAACTTCTTGAAATGGGGATCGAAGCATGTCCGACACTGATCAAACCAAACATTGATGAGATCCGTATGCTGACAGGCAAACACTGTGATGACATTCAGGATATCATTGATGCAGCTAAGACAATCCATGCAAACGGAGTGGAGATCGTAGCAGTTTCCCTTGGTGCAGATGGTTCTCTGGCTGTTGGTGAAGAAGGCATCTTCCGTGCAATCGTTCCAAAGATTGATGCCGTAAATACAGTGGGATGCGGTGATTCCATGATCGCAGGTTTTGCACTTGGATTAAGCGAGGGCCTTTCTCTGGAAGAAACTTTAAGAAGAGCAAGTGCAATCTCAGCCGCTGCGGCAATGCGTGAAGAAACGGGGTTTTTTGTAATGGAAGATATGGAAAAACTGCTTCCGCAGATTGTTATACAAAAACTATATAATTAAAATCCAGGAGGAAACAAAAATGGCAGAATTTATTGATCCGGCAATCGTACCGAAGGTAACACTTCCGTCAGGAGAAGAAGTTCCATGTATGGGTATGGGAACCTTTGGTTCTGACAGAGTAAGCGCTGAAGATGTTTCAGCAGCAGTTGCAGGTGCAATCCGCAGCGGATATCGTATGTTTGACTGTGCAGCATGCTACGGAAATGAACATCAGATAGGTGAGGTTTTCAAAACAGCTTTTGATGAAGGTGTTGTAGAAAGAAAAGATCTTTTTATCATGACAAAAGTATGGAATGACATGCACAGAAAGGTCGAAGAAGCCTGCACAAAGAGTATTCAGGATCTTCAGTGCGATTATGTAGATCTGTATTTCATTCACTGGCCATTCCCGAACTATCATGCACCATTCTGTGATGTAGATTCCAGAAATCCAGATTCCAGACCATTCAGCGTAGAAGAATTCATGGATACATATCGTCAGTGTGAAGAACTGGTAGAAAAAGGAAAAATCCGTTATATTGGTATTTCCAATATGACCATCCCGAAACTGGAAGCGGTTCTTCCTTTAATGAAAATCAAACCGGCAGCCTGTGAACTGGAACTTCATCCATGCTTCCAGCAGCAGGAACAGTATGATTATCTTGTTGCTCATAATATCCAGCCGGTAGGCTATATGCCACTTGGTTCACCGAGAAGACCGGAAAGAGATATCTGTCCGGAAGATGTTGCGGATATGCAGACACCGGAAATGCAGGAAATTGCCAAAGCACACGGTGTTCATCCTGCACTGATCGCTCTGAAATGGGCTCATCAGAGAGGTGAGATTTCTATTCCATTCTCTGTACATAATTATGTAAGTAATCTGAAGTGTGTGACAGAAGATCCGTTGACAGAAGAAGAAATGGCCAAGATTGGAACACTGGAAAGAGGAAACCGTCTGGTTAAAGGCCAGGTATTCCTGTGGGAAGGTGCAAAAGATTGGCATGATCTGTGGGACGAAGAGGGATTTATTGTTAAGTAAGGAAACTGCCCTTAGCCCCGTCAATCATTTTGACAATTGAAAAATTTTGCGAGGGGAGGGCGCTCACAGTTGCGAAGGCCGCTCTCCCCTCGCACACCCCACCGGGTTATGCCTGTGTGGGGCTTTTTATTGGAAAAATATCAGTTTTTGAATTGTAGATGGCTGAGATTAAAGCAAGTATTAAACAAGTCCACGAAATAACGGGTCGTGAATGACCTGTAAAAGAGTAAGTACTGAACGGACCAACAAAAATAGCCGAGTTTGGGTGGCTTGGAAGTAAATAAGCATGATAAAGGTCAGTGAAGTGCCGGAAATTGAATGACTTCTATAAGGCTTAGTATAATGAAAGTCTATTATGTGTGGAAAATCAGATGGTTCCCGAAGTACTTATAGGAATCTGAGTCAATAGCCAGATGATTAGTGAAGCATTTACAGGAATCTGAGTTAATAGCTTGATGATTTTCATAGTATTTTATTAATAGGAGTCACTTTCTTATATGCTTTTTTCTGGAATTTGGGATGATTTCACTATGATTTCCACAGTCCAGTGGGTGGACAGAGATACTTCTACTCACACCCACGTACCGATGATACATAGTGCAATACCACTTAGTATTACTCCCATTTCACCCACGTGTCTGTGAAAATAACTACACAAATTCTTCAAATCATGTTACAATAAAATACTGACAAAAAATAGTCAGACTTAGTCTGACATGATAAGGCACGTGAATTTAAAGATGGGGGAGTAAATACATGTATCGAATATTACTGGTGGATGACGAGATCCTCGTCCGTGATGCCATTAAAGAGAACATTGACTGGGGTGCAATCGACTGTGAACTCGTAGGCGACTGCGAAAATGGAAAACAGGCAGCTGAATTTGTAAAAGAACACCCGGTCGATATCGTACTGACCGATATTCTTATGCCATATATGGATGGTATGGAACTCAGCCATTTTCTGCATGATAATTATCCGGAAATTGTAATTGTGATTTTTAGCGGATTCGGAGAATTTGAATATGCAAAAAAGGCAATTCAGTATGGAGTAAGTGAATATCTATTGAAACCGGTGACAGCGATGGAACTTACCGGGGTAATTGAAAAAATGAAGAAAAAAGTGGAACAGCAGCGTCTTGAAAAAAGTAAAATGGATGCACTGGCCCAAAACTCGGAAGAGTATCGTAAAAATAAGCAGATAATCCGGTCAAAAAATATAGAAGCACTTGTAAACTGCACGACAGATGTGAATGCAAGTATTGAACGTCTTGCAGAAATGGGGATTGACATCTCCGCAGCAAGCTACCGCGTGGCAATCTTTGATATTGACCTCTATTCCGGCATGTACCAGCTGGATACAGAAAAACGTCAGGAAAGCGCACTGATGGCATTTGTTCTTTTCAACATCAGCGATGAGATCGTCACCAGAGAAGAAGCCGGTATTGCCTATCAGGAAGGCAATAACCGAGTCGGAATCCTTTTTCAGGAAAAATGGAGCCGTAATTTTACATCCAGAACAAAAGAAATCTGTCATGAGATTCAGGAAAAAACAAAAGAGGTTATGGGATTTGACGTATCCATGGGTATCGGTAAATGGGTAAAAAAACCAGAAGAACTGATCCAGTCACACGATATGGCTGCACAGACCCTTCAGTATCGTTATCTCCTTGGTGGAAACCTTCTTATTGATATGGAAGAACAGCACCCCGTTCAGGAAATCGCAATCGAAGATGATCTGGCAGAACTCAAAGAAGCCATGAAGACCGGACAGAAGGAGCAGGTTTACCAGATCCTCATAAAGATTGAAGATTCCATTCGTCAGGCACTTATGGAAAAAAGCCGTGCCTGCATGTATCTGCAGCAGGTCATCCGTACAATGGACAATGCATGCGAAGATGTATCTGCTGATATGGACAGGATCAGAGAAGACAGAGATGAACTGCTCCGCCAGATAACAGATCAGAAATTTTTTGAAGATGCCTGCAAAGTTGTACAGAAACATACGGACAGGATTTTTGAGATCCTTTCTGAACTGAATACATCCAGCAGCAAGAGGCAGGCACGACTTGCGATTGACTACATACAGAAAAATTATATGGATCCGGATCTGAGTCTGAACAGTATCTGTTCTTATCTGAATATCAGCACCAGCTATTTCAGTACGATTTTTAAAGACGAGACAGGCGAGACATTTACCGAAGTCCTGATTCGGACCAGAATGGAAAAAGCAAAAGAACTGCTGGAAAATACAACCTTAAAGAACTATGAGATCGCAGAAAAAGTCGGATTTTCTGATCCACATTATTTCGGAATCTCATTTAAGAAAATGACCGGATGCACACCTACGGAATATGCAAGGGAGAAGCGTAGATGAAAAATAAAAATCTGTCGGCGAGATTTATTGGAAAATTCAGCAGTATCCAGAGCGTTATCTTTGCAACTGTTGCAGTCCTGGTCCTGAGTGCGGTTGTGATCGTTACCGGTGTTTCTATGAAATTTACCAATACATCTATTTTTGAAAATTCATCGGAATATACGCATACGATTATCCAGCAGATGAATCAGAATATCGATTCTTATATCGATTATATGGAAAATATTGCTTATCTGATATCCAGCAATGAAGATGTGCAGGATTACCTTTTTGATGAGAAAATCGATAACGAAGGAAGATACCGTATTTTAAATCAATTCCAGACAATCCTGGACAGCCGGAGTGATATTCGAAATGTTGGTATCATCAGTAAGAATGGACGGATGCTGATTAATGATGGAAGTAAATCGGTAAATCAGGATCTGGATCTCAATACGCAGGAATGGTATGCTACTGCACTTGAAAAGCCTAATGGTCCGATCCTGACTTCTTCCCATGTACAGCACATCATTAGTGGAGAACGCCCATGGGTGATCACACTGAGCCGTGGAATCCGTGACCGGAGCGGTAGCGGTGAAAAAGAAGGTGTCTTTTTTATCGATCTGAACTACAGCGCGATCAGTGGACTCTGTGATCAGAGTACAGTTGGAACAAAGGGATATGCGTTTATTCTTGATGCAAAAGGAAATATTGTTTATCACCCACAGCAGCAACAGCTCTACAATGAACTGCAGACCGAAAATATCAGTCTGATCATGGATACGGATGAAGATACCGTACTGACCGGTACCGGAAACGACGGAAAACTGTATTCTATCTCACGTTCAGAAAAGACCGGGTGGACGGTTGTTGACTGTACGAATGTGAAGGAACTTTTGAGTAAAAGTCGGCAGGCACAGAGTGTCTATGTACTGACGGCAATCATACTGGTCATTGTGGCACTTCTTTTTTCAAGATTTATGGCAAGGAGTATTACTCTTCCGATACAGAAACTCCGTGATTCCATGAAAAAAGTACAGGAAGGTGATTTCAGTGTTTCTGATGTTGTGGTAGATTCAAAAAATGAAATCGGCAGTCTGACAAAGTCCTTTGATGTGATGACACACCGGATACATGAACTGATGGAGCAGAATGTCCACGAACAGGAAGAAAAACGTAAGAGCGAGTTGAAAGCATTACAGTCCCAGATCAATCCACATTTCCTTTATAATACGCTGGATTCGATCATCTGGATGGCAGAAGGAAAGAAAAATGAAGAAGTTGTTCTTATGACGGCATCTCTTGCAAGACTTCTCCGTCAGAGTATCAGCAATGAGGATGAAGTTGTTCCAATCGCGAATGAAGTAGAGTATGCGCGCGGCTATCTGACGATACAGAAAATGCGTTACAAGGACAAACTGGAATTCCAAATTGATGTAGATTCTTCTATATTATATATACCGCTGATCAAACTGGTCCTGCAGCCGATCATAGAGAATGCAATCTACCATGGACTTAAATATAAAGAAAGTAAGGGCCTTCTTATTGTAAAAGGATTTATGAAGGATGGAAATGCAGTCCTTCAGGTGATTGACGATGGAGTTGGAATGGATGAAGAAACTCTTGCTCATATTTATGATAAACATAAAGTGAATTATCATTCCAACGGAGTAGGTGTCTATAATGTACAGAAGCGGCTGAAACTCTACTATGGCGATGGCTATGGAATTACCTACGAGAGTGAAAAAGGCAAGGGAACAACCGCGACAATTACGATTCCAGGAAGACAGGGACAGGAGGGACAGTTATGAAAAAAAAGAAAAAATGGCTGAGTATCCTTCTGGTAGTCTGTCTGATCGGCGGAATTGGAGGTGGTATCTGGTACCGCCAGAAAAGAATTGAGGAGCGAAAACTTTCACTTGTTTACATTCCAAAGGTCGTAGACAAGACAAATGATTTCTGGAAGGCACTGATTCTTGGAACAAGAATGGCAGCACAGGAGTACAATGCTGCAATCGAGATCAAGGCACCGTCCGAGGAAAATGACGTGAAACGACAGAATGAACTTCTGAAAGAAGCAATTGAAGAAGAACCGGATGCGATTCTGATTTCTCCTTCCAGTTTTACAGAATCAACAGAACTTCTCAAAGAAGCAAAGAAAAAAGGAATCAAAATAAGCTTTATTGATTCCTATACGGATGAATCTGTGCAGGATTTGACAGTTGCGACAGATAACCTGGAGGCAGGAGAGAAGCTTGGGGAATTTGCAGCAACTTTACTTGAACCGGATGACCAGATTGCGATCGTAGCTCATGTAAAAGGTGTATCCACAGCAGTAGAACGAGAAAAGGGATTCCGCCAGGGGCTTGGAGATCTTGCAGATAATATTGTTGAGGTCGTATATTGTGATTCGCAGTATGAGAAATCACGTAAACTGACAAATGAACTTATGCAAAAATATCCGAATCTTAAGATGATCGCAGGAATGAACGAATATTCATCAGTAGGTGCTGCAAGGGCAGTTAAGGCAGCTGGAGCGAAAGACCGGATTCAGGTAGTTGGTGTCGACAGTTCACAGGAAGCTGTTCAGCTGATGGAAAATGGTGTATTTAAAGCGCTTGTTGTTCAGAAAGCATTTAAGATGGGATATATGGGTGTGAAGGAAACCGTCCTTATGCTTCGCGGCAAGAGTTACGAAAAAAATGTAAATTCCGGCTGTGAATTGGTGACTCCCGAAAATATGTACAACAGTGAGATCGAGAAATTGCTGTTTCCGTTCAATACGCTCAAACTTTCCTGATGATTTTGTGAACAGAAAGGTCAAAAAAAGAATATAATAGTGAAAAAACTCTAAAAAAGGTTAAATATTTATGTACGAACCGTAAATATTTAACCTTTTTTTGTAAGATATTCCATTACAATTGTTCAGAATTAACGTTATTATATAGAAAACGCAAGAGATGTGTATAAAACTTTTAAGGAGGGTGAAACATTGGAAAAGCTGAAACAAAATCCAATAATCAAAAAACTCGGCCTGAACAGGATTTTACTTGTCTGCATCCTGATTCTGATGTTCGTAGTTTTCAAGGTGGTTCTCGGAAGTAAGTTCCCTGTTGGAGACAGTATCAAGTCCACATTGAACTATGTATACTTCTTGGGCTTCCTGTCACTTGGTGTTACGTTCGTAATCGCAACCGGAGGAATCGATTTCTCCATCGGACCGGTTATGTTCTGTTGTGCACTGGTATCCGGTTACTGCATGACATCTTATGGTGTTCCATGTGCAGCAGCAATGGTTATCTGCATTCTGATCGGCCTTGCATTCGGTATCTTCAACGGATGGCTGGTATCTTATCTGTCAGTTCCGGCATTTATCGTATCCATGGCATCCATGAATATCGCAAAAGGTATCGCTTCTGTATTTACAAAAACACAGTCTGTAAGCTGGCCGCTGAGCAGTGATCCGAAAAACGGATGGTTCCGTAGCATCGTATCAGTTAACGGATTCCCGGTAGGTCTGGTAATCTTCCTCGGAATGGCAGTTGTATGTGGAATTGTTCTTTACAATACAAAACCAGGACGTTACATCCTTTGCCTTGGATCCAACAGCGAAGCAGTTAGACTTTCTGGTGTAGATACCAAGAAATGGAACATGCTTGCATATGTAATCTGTGGATTCCTTGTTGGAATCGCAGCACTGTTCTTTGTAGCAACATATACAACCGTTCAGCCAGGTTATGGCGATCAGTACAACAACGAAGCAATCGCTGGTTGTGTAATGGGTGGTACATCCATGGTTGGTGGACTTGCTTCCATCGGTGGTACTGTAATCGGTGTATTTATTATCTCTCTTCTGCAGCAGGGTATCATGGCATTTGGTCTTGGTAAAGGACAGCAGATGATCATCACAGGTATCATCGTAATCGTAGCTGTATATGCCGACGTTTCTGCAAGACGTAGAAAGAACTGATCGAAAGGGAGGATGAAACAATGGGTGACGTTATTTTAACAATGAAGGATATTGATAAGTCCTTTCCTGGAGTTCATGCCCTGGATCACGTTAACTTCGAAGTGAGACGCGGTGAAGTACATGCACTTATGGGAGAGAACGGTGCCGGTAAATCAACACTTATGAAAGTTCTTACCGGTATTTATCAGAAAGATTCCGGATCTATTACATACAAAGGCCAGGAAGTTGCTTTTCACAATACTCGTGAAGCACAGGACAATGGTATCGTAATCGTACATCAGGAATTAAACATGGTCGGTGACCTTACAGTTGCACAGAACATCTTTATCGGACGTGAGCCGAAAAAAGGTATCCGTGTAGATGATAAGAAGATGGTTGAAGATTCCAAGAAGTTATTCAAGGATCTGAACATTGAAATCGACCCAAGAGAAAAGATGAGCAACCTTACTGTTGGTAAACAGCAGATGTGTGAGATCGCAAAAGCTATTTCCCACAAAGCAGAAGTTATCATCTTCGATGAGCCGTCAGCAGCTCTTACAGAAAAAGAAATCGCTGACCTGTTTGTAATCATTCGTGATCTTCGTGAGAAGAATCTCGGTATCGTATATATCTCACATCGTATGGATGAGATCAAAGTTATCACAGACCGTGTAACAGTCATGCGAGATGGTGGATATGTAGGAACTCTGATCACAAAAGACAGTACAAAAGAAGACATCATTAACATGATGGTTGGTCGTGTTATTTACGAAGATCCGAAGGAACACAGCATGGTTGCACCAGATGCACCGGTTGTTCTTAAAGTAGAACATCTGAACGCTGGTAAGATGGTTCAGGACGTAAGCTTTGAACTTCGCAAAGGTGAAATTCTTGGTTTCTCGGGACTTATGGGTGCAGGACGTACAGAGACTGCAAGAGCACTTTTCGGAGCAGACCCGAAACAGAGTGGAAAGATTTCCATTATGGACAAGAGCGGACAGCTCAGAGAAGTTACAATCAACAGCCCGCAGGATGCTGTTAAATATGGTATCGGTTATCTGTCAGAGGACAGAAGAAGATATGGTGTTGTAGTTCAGAAATCTGTTAACGAAAACACAACACTGGCAACAATGGAAGAGTTCACAAATGGAATCTTCATCAATAAGGCAAAAGAAAAAGAAGTCAGCGAAAGATATGTTAAAGAACTGGCAACTAAGACACCAAGCGGTGATCAGCTGGTAGTTAACCTTTCCGGTGGTAACCAGCAGAAAGTTGTTATTGCTAAATGGCTTACCCGCGACAGTGACATTCTGATTTTCGACGAACCTACAAGAGGTATCGACGTTGGTGCCAAGAACGAAATTTACAAGTTAATGAGTAAACTGGCAGCAGAAGGAAAATCAATCATCATGATTTCTTCTGAAATGACAGAAATTCTCCGTTTGAGTGACCGTATCATCGTTATGTGCGAAGGTAAAGTAACTGGAAATATTGATATTTCCGAAGCTACACAGGAACGCATCATGGATAAGGCCACAAGAAATATTGATTAAGGAGGATAGTCATGACTAAGAAGAAAAAAAGTATTATAAGTGATCAGAGATTTATTGTATTACTGGTTATCA
>OLQP01000734.1_pt1 | contig 23280 bp, 42 predicted proteins | sample 1643181 | NCBI WGS metagenome assembly OLQP01 (sample SAMEA3136710, study PRJEB25190) | human gut metagenome | biome: human gut; feature: human-associated habitat; material: faeces | place: Austria | collected 2013 | reverse complement strand
GCCACATATGCGATGAAGAAGGTAATAGACTTTCCGCCGACAGAGAGCATCGTGTTTTCGAAGTTGTTAAGTGCGGGAAATAAGATATTTCTAGTTTTTCATAGCTAGATTGTTTAAATGAGTGTCCTCTCTTGCCCGTGAGGGTAGGAGGGGATTTTTTAAAACGGCCCCGATTAGCCAAAAATAGGGAGCTTCGGCTCCTGCAATTAATAACCAAGCCCTACGCATCACGGTTAAGCGAGAAATTATGAAGAAGATTTTATTTCTGTTGGTGTTTATCCTTACAGCAGCATCATCTTTCGCGCAGGAGAAGTATCCTTACTACTGCACCATAAGCGGTACACGCAACCTTGCGAATAAGATTAGACTAGAACTTGAATGGGGCGAACAGAAGCAGTCTGTAGCCCTTCGTGACGAGAACAACAAGAAGATTGAGTTTAACAACCTCACCGATATTCTCAACTATATGTCAGCGAGAGGATGGCAGTTCGTTACCGAATTGACTTATGATGGACATGTACATTACCTTCTGAAGAAAGAGGTATCTTCACCGGACGAGGCGAAGCAGGGACTTCGATTCAGTACGGACGAATAACAGCACCATAGCCGCTTATCACTTAACAGATAGGCGGCTATTTTATTAAGATAACCATCAAAAAAGCAACGAAAATCACTCTTTTTTCTTAAACTACGTTAATTGTAAATATTCTGTACTTTAATGAATATTGCAATCAGCAAATTTCACTTCGCCTGAAACCTTTAGTTATACCAGTATCTTTAAAACGTTTGTCCTCACTTTTTACTTTAATAAGTACGGTTTATGGCATAAACGAAACTATTGCACGGAATAGAAAATCGTAGTATCTTTGTAACGCAATTCAAAGGGTCAAGGTTTGATGCGCTCAATAAAATTGGATTCTCGTTCACATTAAGTGAACTTTAATCATAGAAGACTCCCTAAGCAGCTTGACCCTGTTTAGGGTTTCTTCGTTTATATAGTTATGCCAAAAGCATTAAACATCAGAGTTGATTTGGTAAGGCGATACGCTTGCGGTTACTCCAAGGTAGAAAGGAGTAAGCGTATGACAGTATTGTGCTTTGCAATCTGGTGTAAGATGCAGCATAGCAATTCCGTGATGTTCGATATGGGAACAAGGCAATTGATGAGTTCCCTTCGTATCGGACAACCGAAAGCTAAGCTCTTACTCAACGCCATCAAGACAGATGAATTATTCTCCGTACAGAATGATGGTCGCTTCATCGTTACATCATTCAAGGATAGTACGAGAAAGCGTAATAGGTATGGAAGGGCTTTCAAAGGCGCAAAGATGTTCACGCTAGAAGTGAACAAAGAATATACACTGAAGGATATATACAACAGGCTGAACGAACTCCTGTTTTTGTTTCAGATCGGTAGTGAAGAATCGAACAGCTCACACGTTAGTGGTAGAAAAATTGACAAGACTCGCTTGTGTCGGTCCAAATTCATTACGATCAAACAATTCCAGGTTGGAGTTGGAATGTCGCATGGTTCTGTAAGTGGTATAAAGAAGAGATTGAAGAAAAAAGAAGAAATCACATCGACCTACGCCGAACTGCACATGGCTGACAAGCGAGTGCCAGGTCAGGTTGAAAAGATGCTGCTGAGATTCGGCAGGAAGAACCCGACATTCGAGAAGGGAGATAACGTATATGTGGCAATTCCTTGCTCGTATGCCATCACAGACGAAAGTGCAAAAAGAAGCTGCGGCAGACACAAAATCTACGGATACGGAAGTAGAATGACGAAAAGCCAGAAAGGTTCTGAAACAGCAAGTAAAGGCATCCTCGTTCCATTGGATAATGGCTTCGGAATGCCTGATTAAATGCTAGTGTTTCTGTTTTTGACGTTTTCACACTATTAGTTAGTGGTAGTCTTATAGCATAGCTTCTAGTATACTAGCGTGCGTGTGTGAAAAAAAAGAAAAATAATAATTTAGTAGAGGAAATTATGGAGAACAATTATGTAGCCTATGTAAAGGCTGTAGGAAACTACGATGGCTCAGCCACAGGTGGAGCCTATATCATCCTTAAAGGGAATGATACGTATAAAATCTCGTCGAAGGCACAGGTAAATACCATTGCCTACAAGATGGAGCTGCTGACAATAGTGTCGGTCGCCTGCTCTATTCCTGACGGAGGGTCTGTGGTGATATTCACCAACAACAAGATGCTCAGAAGTCTCAATAACCTTAGAGAGATTAAGGATGGAGCTAACTACCCAGAGCTGAAAAAGCTTTTCCTGGAGCAGAAGAAGCGCCTGAGAAGGGTAGATGTCGTGTGGCGTAAAAAAGACAACGAGAACATTATGTTCAACTCCGTTACGGACCACGCAGAGCAGGTCTTCGAGGAGCTTTGTATCAAGGCTAATATTAGAGATAAACGACGTTAAATATTCCTTGGGTATAGAGGCGTTATGTATATAAATTAATAGAGTTAGAGATTATGAGTAATATTACGATTTTTAATCACCATATGTTTGGGCAAGTACGCGTCATTACCGACGATACAAGCAAAGAGCTTCTGTTTTGTGCGAATGACGTAACAGATGCACTTGGTTACTCAAATGGTCGTAAGGCTGTTGCGGACCATGTGGAAAAAGATGATGTAACGAAACGTGACATCATCGATAATTTGGGTAGAATGCAATCCGCAACCTTTATTAACGAGAGTGGCGTTTATTCGCTTATCTTTGGCAGTAAGCAGGAGCGTGCAAAGGAGTTCAAGCGTTGGGTAACTAGCGAAGTTCTTCCTTCTATCCGCAAGACTGGTCAGTATAGCATCGCTCATACATCATTGAACGATAAGCTGCAAGTGAATCTTACTTTTGCCGATTGGACCATAAAGACCCTCAATCTCAACGAGGCTAGCAAGATATGCTGGGCAAAGAAGATTGCTGAAAAGTTCGATATCCCTACGGATGCACTTCCTTCAGGTGTCAACGCCGGCACAGAGGCTCCTACGCTCCACGCAGCGAAAGACCTCCTTAAGGAAAACAACATTCCTTTCACTTCTGTTGCCTTCAACAGGATCCTGATGGCTAAGGGTGTCATCCACGAAGCTACACGTCCTAGCAGAGATAAGAACAAACCTTGGAAATGGAAAGTGCTCAACAAGGGATTCGAGTGCTTCGGTCAGAATATCCAGGATCCGAACTTTCAGTCTCAGACCCAGATTAAGTGGTATGATAACAGGTTCCGTGACCTTCTAGAGTTTGTAGGTATTGAGATTCCTCAGACGCTCGGGTTCTAAAATGTGGGAAAATCCCATATTCTGAATATAAATAAAAATCTAAATACGTAAAATCTGCGTATTTACTTAGATGAAACATTAGTTCTATGGCAAGAATAACAAGAAATAAAGCTGCCGAGATACTGGGAGTATCAAGACAGACCATCAGCAACTACATCAAGGAAGGCATCCTTGGAAGCTACGTAGGCGAACACGGCATCCTGTATGTCAACAGCGAGGATATCGAGAAATATGCTCAGAAATACAAGATGATTGCAGCAAACGAGAAGATGATTGACGAGAAGCTCAAGGAAGTCGAGTATCGCAAGCGCGCAATCAACGTAGAGCTCACTGAACTGAGAGACAGAGCTACCGCAAACGGCAAGCTGGCTGCAAACGCCGTAGGCATGCTGTTCGGTGTAATCAATACAATGTCGCATCTTGGTGTATTACCGAATCTTACCTATCGTGAGTCCAATCTTCTCAAGGACATCATTAATGGAATGACCTATGACGAGCTGTCAATCAAGTACGGCGTGTCTGCAACGAGAATCAGGCAGATTGTAGAAAAGACTTGCAATAAACTCACCTACAACGAGAATATTGTCATTGCTGAGCTCTCAACGAACAGAGCCTTGCAGTATGAGGTTGAGCGCCTGAAGAAGGTAATCAAGTCGCTACAGGTAAGCTTCGACGAATACCGGCGCGCGAAAGGCGACAAGCCTGTCAGTAGCGCAGTACTTCCTCCGCTGATCCTTTCCAGGGATATAAATGACTGCGGATTCTCTGTCCGCATCCTGAATATGTTCAAAGCCTTCGATGTATACACGGTAGGTGACCTCGTCCGTAACTTCACCGGAAGGTCAGACCTGATGAAGGTCAGGAATCTCGGCAGGAAGAGCGTCTGGGCTATCCTTGACTTCGTTGAGGAAAATAATCTTGACTTCAAGGAGAACGGAGAGTCTGAGGAAGACTTCTATATCAGGCTCAACAACAAGTTGTCAAACCAAAAAGATTAAGTACATGAAAATAAGACTAAACAAGAGTACTGGCCGTCTGGAAATCAGAACCAGGAAGAGGATAATAGCCTTCAGTTGCGATATTCTGAAAGGTTCTTATTACCTAGTACCGACTGTAAGATTTGACGTCAGTAGGGCATACGGAGATAAGAGCATCTGGTTCTTCTTCCTAGGTGCTTTTGTGTTGATTGATATTTTTAAAACAAGAGACTAAGAAATGAAAAAGATTAAATATATGAAAGAAAGATTAAAAATGATTTTCGACCGCATCGACATCTTTGTCGTGTGCATCATCCTCGGGAGCTGCCTCTGTATTGCGGAGGCCTTTCTTGGAATCTGGAACGTGTTTGCTGACAGTTTTGCCATTACCCTTCTTTCTACCGGAATCTGCTACACTCTCCGCTGCAACGAGAAGCTTGAAATAGAGCTGATAGAGACAAAGGAAAAGCTGAAGAAGGCGGAGAGTGAACTAGTTAAAGTTAACAGGAAGCTGACGTATACAGAGATGGAACTGGAATCAGCCCGTCTACAGGTCGCCAGAAAGAGCAAGGTCGTAGACGTCTATAGACTACTGCGAGATCTGTGGAAGAAAAGATGGAATTGCGAACACGCCAAGGTCAATTACTGCAAACGCAAGATAACATCGAAGCAGCTTGTTGATGCGATGAATCATGCAGAGAAGGAGGAATCTGAGATTTCCGATAAAATCGTTGAGGTTGACAAGGAACTACGAGCTCTATAATTAGATACTTACCATAAAACAACTTTCCCCACGTCATTTGCCGATGGCGTGGGGATTTTATTTGTTAACCGTTCAGATAGTCTATGACTTTTCGGTTCGCCTCGTCAACTGCCTTGTTGTCGTATTTGACATAGATGGCCGTAACCGTCTTCTCCCATACGGAGTGGCCCAGTGCTCGACCGATTGTTTCGAGTGAAATACCTATCTCTGACGCAAACGTCGCCCAGCTATGCCTGTTGTAGTACGAAGACATCTTGCTGTCAATAGGGTGAGGTGATGACTTTCTCATATCCTTAGGATCCTTCGGACCAATCCTTCTCAGCGTACGGTTCATATTGTTCGTGAAGTGGTCCACGTCGAAAGTTCCTGCGTCTTCGAAGAACCTGAGCAGGTACTGCGGCTTTCTGCTGCGGTATCTGCTTATTATCTCCATAGCCTCTGGCTCAACCTTGATGTCGTACAATCTACCTGTCTTGTTTCGGTAGTAGCTTATCCTACCATTGTGGAAATCCTCCTTCTTTAGCGTAAGGAGGTCAGAAACATTGATACCTATGAGGTAGAACCCCAACATAAAGAAATCGCGGTACAGGGCCTGCTTGCCGTGTAATTTGGTATCCCTTAGTTCTCTAATCTGCTCCAGTGAGAGACAGCGCTTCCTGGTTTCCTCCTTTTTGAGCTTGATATAGTGGAACGGAAAGTTCTGCGTCTTACCATCATCGATGGCCTTCTTGAATACTGCCTTGATGTGTGTGATGTCGTTCGAGATACCATTGGCCTTCCTTCCCTTATCCATCTCGTGCCTGATAAACCCTTCAAGCCAGTCCTTGGTTATGGTGTTGAAACTGCACTTACCGTCGTATGCCTCTACGCATCGGTAGGTTCTCTCATAGCTTCTCCTGGTATTCAGCCTCTCTCTTGTCTCAGCGAATGCCTTCATAAAACTGAGGAACGGAGACTTGTCTTCTTTCTTTGCTCCCGTACAGATCTCCTTCAGATGCTCCTTCATCATATTCGGCGACTCGTCATGATGGTCAAGGATATAGCTCTCACACTTGGCATACAGCTCAGCAAGTCTTCTCGTCTTCGCTTTTGCTGACTTGTCAGACTTCGGAAACATCATGCCGCTGAACTTCTCGGTCGTCTGCAACCCGGTGTAGACATAGAACCTCTTCGTCATGTGGGTTACCGAGAAAAATACCTTGTTTGTCTTTGACTCTACATATACCTTCATAGCGATGATTTCTTTTGTAATCCTTCACTTTACATGCAAGTAGCACTTGCATATTACTTGCAAAAAGCACCCTCGAAACACCTTAAAACACCATTTTTGTGGTATTTTCATGTAAAATAAACGGATTGTTGTTTTACTACTATTGCTGATACACAGAGACTTACAGAGTTAGGATGCCCAATTTTGTACTGTAATCATCTTAATTTTATAAGTCCCTTATTATCAATTATTTATAAATTCTTGTTTTCTGTTACTTGCATATTGCTGACAAAGTTTATATTATTGTCACAACATAAATACCTGCGCAAACTCTTTCTGCGTAGAATTTGTTCTTTCTAAGCTCATCAACAAGTTTTCTGACGCAAGAGTTTTCTGTTTCTATTAAGGCAAAGCCTAAGCCGATATATCCCATCTTTTCTGTTGCTATTCTAGAGTTTACAAGTTTGTTTACGGCCTCGTCACCTTGGTACATAAAGTATCCGTAGAAGTCTGCGTCTGGTCTTATGTCATCAAATTGTTTCCCGCTGATTATTAACTTGGAACTCGCTTCCGATTCTTCGAAAAAGCGCGCTACATCTTCGCAAGCTCTTGCTAGATCGAATCTATTGTAGATTTTCCCGTCAAGGATTTCTTTAGCTGTTTTCATATATCACTACTAATTTCTATTTTCTTGTTTCCTTTCTCTTCGTAGTTTGAGAAGTATTGCACCTGCATCTCATGCTTGATGTTGTTTATGCTTAGATATATAGACCTCTTCGAGCCTTTGGATGGGTTGTAGTGCCACATGTACATATCAAAGCCTTCCCATTTCATGTCTCCATTTTCTCCATTAGGATACTTCTGTTTGTATTGTTTGAGAAGAGTGAAGTATGCATCCTCTAGTTCGCTTTGCGTTCTGTTCTCGAATACAAACTTTACTTGCGTGATTGAGTCATTGCTAGTGTCATAATGCACTTCTTCTCTTACATTATTGAAACCAGCAAACCTAACCTTGAACTTCTTTACTCCAGAAACCGTTTCGTATGGTCTGTATCCCTTGGTCGCAAGGAATGCAGTGTATTTCTTGCTGGTCGTAGTTATGTCTCTTCCCATTACAACTTGCGAATAAGATGTATAGGAGAACAACGCTGCTGCCAATATCATTAATATTCTCTTCATAATTTATATTTTTATTAATTATATTGCCTTTAATGACCCAAGAACCTTGAACACCTTGATTATTGCCTCCTTCGGTATCTCCTGATCCTCGAACTCCTCGTTGTATGCGTGGAGGGTGAAGTGAGCATCGTCCGAACCCTTGCGGACAATCTTGACCGTTCGCAGGTCGTTCGTAGTCATTATGGCGTACACCTCGTTCATCGGAAGGAAGCTCTGCCAGTCATCTACGGCTTTCAATGCGATGATGTCACCGTTGCTGATGATCGGCTTCATGCTGTCTCCAGACGCACGGCACCAGAAATCCGCCTTCTCGTAGCCAGGGATTGAGATGAACTTCGTTGGTACGTTCGGGGTGTCGTTATACATCTCGTCGTAACCAAGGGCGAACTCAACGTCGTAGAAAGGGACACCAAGCACAGATTGCATAGTCTCTTTCCCATTAAGCGGTTCGCCTACGTACTTATCCCCGGCTCCAGTTTCAAGCCAGTCCTTGTTGACCCCGATGGAATCACATATAAGTCTGTAATCCCTAGACGTGATAGGAACCTTCCCGTTTAGCTTTCGACTCAGATTAGAGGAGTTCATTCCAACTTTCAGAGCAAAAGCATTACTCGTCAGCCCGCTATCAGCAATTACGGATTTGATTCTTGTAATGATGTCGTCCATAAATTCTTAATTTTAGTTTCAAATATGTAACTAAAACCGAGAAAAGTGTTAAATACTGTATAATGTCCTACATTTCTTGCGCTTAAATTTGCGTATGTCGGACAATTATTGTACTTTTGCACTCGTGATTCGGTTAAAGCAACAAAGCAATACCGACACAAACGGAGGGCAAAGCGACCGAAAGTGCGCTATCTTACATTCACACTGCAAAGATACAAACTTTTTCGCTTCCCTCCAAATATAATATGTTAAAATCAAAGCAAGTAAGATGAAAAAGTTGACAAAGACGGACATTTTGAACATTAAGCCTGGAAAATTCGAGGTTTTTGTATTTGAGACAGCCAAAGCTATCATGTCGGCTCGACAGTACGCTTGGCTGATAGGTAAGACCGAACCGCCTGAAGGTGTGGCTAGGTACAAAACGAAGGCTAACTTCGAGAACAAGACATTGGTTATCGAGGCTGTTCCGGTTGAGTGATAATAATTAATGTATATGAGGTTAGGAATGAATAACATTAGTACCACAAAGGTAAGTCCAATATTTGGAGCTATCCGAATATCAGGAACGAAAGAAAAACCTATGTTTTGTCTTTCTGATGTTTGCAGGGCATTGGATATTAAAAATTCACGTGACTGCAAAACAAGACTTTATCAAGACGGTGTCGTTTTAACCGACGGGGTCTCTGAAACAACAAATCAGTATGGAGTTACGACTTCACAGAAAGTACAACTTACTTATATAAATGAAGCTAATTTTTATAAGTGTGTGTTTATGTCTCGTAAGTCAAATGCCGAAGATTTTCAAAAGTGGGTCTTTGATGAAGTGCTTCCGAGTATTCGTAAAGATGGCGGATATATGGTCGCTAAAGATAATGAGACCGAAGAGGATTTGATGGCTAGAGCGCTTGTTGTTGCACAAGCTACCCTTAAAAGAAGGGACGAGCGGATTAAACAGCTTGAGCAGAAGTCGAAAGAAGACGAACCATATACAGTATTTGGCAGGGCGATGACTATCGTAAAGGATGGATGTCTCCTCGGTGAGTTTGCAAAGATTTTAACGCAGAACGGAATCAAGATAGGGCAAAACAATCTCTTTAGATGGATGCGAGATAACAATTATCTTTGCAAGACTGGAGAGAAGTGGAATTTACCTCTTCAACGATATACTGAGCAAGAGCTGTTTGTTGTGAAGCCAGACTATCGAAAAGGAAAAGATGGCGAGCTTATACAAGTCTTCACTACAAAGATTACTGGTAAAGGGCAAATGTACTTCATAAATAAGTTCTTAGGAAATCCGGATTTGCTTGACGGATATTATAATGGTAATAAAAAGTAAGATTATGACACAAGAAGAAATTAATGATAAATTCATCAAGGAAAATCATTGCGAGAAATATCTTGCAAGGGATGTTTCAGGATTCAATCCTGATGTGTCTTACGAAGTTCAGACTACGACGGGTTTTTGTGTTGATGAAAAAAAGAACCCAACTGAAGTTGCGGATGATTTAGTTTGTGTTACTATCTATGATAGTGATGAAAACGAGGAACTTGACGGAGCATCGATATTACTCAGTCGCAAAGAAACTCTTTCTCTGATAGAGAAGTTGGCAAAAGCTGCTAGTTTGTTACGTAAAGAACATACAGACTAAACCTATGCCAGGCAAGAATCGAAGCAAGGTCGGTATCGACGTGGTGGAGAAAATCATCTCGTTGAAGGAAGTAGACCAGGAATTCCTGACCAATAAGACAATCCTGGCATACCTTGGTGGTGTTAGCAAGGAATACATAAAAGATTTGAGAGAATCGGGTGTTCTTCCTTACTATAAGGTGCGAAACACCATATTCTATAAGGTCTCTGATGTTCGAAAGATGGTAGAAAAGAATAGGATCATCTGCTAGCATTGGAAATAAGATGAATATTGGTATGGTTAAAGTTATAGATTTGTTTCATTTGCTCGTGAGAGTATGATTGTTAGTTATTAGTTATTTGGGTTTTATCTACAGCGGTAGATACTTTGGGGCGATGTCTGTTCGTTTAGCTTCTTTCGCCCCAAATCAGACTGAGTAGCTCAGTTGAATAGAGCAGGTTGATTCCTAATCACCGGGTCGCGAGTTTGAGCCTCGCCTCAGTCACACTCTTTTTTTTAGTTCCGTTTAGTAGTTGAATTCCTCTCTGACGGCGCAAAGGTAAGTCCTTATACCTTATAAAGTAGGTCGTTCGGGCAGCGACAATCTTGCGTCAGATGAGAGTTTCATTGAGCGGACATGGAAGATAGTTCTTTGACATGTTGATGCACAGAAATAGTATGCGTGTAAAAGAAGTAACTGGAGAGCATCAATGGATGCCGTGACCTGGCGAAAGGACGCACGACATACGAAAATCCAGCTAATCTGCATCAAGTAAGCAGACGGACTACACCGGAACGAAGAATTGTCGGTGCAAGCACTGCCGAAAACGTTGCAGTCTGGTGAACATGGAAAAGTTCTGAAAAATCCAAAAAGATGATTTATCTTCATCATTCATATAACAACTCAGAGGAGACTGGTGTAATTGGAAGCACAGCGACAACTAGATGATACCGTTCTTATCGTCGTTAGATGGTGGTTCGAGTCCTCCGTCTCCTCCAACATATAATTCATTGTATTCTAATTTATTCAATTAAAAATGCAGCTCGTCTGTGAAGATAGGCTGCATACATCGCAGGTTGGAGCAGTTGGTAGCTCGCTAGGTTCATAACCTAGAGGTCACAGATTCGAGTTCTGTACCTGCCACAAATGTTTATTTTTTAAGCTATAAATTGTTTATATGTGAAAAGATTGTTTCTTGCGTATCTGGTCTGAGAAGATAGGATACGTCTATTTCTTTTAGAAGGAATTATTTTTTATTTCTGGGGAGAGTAGCTCAGTAGTAGAGCGCCAGGGGAAGTGTCCTTGGAGGTCGATGGTGCGAACCCATCCTCTCGTCCCAATTTTCTTTCATTTTTCAAGAATTTTGATTGGTTAACTTGCCCAGTAGCTCAACTGCATAGAGCCGTGGTACTTTCCGCGAGGTTGGGAGTTGGAGTCTCCCCTGGGCTTCCCAAGTAGGTAAATTTCAAAAAATATTTTTTCATTAGCTGACAGAGGTCGGCACCTTCTTATAAAAGTCATTTATATTTTAATTTGAGTATTAATATCCTCTTGCTTGTGAAAGTAGGAGGCACAAGCCGCATTAGCTCAGTTGGTCAGAGCAGTAGCCTTTCATTAGGCTAGTCGCAGGTTCGAGTCCTGCATGCGGCTCACTTAATTGTGAGTGCCATAAATTACTAGTTTTTGATTATCTTGGGGAGTGAGGGTGTCTATTATCCCTCCTCCCTTTAATATTGACTTCTACTCCATCTCACAATAACCACGTGCAATCACCTCTCCTGCCTTGCGTGGTTGGCTAAACGGAGAGGTTTTATATAGATGAAAGTTAAAAATACAATAAGAATCAGTAAGGAAAACATTAATGCTCTTCGAAATCTGGAATGCGTTGAAAGCATAGAACAGAACGGAAGGGATATTACTGTTCGACTTAAACCGGAATATACGGATGGTAAGCTCGAAGACCGAAAGGGTGAATATCTTATTCAGTGGGGTAACAAAATGTGGCAGAGATATGGCTCTGAAGCTATCAATCTGCTTTTTAAAAATCTCGGAGCGGAGGCCGGCAAGACATGGGACGCGTAGGTTCAAAGAAGTATTACGCTCCTGACGGGAACGAATACGATTCAAGAGAGGAGTATCTGTACTTGCAGACCATCATTGATGATCCTAATATAAGCTGTATTCATAGGCAGGTGACCATTACGGCAATCAAGCCTGTATGGATGCTGAAACCAAAGCAGCTTAAGATCAAGGTCAAGTACGAGAGAAGGTCATTGCTTTACGGTCACAACTATACTGCCGACTTCGTTTACAGGGAAGGCGATAAGATTGTGATATGCGATGTCAAGAGCCTCTATACCTCAAAGCTCAGAGAGTTCTCGATTACAACAAAGGCTGTGGTGGCAAGACTTATCGCTCACAATAGGAAACGTCATAACGGCGAGTCTGTTGTGATATTCCGTAAGGCTATCAAGATAAAGAAGGATGAGTGGGAAATCGTTGATTATCCACCGTCCGATTGCTATATAATATAATAAGGTGTAAAACAAGAAGATATGTGTATAATTTTCATTAGTTTACTAACCACAGTAGTTATGTTTGCTGCTGTATCATTCGTAGCACATCTTTTTGGTTTGGACCAGGAAGACTAGTAGTTTAATTCTAAAATATTTTAATTATGGACAAAGACAAAATTATCGTCAGTGTAGTAATTGACAAGCAGGCTCTTGTTGATAGAGCATTCGACATCTCGAAGAATCCTTCTGAGTTCAATGAAATCAAGAAGGTTATCGACGGCAAAAACCAGTTTACTCGTGATATCGACGAGATTGATGATGAAGGCAAGAAGGAGAATAATACGAACCTTTTCGCCGGCATCGCATTGAACATCATTCTCAGTGATAACCCGGAACTGGCAATCACCAAGCGCCTCAATTCGCTTGAGGACAAGAAGAACTCTTTCCTCGCTAAGATGAAGAAGCTCGACGAACTCCATGAAAAAGTGAAAAACGGAGAGGTGCATGGCGTTGAAGGTCTCCGTGAGTTGTTGAAAGTAATGGAGGAGGGTGAGTAATGGGTGTAGTATCAAAGTGGCGCCGAGTATTAACACATTAATTCGTATAACAATGGCAAAAGAAAAAGCAACTATTTCAGCAACCCTCGGTCACGAGTATGAGGACCTGGATGAGCGTGAGGACTTCCTCGCCAACAACGCTGACTCCGTTGAGAAGATGGAGTTCATCAAGCGATTCAACTCTGATGAGCTGATGAAGAAGAAGGACCTGTTCGCTCTTCAGTCTGCACGGGCATCTGACATCGAAGAGGAAATCAAGGATTTCCGTGAGCAGAAAAAGGCAGAGCTGAAGCCTATCAAGGAAGAGATCTCTTCTCTCCTTAAGGAAATCAAGCAGAAGGGTAGCATGGTTAACGAGAAGGTTTACAAGTTCGTTGACCGTGAAGCAAAGATGACTGCCTTCTATGACAAGGAGGGTAATCTTGTTTCTTCCCGTCCGGCAACACGTGACGAACTCCCTAGCAATGTATACTCAATTAACCGTGATAAGCAGGCCATGTAGTCTGCTTTCACTTTGTTTTAACTCTTAGACATTTTATAAAATGGACAATGAAAAAATGCAAGTAAATTTTGCTCCGGGACAGACTTCTGCGGAGCTTGTTATCCGTGAGGTAGGTAACGAGAACCCTTATAAGCTTCCTGCAAAGGAGCCTCTTAATCTTCAGGTAGACGGTGTTATTACCTGTATCTATGCCTTCCTTGAGAAGCGTTGGGGTACAGAGCAGATTGACAAAGAGCATACGCATATCCTGGTTAATCGAGAGAAGCTCGTTGTTACTCTTGTTACAAACGAGAATGATGAGCGCACTACACAGACTATCACCGGCTCTATTCAGCTGTCTCGTCAGTTTGCGGGATTCCATATCAATGACGGTCAGTTGTGGAAACCGGTACAGCTTGGTGACTTCTTCCGACTCAACCGTTCTTTCTTCGAGACGAAGGAGAAGAACATGGAACTCGTCAATCTCCTCAAGAGCTTCTCGGCGAAGGTTCAGACAACAATCAAGAAGGAATACAGCGACTATGGTTCCGTGACTGACAACTATGAGAAAGCTGTAGACTCTAATCTTCCTCCATCGTTCACTATCAATATTCCTATTTTCAAGGGCGCAGAGCCTGAGAAGCTTTCAATTGAGACTATCGCTCACGTCGAAGGCAACATGGCATTACTGACGCTTATCTCTGCTGATGCAGAATGTATCATCGAAGAATCCCGCGACAAGATCATCAATACGGAGCTTGACAAGATTCGTAAGCTCTGTCCTGAGATTCCTATTATGGAAGTGTAATGACAGAAATAGATAACAGAATAGCAAAAATGCCCGCCAAGATGGCCTTTGCTGTACTTGACTTGCGTAAGGTGCATGCGTGCATCATGGAACTTCCACGAAGCAAGTCGGTACAGCTGGCCCGAAAGGCGGCATACCTCAACTACATTGAAGGTGAGGGTAGAAAACTCGGTAAGATTCCACTTCACTACGATTACGTCAACGAAAAAGGTGATGTGGCGACTGTGGAAACTTACTTCAGATATTTAGATAGAATACATTAATCATTCCCGGTATGGCAAACAGTAGATTCGCTCTCCACTATAAGAGGAGTTGTCACGATTGTATCTTCCTTCAGATTTGTACTGATCCTAACGCAAGCTACAATGGAGATTACGTTTGCAAAGACTGGGAATGGAAGTATCAGTGATTAATTTTAAACAAAAAAATAATGGAAAATGAAAATCCAGGATACGAGGTCATGCAGGTTAACAATGACCAGAGTATCATTCAGGTGGATGCTGTAGAACGAGCTAACGTCGATTCTCAGGTTGCTACAGCAAAGCAGTATCCTAGAGACCTTGCAAGAAGTGTAAACAACTCAATCGCTATGGCTACAATGGACTATGCGACCGCACAGAGCTGTGGCTATGCTCTTCCTCGTGGCGGTAAACCTATTACTGGTCCGAGTGTTCACCTTGCCAAGCTTATTGTAAGTAATTGGGGTAATATGAGGGCAGAAGCAAAGGTCGTTCAGATTACTGATAAGCAAGTTATCAGCCGTGGTACTTGTTGGGACTTGGAAAACAACGTTGCCACCGCATTTGAGGTAAGACGTTCTATTGTCGGCAAGAACGGCAAGCGCTTCTCTGACGATATGATTACCGTTACAGGCAATGCCGCAAATTCAATCGCTTATCGTAATGCGGTATTCTCTGTTATTCCAAAGGCAATTACAGATAAGGTGTACCAAGCAGCTCAACACTTCATTACGGGTGATTTGTCCGATGAAGAGAAGCTTGTTGCAAGACGCAAGAAGTGCATCGATTTCTTCAAGGATGAGTATGGTATCACCGAACAGGAGGTTGTGATGCTCTGTGGTAAGCAGACGGTCAATCAGATTAAGGCAGACCAAATCGCCATCCTTCTCGGTATTACTCAGTCACTCAAAGACGGCGATACAACAGTCGATGAGCTGATGAAGCCGTACCGAAAGGAAGAGAACAAAAAGAGTATCACCGCTATGGCCGCTGAGGCAGCAAAGACTGAGGCAGCAAAGAAGGAGGAAAAGAAATGATTACCGATGGCATAGAACAGCGTTCGATTTCGTGGTTCCGTAGTCGCGTCGGTTTTTTGACAGGTTCTAAAATCGCCGACATCATGAAGTCTGGTCGGAAGAAAGATGAGGCTTTCTCAGATACAGCTAAATCGTATCTTTATCAGGTTGCCGGCGAACGTCTGTTCAATCCAACCTTCTTGAATGATGACGGAATCTTTCAAGATTATATCGACCAAGTATCTGTAAACACCAAGGCAATGCAGTGGGGTGCTGATCAGGAGAATGCTGCCAAGGCTCTCTACATGCAGATGAACTTCCCTGAAGGAGAAATAGCAGAACTATCATCTTGTAAGCACGACACAATTCCTTACTTCGCGGCTTCTCCTGACGGAGCAATCTATGGTCGTGACGGCGAAGACCTCAAAATCATCGAGGTCAAATGCCCGAACATAAATACGTATATGAAGTACCGAACTCTCATCCACGATGCCGCATCGCTCAAAGAAACCGAGCCGAAGTACTACTGGCAGATGATGGCTGAGATGAGCTGTACCGGCGCCAAAGGTGGAATATTCATCGTATATTGTCCTTGGCTATCAAAGCCTATTCACTGGGCTGAGATAGACAGAGTAGAGGATGATATCAAGCTGATGGAAGACAGAGTAATACTCGCAAACGATTTTATTAACGAAATCATAAATAATTAAATGGCAGAAATAACAGGAAAAATTATAGCGGTGTTGCCGACAAAAAGCGGAACATCTGCTAGGGGAACACAATGGAGTTCCCAAACTGCGGTCATCGAAACACACGAGCAGTACCCTAAGAGGGTTGCTTTCGATGTACTTGGTGACAAGATAACAGAGTTCAACTTGCAGGTTGGCGAGGAAGTGACAGTATCATTTGATATCAACGCGCGTGAGTATAATGGAAAATGGTGGAACTCGGTAAACGCTTGGCAGGTTGTTCGACAGGGCTGTCAGCAGGCTCCCGCGCAGGGTGGTTACAATATGAACCCTCAGGTAGGCGTCCAGGCAGCACAAGCCGCACAACAGGCAGCTATGGCCGGAGCTTCCGGTCAAACGAATTCGAGTAATCCTCTTCCACCAAAGCAGCCAGCACAGCCACAAGGAGATTCTAGTGATCTCCCCTTTTAGCCTGCCAGACAAGCTGAAACTGATTAAAGATACATTCAACGCAGAAATAGTGTATGATGTATAATACCAAGAATCCTCTTGAAGTGCAGAATCTCAGACTGAAGATAGAGAAGCTGATTGAGAAGCAGAGTATGGTAGAGGTCGTGGAAAAGAAGGCGAAAACGCTTCAACAGTTGAAGTACCTTCACACGATACTCGCTTACTTCGGATTGCAGACCGGCAACACTCTAGATGAAGTCAAGACCTGTTACTTCAAGAGGATTGTTAATAGAGACTTGTTTGTGCGACAAAAGCACGATGATCTGCTCGGAACAGACAGGGAATACGTAATATCGACCGCAAAGCTTACGAAAGAAGAGCTGTCTGAGGCTATCGAACGTTTCAGAAACTGGTCTAGTAACATAGCCGGCATATATATTCCTTCTTCTGAGGAGTACATCGCGCTTCTGCACATCGAACATGATATTCAGAATTCCAAACAATATTTATAAACAATGATGTTACCTAAAGAAATCAGACAGAAGTCGAGTGAGCTTTTCCCGAATGACTTGGAAAAGCAGAAAATCTTTTGTATGGGTGCTGCGTTCTCGTTAGGCAAAGATTTATCAGACTTTGAGGAAGAAGGGCAACCGGAGGAGATTTACCCCTGTCAAGAAGCTCTCGATATGTGGCTTGCATACAAGAAAGAGAAACGTCAGAAGTATCAACCTCGTGGTCTTGCGGCTCTTAAAAAGAAGCTTTTAAAGATGTCGGGCGGAAATCCAGAATACGCAAAGGTTATCGTTGAGCATTCTATGGGAAACAACTATTCCGGGTTGTACGCTCCTAAAAACAATGGTGTGAATAGTTATGAACAACAGCAACGAACTTTCAACAAAATTAGTTCAATCCTTGCCGACTGAATGTAAGCAAGCGGTGGAAAAATACGGCGGACAATATGCGCTATTCCTGGACAAATATCCTACCCTGCAAAATCGAACAGATGCAATTACATCTGTATATGATTCTGTAGCTAGAGGCGGTATGTCGTTTGTTAGTATTGATAAGTACTTCAAAGATGGCGCAAGCGAGTTCTGGATTAAGATAATGCTCATCGACTTGTTTATGGTTATTGGAGCTATCGACGCAACTACTCCTTACCAGTTCAAGGCTATGGCGCAGCGTATCAGACAAGAATACTACCATCTCACACCTAGTGAGCTCACAAGGTTCTTCTACGAGTTCTCGATGGGCGAGTATGGAGAAATCTATGTAGGAAAGACCGTGAATCCTCAGAGACTTTTTATTGCGCTCGACAAGTATATGTGTAAGCTATACGAAAAGAGAGCCGAAATTGATTCTCAGAAGTTAGCTGAGAAACAAAAGAAAGAAGATGAGGAATCTAGAAGAAAAGCAATTTCTTATGAAGAGCATTGCCGCTTAAAGGGTGTTGATGTTGAAAAGTCACCTCTTGAAAAGCTAAAAAGAAAACTTGAAAAAGAATCAAAACGAGACAAAAATGGCAGACGTAAGTAAAATGGCAGAGGAATGGCTCAGTGAGCATCCTGATGCGACAAAGAAAGAAATATGGATGGCCGGTTATTGGCAATCTACCGATAACTGGTGCAACCGAACCAAGTAAATTTTAGAATTATGGCAGAAAGAAAAGTGAAACCAGAAATCATGCATTTGATGATTCTTAGCAAATGCAATTACAAATGTGAATTATGCTGCAATAAACTGTACGATATTGAGAAAATTCCAGTCGCTACGGTTAAGGAATTGAAAACAATACACACTTTGTGTATTACGGGCGGAGAACCATTCATGGCAAGTATCGATCTTGATGATTTCGCCCGCAGTGTCAAGAAAGATTTTCCGAACATCGAAAACATATTCGTTTACACAAGCGGACTCATTCTTATGTCCCGTTTGCCGCATCTCTTTTCTTATATTGATGGTCTTAGCATTTCTCCAAAAAGCATGAAAGATTGGCTGGCTTTAGAAAAAATAGCCAACCACAGCACCTCTAGTGATTACTTTAACAATATTTCTCGCTTGCCTAGTAACCGCTTATATGTGTTTAAGGAACAGATTTCATTTTTCGAGAAAAGGTTTAAGCCCATCGCGAAGAAACTGAACCTTAACGTTCTGTATCGTACGTGGGATAAGGAGTTTAAGAATCCAGACAATGAGATTTTTAGAAGATTACCAATACTTTTAAATTAGTTGATTATGGTAGAAAGCAAAGGTAAAATCGCAGAAGTTACTAACGCAACCACCAAGCAGGCGATTGTGTTCATAGGAGTTTACTCTTGGGTTATCGTAAGAAACCTAGGAAGAGCAATCAACAAGGCAGTACACAAACTACCCTGGTTGTTCATCGTGATAACGGTAGTAATCTCATTCATTGTCAGCTTCGTTCTTATCTCTAAGGCTAGAGCAGAGCGAGATAACTACAATCAGAAGCTGGTACACGCAACGCAGCAGCTTGATAGCTATATGGCTGCATACGGAAACATTAAATCAAAGTAAATATGAAGAGATACAAACATACAATAGTGATAATCCTGCTTATCATCGCAGCAATTATCGCAGGTTACGGGTTCATCTGCTTTATGGTCGAACACATTTTCCTTTCGCTTCTGATGGTCTTCTGTTTCAGTTGCGCATTGGTAGTAGAGAAGGAGGTGTAGGGATGTCGGCATATAATTTCACACCGAAAGGGGCATTCTTCATCAACTACAAGGAGCCTGACAGGGAAACCGTAGACCATATCACTTCGCTCTATTACCTCATTATCGGTTCTCTCGCTACAATCACACAGACGGCAATCAAAGACTTACACGACAATCTCAGTGAGAGGAAGGACCTGTTTAAGCATGAGCTTAAGTATCGCATAAAGGAGGCATTCTCCCGTTCTGAGACTCTTATAGGCATATTCAAGAAGTATACTACCGAGATTTCTCAGTACGAGCTCTGGCTTGATATTACGGACAGCATGGAGGAAGACCTGAAGATTGACATACAGAGACTTTTCTATACAACCGACAACATTCTTCTGAAGAACAATATCAAGGAACACAAGCTTCAGGCGTATGCATGCGTAGCCTACAACCTGTCAATCATGCTGCACGATATGTGTACGAAGTTTGATGACGTTATGAGTGAACGTGGCATCAGTTCCGGCAGTATAAGGCCTTGCGGAGAATTCATACAGTCTATGTATGGTATGTATGCCTCGATGAGAGAGGTTGCCAGGATTCTCATACCGGAAAAGGATGCTGAATACTTCAAGGAAGGCGGTCAGATTTACAGGGCTTTGAAGGTGGTTGCAATGAAGGTATGCAATCCGGAAAGAATAGACAACGCTGCCGACGAAGGACTGAAGCTTAATGGCGTTGACTATCATGGTGAAGAACACCAGAATAACGCATTCCTTCCTTGGAACGGAATCCAGGTTAACTTCCTGTCACGCAACTTTGACAAGATGTCTGATGAAGAACTTGCAAAGGCTCTAGGACGATCTGTTGGTGCAGTAAAGGCAAAAATGAGACAACTTAAACTAAAACGCAATAACGATTAGAAGGTGTAATTATGGAAGATTTACCTATTGGCGCAGAAGTCGTGTTAAAGGTAGTTGATACCAAGGAAGCTGATTGTAGTGGTTGTTTCTTTGATGAAATTGCAAACTGTATCAATATAGACATGTGCAATCGAATCAAGTGCGCATCAAATGAGCGAAAAGACGGAAAGAATGTTCAATTCAAAAGAGTAAAGTGATATGGAAGAAAAGATTAACATAGCGAAAATCTTAAATGGTAAGCCAGTAAATACGAAGTTGTGGTCTCCCTTATTTGGAGATGTATATACTTCAAGCATATGCAGCGAAGATACTATAATAGTAGTAAATCACCATGCTAAATCATATTCTTTCTATAATAATGGCAAGTACTTTGACCATGCAGAAGCAGAACCTCTATTGTTCCCATCTAAAGAAATGCGTGACTGGAGTAAGTTCTTCAAGAAGGGAGACGTGCTTATTTGTTACGAAGGAAAGAAGCCGTACTATACAATCTTTGATGGTTTTGAGGACAACACTTACCGAGCTTTTAAGGGAAAGTTTGCGCATGATTGTTATGAAGACAAATGGTATCAGAATGAAGGTAATCTTTCTACAAATACCTTCCAAAAATTGAACCGTGCAGATTCTGAAATTTATGTAACAAAAATCGAAGAGCGTTTTGGCGGAAAGTTGAACCGTGAAACTTTGAAGATTGAGAAGGCTCAGCCAGAGTTCAAAATCGGAGACATACTTTTTGTAAAATATAACAATAGGAATATAATATTTATTTTATCAAATATTAATGGCAAGTTTTATAATCATAGAGTTCGTTTAGATTCAGATAAAGTTATTATAAATTATCGTGATAGTCACTTTCAAAATGAAGGTATAGAATTTATAAGATTTGCCACAGACTCGGAAAAGCAGCAACTCTTTGATGCTCTCGCAAAGAAAGGCAAGGCTTGGGATACTGAGAAGAAACAGATTGTGGATATTAAAAAAGAACTCCAATTCAAGCCTTTTGAGAAAGTATTAGTTAGAGATAATTATGATGATATGTGGAGAGCAAGTTTCTTTAGTCATATTAAAGAAGATGATGGAAGATATGTAACTACAGGTTTAACTTGGAAATTCTGTATTCCTTACATCGGCAATGAATCTTTGGTAGGTACAACTAAAGACGTGGAGGGCTAGATATGGACGAATCTTTTAAGGAAGAACTTATAGAGCATTGTAAAAGGCAAATGCAACGCTTTGAGAGAATGGGAAGAACTGATTCTTTCGCATATAAAGAACATGCTGTTTTACTTAGTTTTCTTGAACGTTAATATTTACATTTTTAATACAACAATAGTTATGATAGACGATAAGAAAATAGAAGCTGCTGCAAGAAGATACAGCGAAGTAACGGATTGTGATAAGCAAGAAGCCTTATTAATTGAAGAAGGCTTTATAGAAGGTGCAAATTGGGCTATCAATGATTTCTTGAAGGACTTGTGGCATCAAACAAATAAAGAGCCAGAAGGATATGATGAATGGATATTGCTGCACTATAGTGTAGGCAACTATTATTCATTAGCCCAAGTCAAAGACTTCAAGTCTTGGAAAGGATTTGTTGAGAGAGCACCTATAGAGAAGTGGCTTTATCTTGATGAATTATTTCCAGAGGAAGGAGGCAATCAATGAAAACATTTGTATTTGATGTTATGCTCGACGGAAGATTTGTCTGCACATTAAAGTATAAATATTGTGCACTATTTCCTATAGATTTTGAAGAACTAAAGAAGTTCGTTCTCAAAAAGAGACCTACTTTGAAAGGCAAGGATTTTAGAATAGCGTTTTGATTATGGAAGAACTTAAAGTTGGAGAAAAAGTAACACTTGAAGCTATTGAGCAGGATGTTTGTAATGGCTGTGATGATTGCTTCTTTGGCTATGATGATACATGCTATAACCCGACCTATAATGGTTGGGGTGATGGATTTCTGTGTGAACCTGAAGAACGTTCTGACGGAAAACATGTAATATTCAAAGAAGTTAAGGAGTAAAGCGTATGAATGGATTGTTATCAATGATTGGAATGCAAACTGAATTAGATTATCTAATGGGTGACTTCGCTGCGTGTTTTGGAGGTACACCGTTAGCTATTCCGAAAGGCAATATTCCGTCTGACAAGCAGAAGTATCAGCCAAAGGCGCAGCATGAGTTCACCATCAAGGGTGTTAAGATTATGGCAGCTTCAAAGAAAGATGCTATTAAGAAGTTTAATCATCGTAAAAAGTAAAGAGATATGTTATACGAAGCAAAACAAGGGACAAAGGCTTATAAATACATTAAGAGTATTCTCGATGCTGAATTTGAAGAGCATCAAGCATACATGAAACGAGTAGAAGAAGTCGTAGGCTTCGAGTTTGAGAAGTATCAAGGTTATCAGCCTAACCGCAGTCTGCTTCGAGAATATGAAATAACCGCCATCTGGATACCATCCGAGCGTTTCGCCACGCTAGATAAAAAAGTATGGAGAAAGGTAGATAGCAAAATGCTAGAGGATGGCTATTATGTAGCCGTAGCGCCTAACAAGCGATGCAAGCAGGGTAAGGCTATCGCTGCTGCACTTGCCTCCTACAAAGCCGTTGCAAACCATTTCGATATATTGGAGGAACTGGGCATAGGGGGTCCTAAAGGTTTTCGTTCTTTCTCTATCACTCAGCTTCTCCGCTGCAATGACCGTTACTTTGCCTTCTTCGATGATAGCATCCGAGCCGAGAAGAAGAATCCTGATTTCACGGAAATCACGATAGGTGAGTATGAGGATTTCATTAATAGCAAAGATTAGAGCGTATGAAACAGAAATATATAGTTGGTGATGTTGTTATGTATCACAACAAAATCATGGTTATCAAAGAGCCAAGAGACGGAAGCCACTTTGACTTGTCTTGCCCTAAAGAAAGATTGGTGTACTGCTTTGTAGGTGTTTACGAGATAAAGCCAGTTGTACTCACTACAAATATTCTTAGAAAGAACCGGTGGCTTCCGCGTGATGAATGTTTTATCACTTTCACAAAGGGGGATATTACAATAACTACGCAAGCTGGTATTAGTATGCTACGTTTTAGAGGAGCGGAACCGATTTATCTTGAATACGTCCATGAACTTCAACATTTTCTCTTCGGCTTGAACATTAATCACGAAATGGAGGTGTAGGTATGTTAAGAGAAGATACTAGAGGAATCTGTCACAGACAT
>OLQP01000730.1_pt1 | contig 23389 bp, 20 predicted proteins | sample 1643181 | NCBI WGS metagenome assembly OLQP01 (sample SAMEA3136710, study PRJEB25190) | human gut metagenome | biome: human gut; feature: human-associated habitat; material: faeces | place: Austria | collected 2013 | reverse complement strand
TCCGCCCCGGCCTCACAGGAATGTGGCAGGTCAGCGGCAGAAGCAATATAACGGATTTCGAAGAAGTGGTGAAGCTGGATACGCAATATATCAGTGAGTGGAGTCTGAGGTTGGATGTGAAGATATTGTGGCAGACGGTCTGGAGTGTGTTTAAGAGTGATGGAGCGATGTGAGAATGGGGTTATGCCATTCGGAAAAATGTCTACCGGGCAAAATCAGTTGAGGTCTGATGGACTATGGTGGAGTTGAATATACATACAAATATAAGCCTTTTTGCATAAATATGCGCCGTATTTTACTGTGAAAATCATGTTTTGTGCAGTAGGGCGTTAATACTGATAACTGCATTTATCTGCGTGTTGTTGGGTAACGGTCGAAAACTACTAATATTTTGTCGTGTAGACCTCATAAGAGATGAATAAATCATTGTGCAGGTTGCGATAAGAATGATTGGTTTGTTTGTATGATTATTACAAAAGTGATGGAATGGGAAAATTTGGAAAAATAGATGCGGAAAAACAGGTCTACTCAATAACATAACACTTTGATGTAGAGGGTGGAGAGTGCGGCGTATGAATATGCGCCGATGAAAAGTGAGGAAAAGCTCGACTGATTTTGTTGAGTGAACCTGTCTGGATGATGAGATGTAGGAAAATAGACGAAATATCGAGGAAAGACTTGGTTGCTGGGGTAATTGGATACGACAGCACAAGAAAACACTTAGCCGTGTGAGCGGTAAGAGGAAAAAGAAATACCATCCAAATGGATGTGTAGATAGAAAGATTATTTAACGGAGAGGTAGGAAGAATGCAGCGTGAAAACGAAGTACAACACGTATTTCTGGTAGGAGCTAAGAGCTTAGGTGCTTATGGCGGTGTTGCAGTGATAATAGGGACACTAAAAAGCTCACTATTTTCTTCTAATAGAGCTTTGAACCTCTCCATTGGAGGTGCAGCATGACGAGAAAAGCTAAAACTGCAGACAAACTGAAAATTGCGATGCTCGGTCACAAGCGCATTCCTTCTCGTGAAGGCGGAATTGAGATTGTTGTGGAAGAGCTGTCCACACGGATGGTGGAATTTGGTCACGCTGTGACCTGCTATAACCGCAAAGGGCATCATGTCAGCGGAGCCGAGTTTGATGGGGAAGCTAAAACTGAATACAAAGGTGTAAAGCTGAAAACAGTCCCGACTATTGAGATAAAAGGACTCGCGGCAGTAACATCTTCTTTCTTTGCTTCTCTTTTTGCGATGGTGGGTCCATATGATGTCGTACATATTCACGCAGAAGGACCGGCGTTCTTTTGCTGGCTGCCGAAGCTGTTTGGAAAGCGAGTGGTAGTCACTATTCACGGTATAGACTGGCAACGTGAAAAATGGAAATCAGGGTTTGGCTCCAAGTTTATTCGCCAAGGTGAGAAGAACGCTATGAAGTATGCAGATGAAATTATAGTTTTAAGTAAAGGTGTTAAGAACTATTTCAAAGATACTTACGGCAGAGAGACACGGTTTATTCCGAACGGTGTGAATAGACCAGAAATTCAAAATGCAAATTTGATAACAGAGAAATTGGGGCTGACAAAAGATTCTTACATATTGTTTTTAGGCAGATTGGTTCCGGAAAAAGGTATCCGGTATCTAGTTGAAGCATTCAAAAATGTCGAGACTGATAAGAAATTGGTTATAGCAGGTGGTTCTAGCGATACAGATTCTTTTATGAAAGAATTAAAAGAGCTGGCAAAGGAAGATGGAAGAATTATTTTTACTGGGTTTGTTCAAGGGCAGATATTGGATGAACTGTATAGTAATGCCTATATTTACACACTGCCTTCTGATTTGGAGGGAATGCCCTTGAGTCTGTTGGAAGCTATGAGTTATGGCAATTGTTGTCTGGTTTCTGATATTCCAGAGTGTGCTGAGGTTGTGGAGGATAAGGCGTTGATCTTCAAAAAATCGGATGTTGTTGATCTCAGAGGTAAGTTGCAGGATGTCTGCAATCATCCAGAGAAGGTCATAGAGATGAAAAAACAGGCGGCTGATTTTATCTGTAATAAATACAGTTGGGATATTGTTGTGGAAGAAACGATGAAACTGTACAGGAGAAAATAATTGATGAAAGTATTGATGATAAATAATCTCCTCTAACCGAACGCAGGTAGTGAGATGTACATAGTGAAAACGCCGGGAAAATAGCGTATTTACGGCACTTTTTGAGAGATGGGCAGAGCTGCGAGTGCAGTTTTTGTCTCGCTACCTAGGTTGGGTAACAGCAGATGATTTTATCATAAGGACTTTCAGTATCACTACCTGCGTTTGTATGGAGCACTCTGGTTTATGAATAACACATTGGAAGTGCTTCATCTGAACAGAGGTAGTGACACTTGATATATATGCTTCGAAAATAAGGAGACGAATGCAATGAGTATAGTAACTTTAGATAAAAAAAACATTTTAGTCACAGGTGCAGCGGGCTTTATAGGTTCCAATCTTGTGAAGAGAATCTATCAGGAGGCTCCTTCTGCTACGGTTATCGGCATCGATAACATGAATGCCTACTATGATGTAGCACTGAAAGAGTTCCGTTTAAACGAGCTGGCCAAGTATCCCACATTTACTTTTGTCAAAGGCAACATCGCTGATAAGGCATTGATCACTGAGCTGTTCGAGAAATACAAGCCGTCTGTGGTTGTCAACCTTGCAGCACAGGCTGGTGTGCGTTACTCCATCACCAACCCGGATGCTTATGTGGAATCTAACTTGGTCGGCTTTTTCAATATTCTTGAAGCATGCCGTCATTGCGAGAGTCTGGAGCATTTGGTTTATGCTTCTTCCTCCAGTGTTTACGGTTCCAACAAGAAGGTTCCGTACAGCACGGATGACAAGGTAGATAATCCTGTGTCTTTGTATGCAGCCACTAAGAAATCTAATGAGCTGATGGCACATGCCTACTCAAAGCTCTATAACATTCCGTCCACTGGACTGCGCTTCTTCACCGTGTATGGTCCTGCAGGTCGCCCAGACATGGCCTACTTCGGATTCACCAACAAGCTGGTGAAGGGCGAAACTATCAAAATTTTCAACTACGGCAACTGCAAGCGTGACTTTACTTATGTGGATGACATTGTCGAGGGTGTTGTCCGTGTGATGAAGAAGGCACCGGACAAGAAGAACGGTGAGGACGGTCTGCCGATTCCGCCGTATGCAGTTTACAACATTGGCAATCAGAACCCGGAGAATCTGCTAGACTTCGTGCAGATTCTGAGTGAGGAGCTGGTTCGTGCAAAGGTTCTGCCGGAAGATTATGATTTCGGGGCTCACAAGGAACTGGTTCCGATGCAGCCGGGCGATGTGCCTGTGACCTATGCGGATACCAGCGCATTGGAGCGTGACTTTGGATACAAGCCGAGCACAAGTTTGAGAACTGGTTTGCGGAAGTTCGCCGAGTGGTACGCTGAGTTTTATAAATAAGAAAAATTAGAGGGACAGAGAAATGAGAGAGTTTAAGGATTTAAAGATTGCTGTTGCGGGCACGGGATATGTTGGTCTTTCCATTGCTACGCTGTTATCTCAGCATCACAAGGTGACCGCTGTGGATATCATCCCTGAGAAAGTTGAATTGATTAATAATAAAAAGTCACCGATTCAGGACGAATATATTGAAAAGTATCTGGCAGAAAAAGAGTTGAATTTAACGGCTACGCTGGATACTAAGGAAGCATATAGTGATGCTGATTTTGTGGTAATTGCTGCACCTACCAACTATGATAGCAAGAAAAACTTTTTTGACACCAGTGCGGTGGAAGCTGTGATTAAGCTGGTTATTGAGTACAATCCGGAAGCTATTATGGTCATTAAGTCCACGATTCCGGTTGGTTATACAGCTTCTGTGCGTGAAAAGTTCCACTGCGACAATATCATCTTTAGTCCAGAATTTCTGCGGGAAAGCAAGGCTTTGTATGATAACCTTTATCCTTCCCGTATCATTGTTGGTACGGATGTTGACAATGCTCGTCTGGTAAAGGCTGCACACACTTTTGCTGAACTACTGCAGGAAGGTGCTATTAAGGAGAATATCGATACTCTGTTCATGGGCTTTACCGAGGCTGAGGCTGTTAAACTGTTCGCTAACACCTACTTGGCTCTGCGTGTCAGCTATTTTAATGAGCTGGACACCTACGCTGAGATGAAGGGACTGAACACTCAGCAGATTATCAATGGCGTCTGCCTTGACCCTCGTATTGGCACTCATTACAATAACCCGTCCTTCGGCTATGGCGGATATTGCCTGCCGAAAGATACCAAGCAGCTTCTGGCAAACTACGCTGATGTGCCGGAAAACCTAATTGAAGCTATTGTTGAGAGCAACAGGACTCGTAAAGACTTCATCGCCGACCGTGTGCTAGAAATTGCTGGTGCTTACGAAGCAAATGATAGCTGGGATGAGAACAAGGAGAAGGATGTCGTGGTTGGAGTATATCGTCTGACCATGAAGAGTAACAGCGACAACTTCCGACAGAGTTCCATTCAGGGGGTCATGAAGCGTATTAAGGCCAAGGGAGCAACAGTTATCATTTATGAGCCAACGCTGAAAAATGGAGATACGTTCTTTGGTAGCCGTGTTGTTAATGATTTAGAGGAGTTTAAAAAACAGAGCCAGGCAATCATCGCAAACCGCTACGATAAGAGCTTGGACGATGTGAAGGAAAAAGTTTATACGAGAGATATTTTCCAGAGGGACTAAAGAGATGAGAATTTTACTGGTTAATTATAGATATTTTATTTCGGGTGGACCGGAAAAATATATGTTCAACATTAAGAAGATGTTAGAAGATAATGGGCATGAAGTGATTCCGTTCTCCATCCATTCTAACAAAAATGTTGAAACAGAGTATTCCAAATATTTTGTAGAACCGATTGGAAGTCGTGACGCAACTTATTTTGAAGAATGTAAAAAGACCCCAAAGGTCATCTGGCAAATGCTGACTCGCAGTATTTATTCTACTGAGGTTGAGAAGGCTATTAAGAAAGAAATCAAAGATGTAAAGCCAGATTTGGTATATATCATCCATTTCGTAAATAAACTTTCGCCGAGTGTAATTTGCGGTGCAAAGAAGATGGGAATTCCTGTAGTGCTGCGACTGTCAGACTACTTTTTACTGTGCCCAAGATTTGATTTCATGTACAACAAGAAACCATGCGAAGAGTGCCTTACGAAGGGATATAGGACCTGCATAAAGAAAAGATGTGTAAAGGGGTCTCTGTTTGCATCGGTCGTTCGAGTTTTTTCTATGAAAGTACATAAGGCGATGAATGTATATAAAGGTGTGGATGCATTTATTACGCCGTCTGAGTTTTTAAAGAAGAAGCTGATTGAGAATGGCTTCGATGAAAATAAAATCACCTGTATTCCGACATTTACGGCAAGTAAATCAGAAGTTGGTAAACCACAGGTTGGAACATATGGTTTGTATTTTGGACGTGTGACAGAGGAAAAAGGCGTTGACACTGTTGTCAAAGCATATGAGATGATGCCGGATCGCCATGTGAAAATAATGGGCGATGATACAACAGACGAGGCGAAAAGATTAAAGGCGTATATCAAAGAAAAGAAAACTAAGAATGTTGAGTTCTTGGGCTTTAAAGCTGGCGAAGAATTGGAAGAAATCATCAAGGGCGCACGATTCACACTGATTCCGTCCATTTGGTATGACAACCTTCCCAATACTGCATTGGAGTCTTTTCAGTATTCAAAGCCGGTTATTGCAAGTAACATCGGAAGCCTACCAGAGCTTGTTTTGGATGGCGTTAATGGTTATCTGTTTAAGCCTGCCGATGCTCGGGAACTGTGCGAAAAGGTTGCCTTGCTGGACAACAATGATGTGGTAGAGAAAATGGGAGCTGCAAGCCGGGCTAGATTAGAAAATCGGTTTGCACCGCAGACTCATTATAACACTTTGATGAAAGTGTTTAGTCGTGTGAGAAAAGAAAATTGAGAGTAAACAATAGGAGAGTTAATCATGTCTGAAGAAAAGAAGTTAAATGGTACGGTCATCGTCACCTATCGCTGTAATGCTCGTTGTTCCATGTGCAACCGTTATAAAGCACCTTCCAAGCCGGAAGAGGAAATCAGCATCGAAACAATCAAGAAGCTGCCGAAGATGTACTTCACGAACATCACCGGTGGCGAACCGTTTATCCGTACTGACCTGAAGGATATTGTGCGTGAGCTGTACACGAAGTCCGACCGTATCGTCATTTCGACCAACGGTTTCTTCACAGATCGTATCGTTGACCTGTGCAAGGAGTTCCCGCAGATCGGTATACGTATTTCTATCGAGGGCCTGGAGCAGACCAATAACGAGATTCGTGGCCTGCAGAACGGCTACCAGCGTGGTTATGGCACACTGAAGAAGCTGCGTGAGATGGGCATGAAGGACGTTGGCTTTGGCATGACCGTTCAGGACAAAAATGCTCCTGACCTGGTTCCTCTGTACAAGATTTCCAATGAGATGGGCATGGAGTTTGCAACCGCTTCCCTGCATAACAGCTTCTATTTTGTTGAAGCGAAGAACATCATTCATGACCGTCCTATGGTTGCTAAGAACTTCGAAAATCTGGTCAATGAACTACTCCGCAGCAACAGCCCGAAGAAGTGGTTCCGTGCTTACTTTAACCACGGCCTGATCAATTATATCTACGGTCAGAAGCGCCTGCTGCCTTGTGATATGAGCTTTGATACCTTCTTTATCGACCCGTATGGCGATGTTATGCCTTGTAATGGTACCAAGGACAAGGAAGTCATGGGCAATCTGAACAATCAGACTTGGGATGAACTGTGGAACAGCCCGGAGGCAGAGAAGGTTCGTGCAAAGGTTCGTTGCTGCGACCGTGACTGCTGGATGATTGGTTCTGTCAGCCCAGCTATGCACAAGTATATCTGGAAGCCCGCCACTTGGGTTCTGGTACATAAATTCAAGGCACTGTTCACCAAACATCCGTATTCTATGTACGAGTTGAAGATTTGCCGTGATTACCGTGACGGTAAAGTCACAAAAGAGGAACTCGACAAGTGCAGCACCTGCGATATGAACTGTGTGATCAACAATGGTCTGAGTGAAGCAAGTAAAGAGCAGCTGAAGCATAAAACCGGTGAGGAAATTGTTGATGCTGATATTGCGAGTCAGTACAGAAAGTAATGTGTTTAGGAGATTGTTATGCGTATTTTAAATATGTTAACAGCAGGCGGAATCGGTGGAATAGAGGTTTTATGCAGAGCTATTGGAAAATATAGCGAAGACGAAAATATTTTCTGTTTTCTTTTTGATCAGGGTATTATTTATGAACAAATGAAAGAAATGGGCTATAGTGTAGAATCGTTTAACAACAAAAAAAAGATTTCTGTTAGTAAAATGAAGAGGTTGTATCTATTAGCAAAGCAGTGTGATGTAATTGTAGTTCATCATGATGACCCATTTTTACAGATGTATTATTTAGGATTAAAACGAATGTTACCTCGCAAAAAGTATATATCTATTGTGCATCATTGCTATACACCTCAATGGGACAAGCAATACAAAAATCCTATAAAAAGGAATATGAGAGTATCATTGATACAAAGTATGTTTGATAAGTCAGATCAATTAGTCTTTGTTTCAAAAGCTGGTAGAGACTCATATCTTCCCTATTTCAAGATAGAATTTTCGAAAACAAGCATTGTATATAATGGAATTGAGACTTCCATTATAGAACAAGGGGCAAAACAAACAAAAGAGGTAAGTGTCCCAATAAATATGGTTTATGTTGGACGTTTGGTAAAATTGAAGGGTGTTGATATGCTTATAAAAGCATTAAGCGAATTAAAAGATAGATATGATTTTAGATTAACAATTGTTGGGGATGGGACGGAAAGACTTGAATTGGAAGAATTGGTCAAGACATGTGGTTTGCAAAAAAAGGTGTCCTTTGTCGGTTATTCTTTAGATCCATATAAATATTATTGTTCATCAGTTATATTTGTGTATCCTTCGCAAACTGAAATATTTGGAATTTCAATTGTTGAGGCAATGGCATTTAAGAATATTTGTGTTGCAAATGCAGTTGGTGGTATTCCAGAGTTAATAACAGATAATCAAAATGGTTATTTGAATAGTGAAAATACAGTTGAAGGTTTAAAAATGGCTATAATTCATGCGATTGAAGCGACTTTAAATGAAAATACATACAAAAAACTGTGTGAAAATTCGCAGAATACAGCTCGTAAATTTTCAATTATAAATACTATTGAAGGGTTAGAAGCTGTATATAGAAAAGTGGTGAAATGACATGAGTATAGAAACAGCACTTATTATTGCTCCACATCCAGATGATGAAATTAATTTGGCGGGGCAGATGATTGTAAATTTAAGAAAAAAAAATACAAAGGTATATGTACTTTATACAACTAATGGAGATGCCGAATATAAAATACAAAACAAGCGGATTAGTGAAGCAATAAACGCTTTAAAAGTATTGGAAGTTCCAAAAGAAAATATTATTTTTCTTGGGTATGCTAACGAGTGGAATGCAGATGAGCACATTTATGATGCACCTGACAATAAAGTACTTATTTCAAAACTTGGAAAAATGGAAACAAATGCAATAGCCGAACATAATGAGTTTGCTGTTTCAGAATATGGTTGTCATCATTCGTTTACACGTAGCAATTTTAAATCAGATTTTAAAACAGCAATCATGAAAATATCTGCAGATTTAATAATATGCTGTGAATTCGATTCGCATCCAGATCATAGGTGTGCAGCATTGATGTTTGATGAAATATTAGGAGAGTTGTTTAAAGAAAATAATATTTATCGCCCATTAGTTTTAAAAAAATTTATACATGAAGGTGTGTGGTATGGAGAAAAAGATTATTATGATATGCAACGTACATTGCCTTCAAAGAATAAATATTATTCTGGTGCTGCTCATGAACTTGATATTCCATCTTACTCATGGGATGATAGAATATGTTATTTAACGGATAAACAAACGAGAACGGATTGTTTGTCTGATAATATAATATATAAAGCAGCAAAAAAACATAAAGTGACTACTGCTTGGTATGAAATGCAACGTGTGATAAACACAGATATGGTATACTGGTGGAAACCATCTAAAAATTTGATGTTCATTGCAAAAATAAGTACATCGTCTGGAAATGCTAAATATTTATATGATTTTAAGTATATTGATACATGTAATGTATATGAATCAGAAGAACCATTTCTTCAGAGTGATAAATTTTGTTGGCAACCAAAAAAAGAAGATAAAAATCCTTGTATAATTATCGAATTTGATGTGCCGCATGATGTTAAAAAAATATGTATTTACGAAGATTGTAACAAAAAGAATCATATATGCCGGATGGATATAAAGATTGATGACATATATAGCACTCAGATTGAACCGTATGATGACGGGAAAAGAACTGTAATTGATTTACAGGAAAAGAGACAAGTATCAAAGATTACTATTAATCTAGTGCACTGGGTAGGAAATCCAGGTATTTCTGAAATTGAAATACTGGAGGATGACGAAGAAATGAAAGAGATATTAGATATTGCAGAGCAATATGTTGAGAACCCATGTGTGAAAAAGAAATATGGTGTTAAATTGAAACAACTGATTGAGAAAACATATATGATTATTAAATTTGCATTTGTGTTTAAGATAAAATATGAGTTTGATAAAAGGGTATTAAAAAAGTGAATTTGCATACTAACACTGTCCTAGTCGCTAAGGTCTTCAGTGTAGGTGCAGAAGTTTTATATAAACAAAAAATTTATTAGTAAGGGATAAAACCAGTATCTTTCTAATTGGATATAAGGAGAATTATGAAACAAAAGGATAATATTAACAATAGTAAGTTTGTAGTTTTTGGGTTTGAACATTACAATCCATTAGGAATCGTGAGAAGTTTAGGAGAAAATGGAATTAGACCAGATGTAATTGTTATACGGGATTCAAGAAGAGTCACATCAAAGAGTAAGTATATCAGCAACCTGTATATGGTTAATTCAATAGATGAAGGTTATGCTCTATTACTTGAAAAATATGGAAAAATATCTGGGAATGTTTTTGTATACGCATCTGATGATCAAATTACCAATTATATGGATGCCCGGTATGAGGAATTAATCGATAAATTTATATTTTATAATGCAGGGGAAAACGGGAGAATTGCAAAGTTTCAAAATAAAGATAATATTCTAAAACTAGCGAAAAAGCATGGACTTAAATATTTAAAGACTCATGTCGTAAAGAAGGGAGAAATTCCGGAGAACTTAGAATATCCTATTATTACTAAAGCAATAATTTCTACATTTGATAACTGGAAAGACGATATGATTATATGTCGCAGCGAAGAAGAATTAAAAGCAGCTTATCGAATTATAAGAAGTGAAAATGTTTTACTTCAAAAATATATAGAAAAGAAAAACGAATTATGCCTGGAAGGATTTAGTGTTGATAATGGGAAAAAGAGCATTATCACAATTGCATCTACTTATAATTATCTGCTAGACGATAGTTATAGTCCATATATGACTTGTCGTAGTTTAAATAATCCAGATTTAGAGAAAAAGCTGGCCGCCATGATTCAAGAGGTTGGATTTGAAGGTATTTTTGAAGTTGAATTTCTTGTTGATCAGAATGATGAATTGTATTTTTTAGAAATAAACTTTAGAAACTCTACTTGGAGCTATGCATCAACGGTAGCTGGGATGCCGATGCCTGTACTTTGGGCAAAGGGAATGATTAATCCTATTGATATTGACGGGAAGTTTGTCAAGATTAAAGAACCTTTTACTGCCATGGTTGAGTTTGATGATTATAGGCAAAGAGTAAAAACGGGAAAAATCACAAAGAAAGAATGGTTTAGAGAGTTTAAAGAGTCTAAATGTAAATATTATGTAGCACATGGTGACTATGCGCCTGTAATATCAGTTATAATGAAAAAATTTAAGCGGATTGTTAGCAGCAAAAAGTAGAGGAGATACGAATATGAAAAAAACAATACTATCTACAATTGCTATATGCGGTGCATGTATTTCGTTCTACATAGGTGCTGGATTTGCGACAATGCAAGAGGTTGTTCAATATGAGGCATCTTACGGCTCACTATTTGGTGTTGTAGTATTAGTGGCAATGGCAATTTACATATATACTAATATTTCATTTGCTACAAATGGTAATAGATTAGCACTCAAAAGAGGTGGGGATATTTATGAAGTATATTTTAGTGTTTTCGGGAAAAAGTTTGGCAAGCGTGCGTCATTATTTTTCGACTATTTTTCTGCACTATTCTGTTATATGAGTTTTGTTGTTATGTGTGGTGGTGCAAGTTCTACTCTTTCACAACAATGGGGGATACCAAATGGTGTTGGAGCGATTATACTCACAATTATGGTTATTTTTACGGTGATTTTTGGATTGGAGGGTATTCTGAAGTCATTAAGCAAAATAGGACCTGTTATTATCGTTATGATACTAATTGTATCTGTTATCGCAGCAATTACAGGCATACAAGATTTTCAACAAAATCTAACAGCTGTAGATGCAGGCAATTATAATGATGTAATGAAACAAGTCGGAAATGGTAATCCTGTATTGTCTGGAGCTTCATATGGTGGTTTTGTGATTCTTTGGTTCGCAGGTTTTTTGGCAGAAATTGGTGCGAATAATAAGTTGAAAGAAGTAAATATTGGTATGCTTCTATCTTCTGTTTTTATATTTGGTGCTGCATCGATTTGTTGTGTTGCGTTGATAGGTCATATTGACGTGACTGCAGCAGCTGATATTCCTGCGTTAGTGTTAACAAGTCAACTATCACCTATTTTATGTCAGATTTTTGCAGTAATAATTTGTGCTGGTATTTATACTTCAGCTGTTCCTTTATTGTGGACAGGGGTTCGCAAACTTTCAGATGAGGGAACAAAAAAATATAAATTTTTAACAATAAGTGCTGGAATACTTGGGTGCTTGATTGCTTGTTTTGTACCTTATAAAGGCCTTATAAATGTATTGTATGGTTTAAATGGTTATTTGGGTTTTATATTGATCGCGTTTATGATTATTTATGATATAAGGACTTGTATGAGCAAAAAAATTGAGTAAATATGTAACTTTAAAGAGTCTATTAAGAGTGAATCGGTATTACATATTGTTCAGTTGATGTAATAGAGTTAATTTGAAATAGTAGAGAGGAAGAAGCAGTTTGAAAGATTTAATATCTATTGTTGTACCAATCTATAATGTGAAAGAGTATCTTGATGCATGTATAAAGTCTATTATTAATCAAACATATAAAAATATAGAGATAATATTAGTTGATGATGGATCAACTGATGGATGTGCTGATTTATGTGATGAGTATAAGAAGTTTGATTCACGAATTCGAGTGATTCACAAAGAAAATGGTGGGCTTTCTGATGCGAGAAATACCGGATTAGAAGTGGCTAATGGAGTATATATTGTATTCATTGATTCTGATGATTATGTAAATGTTAATATGGTTAAGGAGTTGTATGATGCAATAATAAAAACAAATTCTGATATTTCTATATGTAAATTCAAAAGAGTTAAAAGTGAGATTATTGATATTTATGAAAATAAAGAAAATAAATCTCTTGAAATATTATCTGGAAAAAGGGTAATAGAAGAGGTGTATGCTGGAAATGGAGAAGAAATTAGTTTTGTAGCGTGGAATAAAATGTACAAAAAGGATTTATTCTATGATAATGAAATTCGGTATCCTAAAGGGCGAATATATGAGGATACATTTACAACATACAAATTACTATATTATTCAAAAGCAATTGCAGTAATAGATAAGTACTTGTATTATTATAGGGTTCGAGAAGGAAGCATTATTAATACCAATATTACTAAAGGCAGATGTATTGATGCAATTGATTCTGGTACGAGTGCTGTATCTGATTTTGAACAATGGAATGAAAAAAAATTGATGTCAATAGCATTTAAGTATGCTTGTCGCAGTGCAATTTTAGAATACAATAAAGTTTTACATATGGATAATCTTGAAGATAGAAAGTACTGTAAAAAGTATATAATAGATTGTTATAGAAGAGATTGGAAACAATATGCCACCAAATGTAAGCTACCTTTGGATAAAAAGCTTGTTTTCGGTGTATTTTACTTATTTTCCGACTTAATGATAAAATTAAAAAATATGGTACGTGTATAATTCAGAATATTATAGTTAATGTTAACGAATTAATGAATAATTTCCTGAGGCTTGTTGCGTACAAACTAACACTGGGAAATGCGAGGCTAGTAGCTAATACCGTTCTTGAATAGGTAGTAGGCAAATGCCATTTTGGTATCTGAAAGTATGCTCTAGAGAAATTTGTTAGCAAAATGTAATGTTATGGAAAAGAATACATCTATGTGTATGTAGAACCATAATAGAATATGTGACGAATTAAACATCGTGTTGATAGTATGTGTCTTAAAAATTATTAGTAATAGATAATCTAATTATTTAGAAATGATTGTAAAGGACTGTACAGGAATAATATTTCGGAATACGGAGGAAGAATGGATGAAATTTAAGATAAATAAAATGGAATTGCTTTTGTGGTTAGTGCTCCTGCCGTATCTGAAACCATATAATGTTTCATTGATTCCAGCTTTAAATATTTTTTATAATTATTGGAAATTTACTGTAACATGTGTGGTGGTTTTCATTTTTGTGTGTAGAAGAACTAGACTATCGAAATCTTCGAAATGGGTTATTGGATTTTCAGGAATCTGGAGCATAAGTATGCTTATTAATAATGGAACATTAGGAGATAACTTGCAAATTATTTTATCTATATTAGGACTTGCATTAACTTTTGATATTATTAGAAGGGACGAAAAGTGCGTTAAATACCTTTTGAAAGTTGTTTCAATAATTGCAAAGATATATATTGTATTAAATACAATAACAGTTATTACCCAAAATCCAATATTGGCAAAACCAGAAATATCATATTTAAAATTCTTTTTAGGAGGAGATAATTATTGGGCATTTATACTTATTCCGTTATGTGGGATTATGTTCGCAAATGATTTGTATTTGATAAATAAGTGTAGAATTTCTACGTGGATCTTTGCGTTGATTGGTTGGTTTGATTTATTGTATCAGTTTTCAGTTTCTGGCATGATTGCGTATGGTATACTCTTATTTACTGTTTTGTTTATGAATTATAAAATAATAAGAGATTTTTTAAAATTAAAAAATATATTAATAATAATTTGTGTCATTTTGGTTTCTGTTGTATATGTAAATATTTCAAATATATTAGCAACTTTTTTAGCAATGCTAGGAAAAATTGGGTTTAATTCTAGAGAACAAATTTGGGCAATGGCTATAAAGGCGATGCAGAGCAAATTTATACTCGGCTACGGTTTCCTAACAGAAACACAAGTTAATTCATACATTTTATATGGAACAGACCATGCCCATAACGTGTTGTTGGATCCATTATTTTTTACGGGGATTGTTGGAACATTTTTTTATTTTGGATGGATATACAATGCTATAAAATTTGATAAAAAAAAGCATTTGAAAAAATATGTTATCGTTTTATTAATGACTTTATCTATAATTTTTTTAAATGGTATATTTGATTATTATTTAGGACTTATTTATATTTATCTCTTGATATTTACAATAGAATTAGCCAAAAATGTTAGTCTACAAAAACAAAATAGCAATATCAATTGATTCAATTATACTAGATATTTAGGGGGTAATCACCTTTTTTGTGAAAAAATATGAGAAATCCTTGAAAATATAAGAATTATAAAAATAAAAAGGTAGTTAGATTTGACAATACCTTAAGCAAACGAGGTGCTTTTGTATGGAAAATAATGCTGTCGATACTAATGAGGTAAGACAAAATAAGGAACATATAGTTTTTGTGCTGGATGGATCATCTTACAAACCAATGTATGAATATATGTTGTTTGATTTGGTTGAGAACCATGATGTGAGCTTTGTCACGGATGACAAACACAATTCATACATAAAAAGGAATCTGTTAAGGAGAAAGGTCCAGAAACTAACTAAGGGCAGATTAGATTTTCTTGGATATGAGAAAAACAATTTGTATAACACTCTGGATTATCTCTGCAAACGTAACAAAAGAGTAATCGTTGTATTCTTTAATGCATCTCTGTACTATAACAGTTATTTGTTCGGAACGTTCAAACGGTATAAACAGATGTGGAGCAATTTAAAGTATGTTCTGTTTTACTTAGATATTGTTGGAGTGGGAGTATCGATCAATGCTGATTATCTCAGGGAAAAGAATGTTTTCGATTTAGTGTATACTGTAGATAAAGCAGATGCGGAAAAATACGGCATGATCTATCGAAAGACCTTTTATTCACAGAGCAAAAGGATGCTTTCAAAAAAGCCGGAACAAGATTTGTACTTTTGTGGTGCCACAAAGGATCGCGGAGAGATTATAATGGAATGTGCGATCAGCGCGGACTGCCATTCGGTAGACTATACGATGGATATTGTTTGCTATGACGATACGCTGAACTTAAACGAGGCCAGAGGGATCAACATCTTAGATCATAGAGGATATATGAGCTATCAAGAAGTTTTAGAGCGTGAGTTAAATGCTAGGGTGCTTTTAGAGATAGTCCAACAGGGACAGGTTGCATTGACATTACGTGCCTACGAAGCAGTAGCATATAACAGAAAGCTGCTTAGCAATAATAAAACCATTTTGAGTTTTGAATACTATGATCCTCGATTCATGAGGTACTTTGAGCAAGTAAAGGACATTGATTGGGATTGGGTAAAGGAAGATGCAAACGTCGACTATGATTATAAAGGCGAGTTTTCACCTGTATTATTGATTGATGATATTATTAAAAGATTAAACAATTAACTATTCTAAAAGAGTTATGGAATCGTCATCATATGGCGTTGAATCAAACTTCGTTTTGAAAGTAGAATAGTATAGGATATAAAAACATAAAGAAAGATGGCCACATATTTGTATTTTTAATAATTGCAAAGTCTGTAGTGGCTAAGAAGGTGCTTTTCATGAAAATATTTATTGCAAATTGCCATACTGCTAACAGAGGCGACGAAGCAGCAGTCAAATCGCTTGTTGATGAATTGAGTGCTGCTTATCCGGGTGTGCAGATCACATTGGGAATGAGAGGAGAAACATATTACCCTAATCTGCCTAAAAATGTTACCTCTATTCCACAAGCTATGCCAGACAACAAGAGCTTCCGTTACCAACTGACTGAAAAAACAAAGGGAAAAATTGTGGTCGGGAGATTGTACACTCAATTAATAAATGAGGTCAAAAGTGCAGACATTGTTTTACATGCTCCCGGCGGACCGAGCATAGGCGATGTGTATTACGATGCCGAACCAGGATACTTGTATTTTTATAAGCTTTTGTGTGCAATGAAAGTACCATATATGTTTTTTGCGCCGTCTATGGGACCTTTTTTGCGAGAGGAACGCAACAAATTAAGAAGGTACATATTAAGTCACGCAAGTGCCATTGCTTTGCGTGATCCGATTTCAGCGAAATATGTGAGAGAATTTCTTCCCGAAAAAAGGGTTTATCAAACTCTGGATTCTGCATTTCAACATGATATTGATATGGCAGAAAATAAGGAAAAGCTGGAAGCATATAGCGAGCTGTGCAGCTTTCTCAATACACATAAGAGGTGTGTAGGAATAACAATTACCGATTTGTTATGGCATCCCGTACATTCAAAGGACGGGGCTATGATTGCTAATATTCAGGGGAGTTTTGAAGCGTTCCTTAAAACTCTTGTGGATAAAGGATACGGTATTGTATTTATTCCGCAACTTTACGGTACGGGAAATGATTATAAATTGATGAGCGGATTTGCAACGGGCAAAGATAGTTTTTTCACAATCCCGGATAGCGATGACCGCTACGATTCCTACTTTCAGCAGTATGTGATTGGACAACTATATGCCGTTGTAGGAATGCGGTATCACAGCAACATTTTTTCTGCGAAGATGGGGACTCCGTTTATTTCGGTGTCCTATGAACAGAAGATGACTGGCTTTATGGAGAAAATGGAGTTGAGCCGTTACTGCATCGGAATCAAAGACCTTTCAGCCGAGTTATTGGCAGAAAAATTTGAATTGCTGGAGCAAGAACATGATTCCTACAAAGCATATCTGGAAAAGGAACATGATGCCATGAGAAAAGCATCCTATGAAACAACGGAGATTTTGAAATCGATAATTAAGGAACGAAAAGAGGGATAACAGTATGAGCCGAACGCAAAATGCTACACGGAATATTGTTTTTGGAATGCTCCTAAGGTTATATCAAATTTTAATTCCGTTCTTTATGCGGACGGCAATGATATATTTGATGGGCGTTGAGTACCTGGGTCTGAACAGTTTGTTTACATCCGTGCTTCAGGTTCTCAATCTGGCAGAATTGGGCGTAGGCAGTGCAATGGTTTACAGCATGTATAAACCGATTGTGGACAAAAACGAAACCGTAATATGTGCATTGCTGAAATTATATAAAAGATACTACTTTTTTATCGGACTTGTTATAGCGGTAATTGGGTCACTGATAACACCATTTATTCCCAAATTGATCCACGGAACGGTTCCGGGTGAGTTGAACGTTTATGTTCTATATCTTTTAAACTTGGTGGCAACGGTTGCAACGTATTGGCTCTTTGCGTATAAGAATTCACTTCTTCAAGCGCACCAACGCAGTGATGTGGCGAGCAAAATATCCATTATTACAAATACCTTACAATATGGAATCCAGCTGCTTGTACTATGGCTCTTTCATAGCTATTATTTATATGTGATTACTATGCTTGCGACGAATGCCCTAACAAACATTGTAGTTGCAATAGCTGCTAAGAAATTGTATCCCAATTATACCCCAAAGGGGGAGTTGTCAAAAGAAGATGTCAAAGCTATTAATCAGAGAGTGAAGGATTTATTTACAGCAAAACTCGGCTCTACTGTCGTTAATTCTGCTGATACGATTGTCATCTCTGCATTTTTGGGATTAACAGTACTGGCAATGTACCAAAACTATTACTTTATCATGTCTTCGGTTATGGGGCTTTTAGCTATTGTCTTTAGCTCATGCCTTGCTGGAGTCGGTAATAGCATGGTGACGGAAAGCGTAGATAAGAATTACAATGACTTTAGAACAATTACGTTCGCGATGAGTTGGATTGTGACGGTATGTATGAGTTGTTTTGCAACGATGTACCAGCCTTTTATCTCCTTATGGGTTGGGGAACAGTACACATTTGACATTTTTGTGGTTGCCCTGTTTTGTGTGTACTTCTATTTGGTTACAATGCAGCAAATTCCCGGAATGTACAAAGATGCAGGAGGAGTTTGGCATCAGGATAGATTCAGACCTTTAATAGCAGCTTTAGTTAATTTGCTGTTTAATCTGATATTTGTGAGGGTTTGGGGAATCTATGCGATTTTATTATCAACAATCGTAAGCTATATATTTGTCTCAATGCCGTGGATGATGCACAATGTGTTTAAGTATGTTTTCAAAAGGAGCTGGAAACATTATTTATTAGATATGTTGCTCTATTTTGGCATGGCTTTTGCAATTGCGTTGTTATGCTTCTTTATATGCAACCAAATTCCTAAAGTGAATTTGATGTTAAACGTGGTTGTCAATTGTATTATTTCTGTCTTGGTATCAAATATAGTTTTGTTTATTGTATTTAGAGGGAATAAATACTACAATCAAATGATAGAGCTTATAGAACGAATAACACATAAAAAGTTATCAAGACTCAAATATATAAAGAACAACAGCAAGGAATAAAGGAGTATTTATAATGTATTCAAGTGAAAGAAATGTCCAAATATTAATTAGTTTGCTTAAGGCTCACGGAGTTAAAAAAATGGTCTTAAGCCCTGGCAGTGCCAATGCTTCTTTTGTTGGCAGTGTTCAATTTGATAAAGATTTCCAACTCTACTCGTGTATTGACGAAAGATCAGCTGCATATATGGCGTGTGGCTTATCAGAGGAATCAGGTGAACCTGTTGTAATATGTTGTACCGGTGCTACCGCATCAAGAAATTATATGCCCGCTTTGACGGAGGCGTTTTACAGAAAAATCCCTATTATAGCAATTACCGCTACTCGAAATATCGCTTTGCTTGGGCATAACAGGGACCAGCTGATAGACAGAACAGTCACGCCAAAGGATATTGTCGTAAAAAGCGTTCATTTGCCTGTTGTTGCAACTAAGGACGATGAGTGGGAATGTAATGTTAAAATTAATGATGCCTTGCTTGAAATGCACAGGAATGGGGGTGGTCCTGTACATATTAACTTGACCACTTCGTATAGCACGGACTTTTCTGTCAAGGAGATCCCGAAAGAAAGAGTTATTGAAAGGGTTACTGATATAAATGCAGCTCCAGAATTACCGAACGGCAACATTGGAATATTTGTGGGTGCACATTCAAGATGGGACGAAAGATTGACAAGTGCGGTTGATAATTTCTGCAAATGCAATAATGCGGTTGTTTTTTATGATCAAACAAGTAATTATGCAGGCGAATTTGGTGTACCGTGCGGACTGTTTGGAATTTGTGGATTTCCGCCTCTTGGCATAGATCTGATTATCCATTTGGGGAATATCTCTGCTGCATGGCCGACGTCAGGAAAGGCTACGTGGAGAGTAAACCCGGATGGTGAAATCAGAGATACATACAGAAACCTTGAAAATATATTCCAAATGAGTGAGGCTGAGTTTTTTGAACACTATATTGACAGAAAAAAATCTGTTAAAGCATCACTTTTTGATAAGGTTAAGGAATCCTACAAAAAAGCGTTTCTTCAACTGTTAGATAAAGAGGAACAAATTCCATTCTCGTCCTTGTGGATGGCACAAAAGATGCACAAAAAAATCCCCAGCGGGTCTGTTATGCACTTTGGAATTCTTAATTCTCTTAGATGCTGGAACTGCTATGAGCTTGACAGTACAATCAGAGGGTATTCCAACACGGGAGGTTTCGGTATTGACGGTGGCGTGTCATCACTGATTGGCGCCTCGCTTGTAAATCCCGATAAACTATATTTCGGTATTTTCGGTGATCTGGCGTTTTTCTATGATATGAACAGCATTGGCAACAGACATATTGGAAGTAATGTTAGAATCATGGTGGTCAACAATGGATTGGGAGGCGAGTTCAAAAACATATTGGGAAATGTTCAAAAAGCAGGCTTTGGAGATAAAGCCAATGACTATATCTCTGCATATGGGCATTACGGAACGAAATCACCTAATTTGTTAAAGCATTTTTCGGAGGATTTGGGCTTTAAATATTTATCGGCAGACAGCAAGTCAAGCTTTGAAAGTGTATTTGAAGAGTTTTTATCCGAAGATGATTGTGGGATGCCTGTATTTTTCGAGGTGTTTGTGGATGATCATGATGACGCCGATGCAATTAAATATTTAAAGACGAATATTAAATTTAATTTCGGAGAAGAATTCGCCAAGAGTGGAAAAAGATTTGTTAAATCTATTTTGGGCGAAAGTGGAGTTAAAGCCTTGAAGAAGATAATAAAGTGAGGAACTATTATGGGCATAGCATCAAGAATATACAGATTTTTGGATTTTTGTTTTCGCAAGCGAAACGAGAAAAACATAGTTCCGGTAAATATACCGACACAAGACACGAATTTACTTAACGGTAAAATTGCTTTTATAGTTGGAGGTACAGGCGGAATAGGCATGGGCATTGCAAAAGCGTTTCTTTCTGCAGGCGCAAAGGTCGTAATATCAGGCACAAGGGAAGAAAGCATAGCTGTAGCAATGGAAAAACTGGCGAGTGACCGGGCAAAAGGAATTGTTGCTAATATCACGCAAGTATCTGAATTTGACCATATTGTGAGTACAGTGCTGGAAGCCTTCCCAGAAAGCAGAATAGATATCTTAGTGAACTGTGCCGGTGTTCACGGAAATGAAAAATTCGGTGAAGTATCGGAAGAAACATGGGATGCTGTTTTGGATACAAACCTAAAAGGTATGTTCTTTATGACACAAGCTGTCAGTAACTACATGATCCAAAACAAGATCAAAGGGCATATTCTGAATGTCAGCTCTGCCGGGGCTCTGAAACCGGGGTATACGCCATATGAGATCTCAAAAAGCGGTGTTGCCTCTTTCACAAAAGGGGCAGCAGCGGAGCTGATAAAGCATGGTATTATTGTCAATGCAATTGGACCGGGACCGGTTGCTACGAGTATGCTGGGAAGAAATGAGGGAGATTCTTTGTACACGGATTGTGTACCTTCAATGCGATTTGCGACACCTCATGAGATCGGTCAGATAGCTGTGATAATGGCAAGCGGTATGTGTGATTTGGTTGTTGGTGATACGTGGTATATTTCTGGGGGATCTGGAACGATCAAATATAGGTAAAGTAAGATATAGGGACAAATGTATTAAAATCAAGTCATTTTATTCATATGCTTTTATTCCGATTAAAAATGGTGAAGGATGTTTTGGAAAAGTATAGAAATGCTACACTCACAGATAGATGTGAACTTCCGTAATAATTAACTCTCGTTTGTGTTCTAAAAGGCAAAAAAGATGATAAAAGTCCTTATCGGGTGTTTTAAAGAGTGATTCTGCATAAGGGTTATCATTGCTAACTCTTGGTCTGCTGTTTGAAGGGGTTATTCCTAATGCATAAAGGGTTTCCAGCATAGTTGCACCTTTCATTGGTGAACCGTTATCAGAGTGCAACACTAATGGCTCAACCGTCAGGCGTTTCTGTGCAATGCATGTACGGCGGATGAGTTCGCTGGCGTGTTCTGCAGATTCCTCTTCCCAGACTTCCCAGCCGACGATATCCCGACTGTAAAGGTCGCTGATAAGATACAAGTAATAAAACTGTCCTTTAATGGGACCACGCAGGTATGTGATATCCCACATCCACACCTGGTTTGGGGCGGTTGCCGTGTAAGAGGTTGGTTTATGGCGATTCCCTTCGGAAGACCGGCCTCGATGGTTTTGCATCCTGGCTTCACGTAATACGCGGTAAAAGGTTGATTCTGGGGCTATGTAAATACCTTCATCTGCGAGTGCAGGTACTATTTCACAAGGTGGCATACTGGCATATTTTGGCTCATTACAGGTGTTGATAATGCGTTGGCGCTCTATGTCTGTTATCTTATTTGAGGGTGATTGACGCTCGGCAACCGGTCTCTGATCCTGAGTTTCGCCATCCGCTTTGATTTGGGAATTCCAACGGTAATACGTTCTTTCGGTGATTCCCAATTCATTGCAGGCATTTGATAGTTTAGCGCCAGATGCGGTTGCTTCATTGATTAGCTGAACTGCTTCGCTGCGATCTGAGGCGCTAATCATTCGTCCTCTGGATCCCCCCAGATCGCATTTGCTTTTTTCGTAGAACAAGAAGTGCGGCTGCTTCTGCAAGAGCCTTTTCCTTTCTTGCGAGTTCCTTTTCGAGCTTTTTATTTTCCTTTTGGGAATCCTTAAGCTCTTTGTTAAGGCGAGCTGCTTCTTTGGCTATACCACCGTTGGCATTCATACAGGCATCTTTCCATGCTTTGATTTGTTCAACGTATAAGCCTTTTTTACGGGCATACTCAGCGAGCTCAGTTTCAGACATGCTTGCGGTTTCAACAACAATTAAAAATTTATCCTGTGTGCTCCATTCATCAGACAGAGCATCAGTTCCTGGAGCGGCATAACCTTGTTTTCTTGCCTTATCCCTCCAGTTACGGAGTGTTTGCTCGGATAGCCCTTCTTCACTGGCTATTTTTGAAATGGACTCGTTATTAGGTGGAAGCATTCTTCTTAGAATGGCATCCTTGAATTCTTTGCTGTAATTCATAATGTGTCAGCTCCTTCCTGTGATAGTAATCATTCTACCACAAAATCTTTTTTCTTTCACTGACAACTATCCTAACACACAGGGATGTTTGTAAAGCGTGCCCTTGACGATCCCGCCTTTCGCCAGAAGCTCCTGGATAAGTATGGAATTGACTAAAAAGTTATAGAGGAGAGAACAAATTTTATGTGTGGTATCGTATCCTACACCGGCCATTCCCAGGCCGCGCCCATCCTTCTGGATGGTTTATCGAAACTGGAATACCGCGGCTATGACTCAGCCGGTCTTGCCGTTCGTGACGGGGAGAACAAGACAAGAATCGTAAAGGCGAAAGGCCGCCTGAAAGCTTTATCAGAGAAAACCGATCATGGTCATGCTCTGGCTGGTACCTGTTGTTGATTGTCAAGTAAAATTGACCCACTTTTACGTTTAATTCTGACCCACCTGA
>OLQP01000725.1_pt1 | contig 23528 bp, 30 predicted proteins | sample 1643181 | NCBI WGS metagenome assembly OLQP01 (sample SAMEA3136710, study PRJEB25190) | human gut metagenome | biome: human gut; feature: human-associated habitat; material: faeces | place: Austria | collected 2013 | reverse complement strand
TTCATTGTTATTGATATTAAACATATTTTTATCCATGTTTTTATTATACCATATGTAAATAGAATTTACAAACATTTGTTCTGCTTATTTTCAAAAAGATAGTGCGTCTAACTCATCACTGAAGTAACGAGAATGCGACGCACAGGTTTTCAAAATTCTGCATGGCAATTTTATCATTGCATTTCCAGATTGCCTTCAGTTCATCTTTTTCCCTGCCCCTCATCCAGTCCAGGATCTTTGTTGTCTGATCCAGAAAATCCGGCATGCATGCAGGTGCGATACTGTCCGTGTCGGAAATCATCTTTTTGGCTGGTGATAATATGATCTTCATTCTGCCAATTCCTTCAACATGTTTTCAGGATCATCCGCCGCTTTCACTTTATCATTTGCTTTTCTGATGATTCCCTGCTCATCAATCAGATAGGTCGTCCTCACCACTCCCATAGAGACTTTTCCATAATTCTTCTTTTCTTTCCAGACATCATATGTCTCAATCACTTTGCGCTCCGGATCTGCCAATAAGGAAAATGCCAGTCCGTATTTTTCTTCAAATCTCTTATGGGAAGCTACAGAATCCTTACTAACACCAAGGATAACAGCTCCTTTTTCTGTAAACTGATGGTATCGCTCTGAAAATCCACATGCCTGCTTCGTGCAGCCAGCTGTATTATCCTTCGGATAAAAATATAAAATCACTTTTTTTCCAGCATAATCACTTAATTTATGCATGTTTCCGTTCTGATCCGGCAGCTCAAAATCAGGGGCTTTTGTTCCTGTTTCCAACATTTTTTAATCCTCCGTTTCTGTAGCTTCCGCTTTCTTTCTCGTTTTTTTACTGCCAGAAATCATTTTATGTCCTGTATAGATAGACATTATCATACAAAGCAGAGAGCTTAATGCAAAATATTTGTGGCTTGATTTTAACCCTTTGTAACCGGTATAAAAAGTTCCAATCATGGTAATAAGTGCTCCGATAGACCAATATTTATGTGCTTTCATACAATACCTCCATAAAATATAATGTATTAAAATTCTATTGTCTGCCTGCTGCTATATCCATTTTTCTTAAATTCAGAAAAAAGTACTTCCATTTTAACTGGCGTTACGCAGATAAGATTCATCGGCGGAGCCAGTTTCTTTAATGCTTCTACTGGAATCTTCTTAATCTTTGCATGTTTATTATATGTATCGGAAAAAGGTTCCACAAGCTCTGCTTTTCCCATTATCTGTATGCTCTTCAGATTACCGGTGCCTTCATACTTGTCGTAAATCGCAAGGCATACATTTTCATTTTTCTCAAGACCAATAAACTTTTCACCACCTTCTGAAAACATCCAGAACTTCCCATCATGGTAGCTGTACTCAATTGGAGTACATCTTACATAATCCCCGGTTCCAGTCGCAAGTGCACAAGTATTGTTGGAACTAATATATTCCAATACTGTCTTTTTTAGCTTCTCTTCCGGCATAGCATTCTGTTTTTTATTCTTCCAATAATCTGCTGCTTTCTTAAATTGATCGTGTGTCACAAAACCGCCTCCAGACATTACACTTTTAATATTATTCTTTGTTAATATTGACAATGGGACTGTCCCGACAGCCCCATTTATAATGATTTCAGTTATTTTGTTACACACAAAGTTTCATCAATCCATTTCTGGACGTCTTTTTCGCTTACCTTAACCAGACGAGCAATGGTTTTAACGTTCATTCCCTCTTCTGCCATAGAAAGAGCAGTTTCCTTTTTAGCCCTTAATTCGCCGCTTTCCATTCCCTCGCTGTAAATTTTCTCCATTTCATGGCACATAAGCTCAACCCCTTTCTGTGTCTCTTTTAATTCATGTACCCTTTTTGCAAGAACCTGACTGTGCATTTCATCTGCCTTTTTACAATGTAGATCGTGCATGAGCCTTCCTAGTTCTGTATCGTCCTGTTTTCTGGAATTCACATATATGATATGTGCTTCATCCTGGAATGTTTTATCAATCTCTTTGATCTGTCTGTCAATATGGTAGATTGGAAGTCCATATCCAAGGGTGTCATCTCTGGTAATAAAAATCACATAGCTTTCCGGCAGTTCATCAAAGTCCTGTCCGGGATTTAAGGTGTTCATATCCATCAAGCCACTATGATAGCGGGCTCTCTTCGGAGAGGCACCTTCATTATCTTGTTGGATTTCTACATCAAACTGTTTGCCTTCAGAATCTCTTGCAACACAGTCCATTACTGCAGAGCGTCCCTGCATATTCTTATAGTCTTTCTGGATGATCTGGTCGATCACGCGCAGATCATGTTTTTCCATAATGACCTGCAAAACATATTCCAGACATTCTCTTTGCTTGAATACGTTTCTCATAAAAATATCACTCATAAGGGTGAAATCCTTGATAATCCCTTTATATTTATCATATCGTGCTTCTAATTCACTGTCTTGTATGCTGCTTTCAGCTGCCATGGGTGCAGTCACCTCCATTCCATTTCATACTTAGAGCGGTAAAATACTTTTTATGACTTTATCTTAACATTATCACAAATTCTTTACAAGATGGTTTTTGAGATCCGTTATTCAAAAATCATCACGAGTTTTTTCACATTCCGCTGCTTTCATCTCCCTGTAAAAAAGAACAAGGCTGGACGATCTGGTTATTGAATTGAGTGGATATTGAATGAGTATTGTACCAAGCATAACAAAAAGAGAACAGCTCATTAGCCATTCCCTTTTGTCAGCTGAATTGTTCCTTTATGGTTATTCAAAATTATCAATATTTTTCTGGTTCAATACCCTGTTTACCCTTCCAATCGGGAACCTATCTTCAATATCAGTCACTTCAAGCAAATTTAGCGGTAACTCCCTTTCTCCAATCAGGGAAAGATATTCCTTAACAGCTCTGCGGTCGATCCTAATTTTTCCATGACCATCCCAATGACGATTAATCTCTTTCTTTTTCAATCCGGAAATCCAATATTCATCGCCATTCTCATTTTTTAATGCTGCTTAATAAGCTCACGGATTCCATAAATAAACGATAACACAATTAATATAATGTAGACACCCCGGTTTACAACCGTATTCTCAGCCCAATTACTTACTGCGATCATAGTCCATAAGGCTCCCTGTACGACCATCAGCATTCCATTGGTTTTGGGGTTGCTTTTATTTTTGGACTTTGCAACCAGTAAGAAAATATAAATGGCTAAAATGATTAGTGATATAATGATTGTTAATGTTGCCATAGACTTGTTCTCCTTTGTTTTCCTGTTTTTTATTATTTCTGAGTTAGAATACCATTTTCTTCGAGTGCTTCTGTAAATATGAAATATTTTCTCTCCCTTTTTCCGTGATCAGGTCATCAATGTATGTTTTGCAAAGCCCTGCATGGTGCTTTGTTGTAAAATTATTGTCAGATCTGTTTTCCTCATTAAAAGAATACGAATCTGCCGCTTTACTCACATACAGATTTGAAGTATGTGCAGGCGCTCCTGCTGTTCGCATAAGAGAAAGCGATAGTAAAAATAGCATGATTTTTGTCCTATTTTTCATTTCTTTCAGCTTTAGGTCTATGACAGGCCATCTATATAAGTAATCGTATTTTTTACTTTCCGATTACGTATTTTTTAAATTTCTAGGTGAATTTTCATTTTAAATGTAACTTTGTGTTACATTAGCTTGCATTTAGCATACAATAGTGTTATATTATAAATAGATAGAACACAGAAAGGGGGCATCATGATGGCACAGGCAACAATTACTGCACGTGTGGATGCAAATGATAAAATTGAGTTTGACGCATTTTGTTCCAATGTTGGACTTAATACTTCTACAGCTATCAATATATTTGTGAAAGCAGTTCTTCGTGAAAAACGTATTCCTTTTGATATTGCGCAGACACCTGATCCATTTTTTACCGAACCGAATCTTTCTCATGTTAAGAAATCTGTTCAGGAACTCCGCGCTGGTAAAGGTACTGCTCACGAACTGATCGAGGTAGAGGATGAGTGAAAAAATATGGTCTGATGAAGCCTGGGATGATTATTTATACTGGCAGCTTCAGGATAAAAAGACATTAAAACGGATCAATCTTCTTATTAAAGATATTGAACGCAATGGCTGTTTGGATGGGATTGGAAACCCAGAAGCCTTAAGAGGTGACTTACAAGGAGAATACAGTCGGCGCATTGATGAAAAGAATCGACTCGTATATCATATGGAAGACGGGAGAATTTTCATTGCAGCCTGCCGTGGACACTATGGTGATAAATAAGTTTCTCCTGTTTTCAGTGACAATGCCATCTTTGATATGCTTTCTGCCATGGAAAGGGCTGTTTCCTTCGCTTTTAGTTCACCGCGTTTCTCGCAGCTTTCCATTCCCATGCTGTAAATTTTCTCCATTTCATAACCATATGCGGTGGCTCCTCATGTCTCTTATAATATAATCCTTTGTTAATATTGACAATGGGGCTGTCCTCGCAGCCCCATTTATAATGATTTCAGTTATTTTGTTACACACAAAGTTTCATCAATCCATTTCTGGACGTCTTTTTCGCTTACCTTAACCAGACGAGCAATGGTTTTAACGTTCATTCCCTCTTCTGCCATAGAAAGAGCAGTTTCCTTTTTAGCCCTTAATTCGCCGCTTTCCATTCCCTCGCTGTAAATTTTCTCCATTTCATGGCACATAAGCTCAACCCCTTTCTGTGTCTCTTTTAATTCATGTACCCTTTTTGCAAGAACCTGACTGTGCATTTCGTCTGCCTTTTTACAATGTAGATCGTGCATGATCCTTCCTAGTTCTGTATCGTCCTGTACCAGATGGTAAAGCCTCAATCAATATCCGCAAAAATTTCTGCCAGCGTCATACTGATATTCGGGAATTCTTTTAATGTGATTACGGTATCTGCATTATAATGCGCTTCCTCCGGATCATCCTGAAGAATATAACTATAATTCAGCTTATAGTTTCCATCTTCCAAGTAGTAGATTTCAACCGCCCTTTCTCTAGGTGACACGATCCAATATTCTTCTACCCCAGCTTTCTGGTATATTTCTTTCTTGTCTGTTTTATCACGCAATGCAGTAGCCGGGCTAAGTGTTTCTACTATAAATTTAGGCACGCCAGAATAGGCACCGCCTTTTAAGTGTTTCCGGTCACAGACAATCATAACATCCGGGATTACATAATCATCATTTATTTCAGGATGGTATTTGTAATCCAAGTTCTCAATGAATGCCAGACAAATACTTCCCTGCAGTTTTCCAGATATAATCCGGTATATATTTCCGTTTACGATACCATGCTGATAATTTGGTGATGGCAACATATCATAAATGACACCATTTATTTTCTCTTCCTTTTTGTATTCTTCTTTAAATAATGGCATATACGTTCCCTCCAAATCTATAATTCGTATCTTTGTCTGGCTTTATGTTTTGCAATGATTCCTATCAGCAACCTTTGTTTCTATTATAGCGGATTTTTCCCTGTAATACAATGCGTTTTCAAATGCCTGATAAAACCTGCAAAATAAGGAAACAAAAGAATACTATTTTGAAAAATTTTTCATAGTCTTCCTTCATTAAACAACAGTAACTATTCGCCATTTATATCCAATTCGACCTGTAAAAAGTATTGCTATTGTACGGACATTTGTGTACTATAACTATAGATAACATATTTTTCTTGAAAGGAGCGGATCTATATGGCTGCAAAATCAGCAAATTTATATGCACGAATCGAACCAGATGTAAAAGAAAAAGCAGAAAGCATTTTGTCTGCGCTTGGAATTCCAGTTTCCAGTGCTATTAATATGTTTTATAAACAGATTATTTTACAGAGGGGACTTCCATTTGAAGTGAAATTACCATCTTCAAGACCTGTTGACATTCATACAGTATCTGAAACAGAATTCAATGAAGAATTGGAGAAAGGATATTCGGATATGCAGGCGGGACGGACTAAAAATGAGAAAAAAGCCTTTGCAGATATCCGCAATGATTATGGTATATGATCTATGAGGTTGAATTATCTGAACAGGCTGACAGCGATTTAAGAGAAATTTTTGAATATATTGCATTTGAATTGCAATCCCCAGAAAATACGAGTGTAAACACTACACATAAAAAACAATGCCATCTTTGATATTTTTGCTATCAAGGATGGCATTTTAGCTCCCTGCGATTAAAAGACTTCCATACTTATATCCTCGCCATTTACCTCTGATTCTTCCTGTTCCTCTGGCAGTTCACAAAAAAGCACCAGTCGTTTCGAAGAATCGGAACCACAGGTGGATAATAAAAGCTGACTGGTTTCAACTGGCTCTCCCAGCCAGAAGGTATCGCTGTCCGCATTTACATATTCGCATCTTAATACCGAATAGGTCAAGGACTGTCCATCCGGCAGATATAGGTACACTTTATTGTGTGTTTCTAAATATTGCTCATTCTCGTACTTGTGCAGCCCCTGGAACATACTGCCATCTTTCATATTGTGGCCATATAGAATGCTCTTTCGGTTGGAAAAATCCGGACTATTATCTTTATCCAGAAAAATGCTCCCAGCTACATGTTCTGTCTTTTTAAAGGTATGCTTCAGATAGAATTCATTATCTGTCCCTTGCACAACCGGATAATCAATCTTCGTGTCCGGAATCCGGATCCAGGCAATGATCTCCGAATTTATTTTTTTCAAAGCTTCAAAATCAACAGTAACTGTTTCTTTCTGGTTTTTCTCCGGTGTTTCACCATCAGCATTTTCTTTTAGCTCCTCCACGGCAACATATTCCCGAAGGGTGTCATATTCCTCTTCTCCATTCCGGTACATAAGATACGTTCCGATTCCCATGCAGATTCCAAAACCAAGCAGCATCAGGCACACAGCCACGATTCCCATTTCTTTTACCTGCTTCATAATTCCCTCCATTTCCAATTTTTTACACGAAAAAAGGACCGCCACCGAAGTGACAGTCCAGATTTCTTATTCCTCGTGGTTTTTCTTTTTGGTATACCAGAAGATTCCGGCAATTCCGCCCACTGATAAAACGAGAAGAAGGATTGGCAGCCAGATGTTAGTGTCATCTCCTGTTTTCGGAGATTTTACATAACCGCCAGTCGGGATCCGCTCATTGGTAAGCTCTTTTGTGATCTCAATTTCTTTTGTCTTATCATCTTTGTACTCAAATACAACGTTTTCCTCTTTCTCACTTCTTACATAACCTTCCGGTGCTTTGGTTTCCACCAGGATGTACTCGATTTCTTTTTTCATCTTTCCATCTTTATAGGTCGCGATTGGAATGTCTCCGCTTGTGGCAACGCCATCTTCATCTGTGACAAGGGTTGCCACAGCTTTTCCGGATTTCTTGATCCGAAGCTCAAACTCTGCTCCGGCAAGAGGGGAGCCATCTTCTGCATCGGTTTTCTTAAGAACCAGTTTTCCAACCGGGCGGGCATCTTTCATTTCCGCCTTCTGGATTTCCCCAGTATCTTTGACCTCAAAAGATACCTCTTCTGCAATCAGGTACCCATCCGGTGCCTGTTCTTCCCGAAGGGTATATGTTCCAACCGGAAGTTTCTCCACCATATGCGGATCTTTATCAGATACCCAGCTTTCTACTACTTTTCCATCTTTATCCAGGATAGTCAGCTTCGCACCTGGGACTTCCTTGGAATCTGTCATGTCTGTCTTACTGATTTCTACTTTTGTCACATCATCCAGCATCTGGTGCTTCTGAACTTCGGCTGTATCTTCCACTTTAAACTCAATGCTCTCTGCAGTGGTATAGCCGTCTGCTGGTTTGGTTTCCACCAGGATGTAGGTTTCCCCTACTAACAGGCCGCGTATCATATGAGGTTCTTCCGTAGAAATCCACTCTTCCACAACAGTTCCAGTGGAATCTAATACCTGTAAGGAAGCGCCTGGAAGCTCTTTTCCATCTGTTAAGTCTGCCTTGGAAAGCTCTACAGAAGTCTGCACATCCTCAAAGGTAAATTCATAAACAGCCTGGGTGGTTTTATCACCCTGATACTCAAAAGTAAATTCCTGGGTTTCGGTCGCACGCACATATCCGTCTGGTGCATAGATTTCTTTCAGGTAATACTTGGCACGGATCGGAAGATCTGCAATAAAGTGGATCCATCCGCTTTCATCTGTGGTCTTCAACTCAATGATGGTATCCTTCTCAATCAGGACTTTACCGCTTGCAGATGTAATGTCTTTCGCTGCAAACAGTCCAAAAATGGCTCCGGAAAGAACCTTGTCGCTGTCTTTTTCTTTTTTCAGAACATTAACCTGCACCTTCTGGCGACGGTTCTGCCAGTCTGCACTATAGGTTACAACCGGAGTGTCCTGGTCACGGTAGGTAAGGTCCACGTATCTTGGCTCATCATCTAATACATATCCATAGGAGGTTTCTTTTTCAATTATGTAATATTTACCAAGAGGCAGATTGTCAAGCTCTGCAATACCCGTTCCGTCGGTTGTAATGGTACCGATCAGCTGATCTTTTGTATAGTAGTTTTCACTGACACCATCTGCTGCCTTTATGTCCTCAGCTGCGTACACATTAAAGGAAACATCCATCAGGCTTCCAGTTACATAGCTAAAGAAATGTTCCACCATACCTTTTGCATTGTCAAGCAAAGTTACATCATCTAAAAACTCACCTTTTTTATTTACCAGAAGGCGGGCAATCGGCACATCATCTTCCATCTTTACCTTCTGTACCTCAGCGGTATCGGAAATCTTAAAGGTGATATCTGTTGTGCGTAAATAGCCATACGGCGCGATCTGTTCCCGGAGAGTATAGGCCTCCCCAACCTTTAAACCTTTAATCACATGCGGCTTGTCTTTCTCTGAAATCCAGGAATCGACCACTTCGCCCTTTTTATTCAGGATAATTAAGGATGCACCGTCCAGTTCCACGCCGGTAGTCAGATCTGCCTTTGTGATTTCCACGGTGGTTGGCTGGTTTTTCTTGGTGGCTTTTAATTTGATTACTTTTACATCCTGTCCCTGGTAGCTGGCATCAAATTCCAGGATTTCATCCGAGGAAACATAGCCATCCGGTGCCTGAAGCTCTTTCACATAATACTTGCCAAGCGGCAGGTCCAGGGTAATCTGTGCCAGCCCATTTTTGTCACTCTTTACCTTCTGAAGCAGGGTATCTGCCTTTACAATTACCTTATCGCCGAAATAAATGTCATTATTGTTATAAATTCCAAACTCGGCACCTTCCAGCTTTTTACCAGTTTCGGCATCCTCTTTCACCACTTTAAGTTCTACCTTCTGGCGCTTATTGGAAAATTCCACGGTTTCTTCCACAACTGGAGTGTTCTGATCTTTATACAGGAAGGTAAGCTCCTGGCTGTCCGAGTTAATGACAAACCCGGTTGGTGCTTTGGTTTCCACAACACGGTAGGTACCAAGGGGCAGATCATTTAGAATGGCCTCTCCTTTTTCATCTGTGGTAACCTTCTGGATCAGCGTATCTTTTGGGTAAATGACAGTGCGGTTGCCCGCTTCATCCACCTGGTGATCCGGGGTATAAATATCCTCTGCGGCATAAACCGCAAACTCAGCACCAGAAAGGGAAGTTTCCTCGTAGATAAAATCTTTTTTGAAAGATTTTAAGGTTTCCCCAGATTTATGGATGATGAGCTTTCCTTTTGCCGGATGGTTCTCATAGACAACCGTGATGATCGCATCCCCAGTTGTGGAATCCATCTGGTAAGCAGTGTTGCTGTCTACTTTAATCTCAACGAAATTGGTATTCTGGGTATAGCCGTCCGGGGCAGTCACTTCTTCAATGCGGTAGTTGCCACATTTTAAGGCACTTGGCAGGATCAGATAACCATTTTCATCCGTAAAATAAGATTTATGGGTAACGGTACTTGGATAAGTTGTGGTCTGCTCCACGTATTTTCCTTCATCCAGGTTGTAAATCTTAAACTCGGTGTTTGCAACCAGGACCGGCTTCTTGGTTTCATCATCCTGTTTAATGATTTTCAGTTTTGCAGAAAATTCTCCGTCTAAAAGGACCCGCCAAACCTGTGGCTCTGACTTATTTTCGCTGATTATAACCGTAAAATCAGCAACCGGTTTAAAATTATGCGGTGTTGTGGTTTCCCTTACCACATAAGTTCCATATGGAAGGGGGATTGTGCAGGCATAGCCTTTTTCGTCTGTAAAGATCTCGGTCTTTCCATCTTCTGTCAGTACTACAGGAACGGCATTTGCAAAATCATAGGAACCATCCTCTTTTGTACTTAAGCTGCTTACGAGATAAGCGGAAAATCCGGCGCCTTTTAACAGATCGGCATCTGTTTTTCCGTTATTTGCAGCCTTAATCAGCTGGAACGGCTGTTTTTTCACATTCTCGGCAACTGTAATGGTACAATCGATTTCTTTCAACTGGTCACCTTCATAACCGCCTTCCACATCATGCTCTTCTTCATCCAGGACATAACCTGCAGGCGGAGTAATCTCTTTTACATAGTATTTTCCAGGATAGAGACCGGATACACTTGCATTTCCAGCTTTGTCGGTGGTAAGTGTAGCAACCTGGGCGTCTTTTGGATAAAGGACACCGCTGCTGCCATCCGGGTAACCAATTGCTTCCCTTGCATATAGGCCATAAACAGCACCTTCTAAAGTTGCATCTCCCTGTGCGTTCTTTCCCGTCTCACTGTCTTCCTTTGTAAGATGGATATTCACACGGACGCGCTCATCTGTAAAAGTATGTGTAAATTCTACTTTTTTCTCTTTATCCCCTGCATAATTAAATGCAAAGGAATAAACATCAGAAGTATTTAACACGTACATCTGGGGTGCCTGAAGTTCTTTGATATAGTAGGAATTGTTAACCGGAAGGTCTGCGGTATAACCTGCTTTTCCATCCGTACCAGTAGCTACCTTTTCAATCAGGGTGTCTTTTCTGACGATCACATTCCCGTCTGCAGATACAATATCATTCCCTGCATACATTCCAAAAACAGCACCTGTAAGCGGCTGTCTGGTTTCCCCATCCTGTTTTACCAAAGATACGGAGGCTTTTTGTCTGTCGTTGGTAAAGGTAACCGTGCTAAAAGAAACTTCTTCATTTTCACCGGCAGCTGATAAGGTTACGGTTTGGGATTCGCCTGTGCAGACCAGCTTATCCGGTGCCTGTGTCTCGGTTACCACGTAGGTTCCTATGTTTAAGTTATCAAGGGTTGCACTTCCGTCTTCACCGGTTGTCAGACCTTCTTTTACAAGGGCACCATTCTGATAAATAGTAGATCCATCTGCAGCCACAATGTCCTCTCCTGCATAGACATTATATACCGCACCTTTTTGCCTTCTTGTTTCATAACGGAAGGTTACCTTTTCATCCGTTACATCTGCCCCTGTTAATACCTCACCCTCTTTGTAAACGGTAAGGGAAGCCTTTTTCTCATCGTCAAACAGCTCCTGTGTAACTTTGCTTCCCATCACAAGTGACACGCCGTGGGCGGTAGCATCCACAAGGTAGCCAGAGGGACCTGTGATCTCTTTTAAGTAAACCACATCCTGGGTTTTGTCAATTGTCACAGAAGAAACGCCATTTGCATCCGTTGGCGGCATTTCTGTAATCAGGTTCTGGCATGCCTCGTCGCTATAGACACCATAGACCGCACCTGCTAACAGGGCATTGGAGCCCCTATCTTTTTTGATAATCTCGATAGTAGCCTGCTGAAGCCAGGTGACGGAAAAATCTATGAATTTTTCATCGTCGACGCCCTCACCAAATACCAGGGCAAGGTTCTGGGTATCGGTACCGGTCGTTACTTTATACGCCGAAAAGTCTTTCGTAATGTAACCTTTCATCGTAGACTTCCAGGCTCCCGCTACCTTTGCCGCCTGGTCAAGCGGTGCGGATAAGTAAAAAGTAGTTCCACCATATAATTTTATACTGACTCCGGCAGCACTTGCTTCTCCTGTATCCACGTTATGGAAAACCACGCCAGATGGAAGCTTCATGGTAATGTTCTGTAAGGAATCCGCTTTAAACTTGATTTCTTCGGTACGCTGCTCATTTCCATCTATATAAGCAGTTACGTTGTCATTGGAAAACTCCATGGCAACATCCGGGATATCCGGCTGTGCCATGCAGTATTCATAAAGTTCCATGGCAAGAGCCTGTCCGGTAGAGTTTGCCCCGGAAAAAGCATCGCCACCTCCGCTTGCATAAGACACGGCCAAATGAGTGATAACAAACTGTTTCCCTGCAGAAAAATCCGGATGTTCCTGTTTGAAAAAGCCATTTACACCAGAAGCTTTGGTTCCGTAGTAGCACACTTTTGCAAGCTTTTTGCCATCCCCAAGTTTGGTGATCTTATACACACCATCCCCAGGGCTGTTTTTCGAGGGCTGAATACAATAAGCGGTTGCACTGACATTGTCAAATTTGACCGTATATTTATAGGTCAGATAACTGCCAAGCCCATAATCACTGTAGTAATAGCAGGTTCCCCTTGTCACATCCACATCGGTTCTGGTGCTGGCATAGGTAGCAATAAAAGAAACCGTTTCGCCCTCTTCCAGGCTTAAAAAATCAATTTCTTGTTCCTCTGCCTGCTCCAACACTTCGCCAAGCGTCAAGCCGGTCTCCGGATCCACAGTGTTCTCTTCCTCAGCGCGTTCCAGTTCAGAGTCAAACTCTTCCTCTGGCAGAATCTCGGAACCAAAACCATCATCCTCTTGAATAACTGTCTCTGTTGTGTTCTCCGGTTTCTCTTCTGTATCCACTTCCGTTTCTATAGACACATCTGCTTCTTCACCTTCTACTGGTATCTCTGCCAGATCTGCATCCTTTTTTTCCACTTCTGCCGGAACTTCCACAGCAACTGCTGGCTGTTCCGGCAAAGGGTCAGGATCTTCGCTGTCCCCAGACTCCTCAGAACCGGAATTTCCAGCAGCCTGGGTTTCTGGTTCTTTTTCAGTTACGGTAATGGTTCTTGCAACCAGATAAGAATCACCTTCTTTGGGTGTGATCCGGTAAACACATTTATAGATCCCCGGTCTTCCAGAATCAAATGTGGTTCCGTCCTCCATGGCAGCCTTTTTCAGTTCTGCCCTGTCACCATCTTTTAAGCCTAACCCTGTAAAATCCTTCTCTACTTCAAAGTCGGTTCCCTGTTCAATTGTGATGGCAAAAGCCGGATCCGTAACGGTTTCTGTAATCAGTTCCTCTTCTGTTTTTTCTACGACCGCAGGTTCCTGCATAGCTTCCTGTGCCACTTCTGCCTCCGCTTCAGCGGATACTGTAAAAACACCTGTCTGAAGGAAGCTGCTGCAGCACAGCATAACCGCCATTGCACCTGCAAGCCACCTTTTTCCCTTAAATTTACCCAATGTTTTTCTCCTCTCCTAGATAATGGTCTGTCCCTGGTTTTTACCAGGCATGGTCTGTCCCTGATTTCCATCTTTTTCTCCTTTCTACTGGCCTGTTTAGCCAGATAAAAAGAGACCTGAATACAGATTTCAGATCCCCTTTTATTTGACTAAATCAATAAAAACTCTCTTTTTCTTCTGGTGGCTTGCTGTAAATCCAGTCATCCACGCCCTTGTAATTGCCGAGCCACAAACCGTCTGTATCCGTGTCCCAGCTGATTCTCTGGCAGTTTAACCCAAGCTTTTCGCACATGTCGTACAGTTTAAGGCATCCTTTCCGGATGGTATCACGCTTTCTCCTTTTTTGTGGGCACTCCTGCTTTCTCAACAACCGTTCTGGTGTCCCACATACGATGCACTTTTCCATACAGTCACAACGGCAGGTAAGATCCATCATTTTGTCCATATCCATACATTCGTACACGGTCTGTAACCCCCTGCTTTTTAAATCTGCAAGCACAGGCAACAGACTTTTATAGTTTCCAACCCCTGGGATTCCAATATAAGGATATCCGCTTCTTAGGCTGGCAAGCTCTGCCTTTAAAATTCCTTCTGTTACATGGATGCTCCTTTGTACCGGGCTTATATAGCCGGACACCCCGGCCGGGCTGCCACTTGAAGTCCCTCCATCAAACCCACTGCTTGTAAACCAGATATATTTTCTTTTGTTCACCGGATGGTCAACCCGGATCTGAAAGCCCTTTATTTTATGATTCAGGGAATACACAGGGCACAGGTAGCCTCTGTTTCCCTCATAAAACGAAGCTTCCCACATGCCGTCCCGATTCCGAAAAAAACCTGGGATTCCGTCCAGCCTAAATCCTTTTTCCAATAGTTTTTTCGCAATAGTCCCTGCCTTTTTGGGTTCAATGCTTTTATAGCCCTTTCGTTCCAGTTCCTTTATTTCCGGATCTGTCACACCACGTCTTTTCAAGTCCTGTTTATGCAGGGTGTGAAGCTGCAAAAGGGAAAGCATCTGACGGTACACAAGGTCCACGTATTCTGGGGATCTTTTAACCTCGTCCGTTTTGGCCTTGTAACGGCAAGTTATCTTTTTATAGGTACTTCCTGTCACCTGACCGCCATTTTCCAAGCGGTTTATGATTTCCTGATAAGCTGTTTTGCACCGGTCTTCTCCATAAAGCCCCATAATGTCTGCATACAGGGTAAGCATATTTCCGCCCTGCCCGCAGTGGAAACAATGGAAAACGTTTTTGATTTCCCCATTTTTGCTAATGCAAAAGCTGCATTTTCCTCTGGTATCGCCACAATAGGGGCATTCCACCGGAAACTCCTGATCTGATCCTCCTTCAAGGCACCGTATGGACAGTAACCACGCCACTTCTTTTATGGTAAATGGATGTTCGTACATAATCCCTCCTAAAAAATGTGGCTCCGTTCTCCCGGAGCCACAATACGTTTATGCTGCAAGTCTGTTCTGTTTTTCATGTGCCACAATAATCTTTGCAGCATTTACCATTTCCATGTTGCTGCCGTAATAACCGGTTGCCATCCATCTGACTGTGTCTGCCCCTTTTGGGTTTTCCATCATCTCACCGAGCGTCTTTCCACTAAAAAGACCAAAATTGCACATTACCTTTCTGGCACGTTCCAGCTCTTCTTCCTCAGATTCCATACCGAAGCCTTCGTCTGTTTCCTCTTCGCTGTCATCTGCAAAGGGGTTTTCGTCTTCTGCACGAACAAAATGAAACTCTTCTTCCTCGGTTTCACCAGAAATTTCTTCCGCTTCTGCTTCAAAACGCTCTGTATCCTCGGGCACTTCGTCTGGCATCTCATCTGCTGTTTCCTCTAAGGGTTCCTCACTTGTACCAAGCGTTTCTTCTTCAGACTCGTTTTCCTCCAGAAAACTCTCTTCCAGATCTTTTTCTTCCATGCCAAACTGCATCTGGCCAGGCAAATTTTCATCCTCCTCTTTGCGTGCATCCCGGATCTCGTCAGGACTGATTTCAAGATCAAAAGAATCATCCGAAACCGGAACAGCCTTTTTACTGCTTCTGCTGTTTCCATTACGAACGGTCTTCAAGGTAGTTTCTTTTTGCTTCAAAGACTGCCCGGTTTCTTTTGTAGAAGTGAAAACAGAGTCAGATTTCGGGGGATTTTCAGACTCTTCTTTGGCTTCCTTCTTCTTTGGCTCTGTCTGCACCGCATTTTGGTTCTGTTTTTTTGCAGGTTTCTTTGGTTCCTCACTTTTTTCTTTTTTTGTTTTATCGCCATCCGGAGCAGGGCCTCGCATATCCGGATCCTCGGTGGTCGCCTGGACGATGTTGAATTTATTTAATAAATAATACTTCAGTCCGTAGCTCCAGGCTGCACCTTTGGCCTTGTCTGGAACCTCATTGGTTCCGACTACATGAATATCACTGTAATTTTTTTCTTCTGGATGATCTGCATTTGTCCAGCAAAGCTTTAAATCCGCTTCATACCGCCACATATTGCCAAACGGTGTCAGATAGGCTGGATTTCCAGAAGCATCCAACTGCGTAGATACTTCACCAAGGACCTCAAAATCCACGCCGTATTTATTTAAGGCAGGGGTGAGGTATTCATAGACATCATCCAATCTCACAAAATCATAGGGCACCTCTTCGCTGTAACGTTTTCTTAACAGCTTTGGCACCATCTTTCTTATTTTGATCATTTTCTGAGTCAGGTTCAGATACGCATATTTACCCATAAATTCAGTTCCTCCTTATTTTATGCTGCACCTTTTTGCAGCTCTTTCATTTCTTCCCGCACACAGCCAATGTAGATTCTTTTTTGCGAAATCTCCCAAAAAGATTCCGAAAGCCACTTATCTGCGATCATTTTTACAGCCTTCTTCGCATGGTTCAAGGTGTAAAGAAACATCACATCCGTATATTCCATCTGCGCTTTTTCAAAGGTAAAGCTTGGACTGTAAAACAGCTCCTCAGGCTTTATTCCAGCCTCCAGGAATCTCTTGGAAGTTTCCTCTACCTGTATCCGGTTTATATTTGGAACAAGGCTACTCCTCTGGTGCTGGTACTTAAGCAAAAGCTGATCCCAGTTTGTATCCATCATGTTTTTCACCAAATGGGTAACCTTCATTTCCACCTCTTTCTTCAGACTTTCTTTCGTCGGAAAAAGAAAATCGGCAGGTATCCCGACCGCCTGATAGAATACAGAATCTGCCTCATACAAAGAATAATCCGGCAGATAAAGTATGCTGCAAAGCTTTGGTTTCCGAAGCTGTAAACAATCCCTCCAAGGAGAAGCTGCATAAAATAACATGCAGTTTTCTTCCTGGCACTTTATGAATAGCTGGCTATGAAACTTTTTAATACTGTGTACCGGATCCTGTATCCACGAAAGTAATTCCCTGGATTTTTTTGCTTCCATAACCCAGTCCGGATACTGCATATGTTCCTCCTTCATACAAAAAGACAGGGGTTCCTGCCTTTGTCATTATTTAATATTTAATTTCACCTGGCATATCAAGCTCATGCCAGCGTTTGCTTACACAGGCTGCCACTTTTTCCTCCAAAAGAAGTAGTCCTCTCGCATTCGTTTCCTGCTGCCTTGCAATGGAAATCACATCACAGATCCCGCAATAGATTTCGTAGGCACTACAGGGGACATCCCCTGCTGCCGCCCGAAAACGCTCTACCGTTTCTGCAATCAGCTTTTTGGAAAAACCAGCCTGCTTCATAACGCCGATCATGGCATTGGCAGGATGGTTCACCCAGATTTCACTAAGCCGCAGGACCTCCTGCAGAGCTTCCTTATAGTATTCAAAAATAGAAGCCATGTTCTGGTTGAAGTCTTCGGTACCCTTGCAGTTTTTGTGACGCACTTTCAAGTTTTCTCCCAATACAATATATTGGTTCTGAACGGACACCGTATAGAAGATATTGGCTCCTGAACTTCCCACATCGGAGGTGGTGATCCGGACCGAAGCATACAGCTCTCCGTTAAAAGTCTTCCCATAGCGTTCCAGCAGTTCCTTGTAGGCTTCGGTCAGTCGCCGGTCTCTTAGCTCCCAGGTCGCATTTACCAGATTATGGTCCGCACATCCGGATTTAAAAGACGCGTATTCAAAATCGCTGTAGATATAAGCCCCTGCAATTTCATAGACCTCTGGCATGGACAAGATAGAATAGTCTTTTTCGTCGCCAGACAGGACTGCCCGCACCTTGCCTTCACAAAAGCGGAGCAGGGATTTTCCCCTGGAGACCTTCAGACATTTGTTCAGGATATAGGCAAGTGTTTCTTTGTCTAATTCTGCAAGCGCCTTTCCGTCTATCCTGGCCCTGCCTTTTAAGCTTTTGATGGCAGATATGCCAAGAAAACAGCTGCGGTCTGGGGTTTTAATCAGCAGCCCGGAATTATTTATGGTATCCTCTTTTAAATATTCCAGATTGATATTCCCAATCGGGGTGCAGGTACTGTCCTTCGTAACCGCTTCCACTGTCAGATCCTTGCTTTGTGCCCGGAACCATTCGGCCCGTTTTTCCACATCATCCAGATACTTGTAAAAAGCAGATTCCTCTTCAAACGTTACATTAAAATCATCCTTATAGTACATAGCCCCTCCTTTTGCATTCAGGACAGGAGCTTTACTTCAATGGACTTAATTCTTCCATCCGCAATCTGGAATTCATATCCATCTTTTGCCATATCAAGCAGCATTCCCAGTTCTAACAAATTTACAGCATCCCAATTTACTTCCTGCATAAAATGTTCTCCTCTTCTTTCTTTTTCTGTTATCTGGCATTCCTTTTTTCCATTTTGACCAGTACGGTCTCTTTAATTTTTCTCATTCTGCTTCCTCCTTTTCTTCATTTTGCAACAAAAAAAGACACCAAAAGAATTCCTATCTTTTCGTATCTTCCAATGTTCTAACTTATTTGCTGAGTTTAGGGCGAACCGCCCAAAAGAGATTCATCCGGAATGTCCGGATCTAAAATATAAGATCAGCCATAGATGACTGATAAAATATGATTTCATTTAAAGGTTACCACAACATGTTGTGGCTGTCAAACACATTTTTTATATATTTTGTGTTTCAAAATTTGTTTTCTTTTATGCCTCTTCCTCTACCGAAATGGGAAGGATATTCATTGCAAGTGCCCTTCCATTTTCGTCCGTTCCAACTTCAAACTGTACAGGCTGCTTGCCGGAAAGCATTTTAAAGCCTTCCATCTTGATCTGGGAGAAATGTGCGAAGTAATCCTCGCCATCCTCCCCGGTTACAAATCCGTAACCTTTTTTTGCGCTGAACCATTTCACGGTTCCACATTTTGTTTCCGCCATATTGCATAGCTCTCCTTTATACATATTTTCCATGCGTTTACATGGAAACAGGGCGGCATGGACTCGAACCATGCCTGGTACTCCCTGCCCCGGATTACTCTTTTACTTCCTCCACTCCAAAAAAATTTCCAAAATCAAAAGCTGCATCCAACCTTCGAATTCCTGAGAATGCATGTGCATTCTGGTTAAAATAAAAGCGGTAGGCTTTTCCATACATGACAACTGTCTCTTTATTTAACAAAAGCTCTGTGGTAATCCCATCATCCCCTTGCACCAGAACCCTCTTAAAACCATCAAAAAGAAGTTCCGCATGGATCTCTGTCACAGTTCCTTCCACCACCTCATAGGATTTTGTAACTGCCAGGTAATAAATATACCCCGCATACCCAATTCCACAGACTGCCAAAAAAACTGTCCATCCCACAAATCCAGCTGATTTTTGCGCCAGACCAAGGGCACAGCCTCCATACAATAAGAGAAACGATAACAGTAAGGTATTCACAATTCTCTTTTTAAAAAAGCCCGGTATCCCGGTATAATGTTCTCTGTATTTTAGGTACTGCTCAGACAGCCATGTTTTCCATTTCTTCTTTTTCTTCAAGGAGACCTCCTTCTTGGATGCAGCTGATTACAAACTGTTTCTTCTTAAATAGGGAAACCAGGATCTGCATGAATTCCTGCAAGACCTGTTTCTGAACGATCTTTCGTTCTTCCACAGACAGGGGAACGGCACCCGCCTGTCTGGTTAACTCTGCCAGATGATAAGGAATATAGCCACCACCTGCAAGCTGCTGTAGAACCATTCGCTCTTCATAGGTAAACACGGGCCTTTTAAAAGCCCGCAATGCGATTTTCAGTCCTTTTCCAAGTGCCAGATCGTCTGCAAATGCGCCTAACCGCTCTGAAAACGAATCCGTGACAGGCGATACCACAGATTTACTAAGAAGGAGCCACAAAGCTTCCTCCTTACTCTCGCCATCACACTCCGCTACCAGACCACGTTTTTTCAGGCGCCTTAAGCAAAACAAAAAATCCTCTTCATCCGCCCACTCAGTTGCATGTGCTTCCCCAAATGTAATACATAAGACACGGTACATCTGGGAATAAATTTTATTTTCCGCACAGAGGCTCCAGGTAAGGGCCGCCCACAGCATAGCTTCCATCTCTGTGAGCACCTTTTCCTGACCGCCAATCTTTACCAGAAGCCTGCCCTCATCATCTTCCATTTTGCATCCAATGGCTGTGTACCATTTCATAATCCAATTCCTCCTAGTGTAGCTTCATAACTTCCAGGAGTTTCGGAATCACATAACAGGCAATCATTCCTGCCACAATGCAGACTTCGATATTTGGTTTTCGAAGGTTCCATACCTCCTGGTTCTTCGTTCCAATGATTCTGGTTTTTCCGGGAACATTCCAGCGGAGCTTCCTATAAAACTCCGTAAACCTCTGATGATTAAATCCAAACGAGCGGACAAGGAAGATCGTCCGGTCCTGCTCTTCCTCGTCCAGAAGGAAAAAGCTCTCCCGGTTTTCGTTTTCGTCCAACACAATGTAAAATTCCGGGATTCCTCTGCGACTGCCTTCTACGATTCTATCAATCTCCTCATAAAAGATCCGGCAGCACTCATAATGCCCGTTTTTTTCCGGCTGGCAGACTGCCAGACTGAATTCATCCAGCTCCATGTAACAGATTTCCGCTTCCATGATTCTTTTACTGATTTTGTTTGACTGCCTTAGAAGAAGAAAAATCCCAAGGAAAAGTGCCGCACACAGATATATGAGATCCCAGCATCGGATCTGGAAAAACAGAAAATAAGCCGCGATTCCCTCTATAAGGGAGCCTGCTCCGATCAGTACAAAATACCGTTCCCTTAGATCCATCAGGTGGTAGACATCTTCCTCATCCGCCTGCAAACGCAGGATATTTTTTCCATTTCTCATGCTGCCAGCGTTTTCTTCTCACAGGAAGAAATTCGGTTCGTCTTTGCATATTGTTCCATAAGTATATTACACTCCCGGATAGTTTCCTCACACCGGTACTCGGAGAACATTCCAATGTGCATGTCCTTTTCCCGCAGGCACAGGCGGTTCTGCAGCCAGATATAAGCACCATGTTTGGTCATGATGCCAGCCTGTACCACCTTATTTAACGCCCGGTGTGCTTCAATCCGTTTATGGCGAAGATCCCCATTTGCCAGAGTTCCCATAGGCCGCATACTCTTTTTATGGACTCCAATATAAGAATCACAGGATGGGTAACCACTGCAAACATACAAATAGTTATCAGGATTTAAATTACGCTCACCATAAACATACTCTGCTGGACGCAGCACCGCCAGCCCGCCACAGTAGGGACAATACAGTTTTTCATTCTGCTGTTTTTTCTTCATTTTTGCCATTTCATTCGTCTCCTTTCCTGTTTGTCCCGATTTTAAAAAAATCGCATTTTCTGTGTCAATAGGATTTTCGTTAGTTTTAATTTTTATTTATATCTTTTAATCAGCCTTGTGATAATCCCTTCTGCGACTTCGTAATTATCGTTAATTCTGGTCACTACAATTCCGATTTTATCTCCCTTGCCCGGAAGGGTTGGCATGTTGCACGAATGTGCCACGGCATTCACCCCGATATCAAGCCTCATAAAATACGTGCCTTTATAAACTTCTGTGATCACACCTGTGTACTTGCCCTGACGGTGGCATTTCCGAAGATTATCTTTATTGAGATTGGCCGTCGGGGTTTTGGCATCCACTTCCACGCTAATCTGTTCTGGTTCCTGACCATCTACTTTATTAACCATAACCTGGACAAGGTCACCAACCTGGAATTTTTCACTGGCATCCAGCATCCACTCCCAGGCCATATCACGCGCCCGGACGGATACTTCCACACCAAACACCTCCAGGCGTACTGCTTTTGGTGCTACTGCGATCACCCTGGCTTCTGCGATTCTTCCGGGATACAGGAGCGGCTTCTCCCCTTCTTCTCCAATGTAGAAAGTCTGACGCTTTTTCAGCATGGCATCCTTTCGTGAGGCTACCACACTCCGGCTTTTGGTATCCAGATCCTTGATAATGAAATCAATGTCACAGCCAAGCATGTTGTTGGCAATACGAACCTGGCGGTTTAAGGTGTCTGCGTTCTCCCGGCCGTCTCCGCTTAAGTTAATCATCATTTCATTCATCGGGATGATAATACGAAAACCGTTGTAATAAGTTACTGCAACCATCCAGCCGCTTTCCAGCTTCTCAATACCACCAAGCTGGCCTGTGAGTACCTTTCTGGTACGGTGTGCATTAAGTAGCTGGTGCCATCTGGTATCCTCCTGCTCCTGTGCGCTCTCCACCTGTGCGTCAACGTCGATTGTTAAGACACCTTCATAGGCTGCGCGTGGAATTTCTTTTTCCGTTACTTCTTCAATTGCTTTTTTTGTGTTCGCCATGTGTTGCCCTCCTATTATTTATACGACAAGAAGGCACAAAAAAAGCAGCCTGCATAAACAAACTGCTTTTTCGTGCCTTCTTTTTACGAGTACCATTCTATTATAAAGAGAATCTGAAGTCAATATTATGGATGTTGCAATCGTGTCGCATTTTAGTTGCAAATAAATACACTTGCTAATATTGGCTGCAAAAATCTTCAAAAGTTCAAGCCTAATAAATTTTTTATTCCAGTAAATTCTTATAACCAATCTCCCAGGTAATTATTTATCTCCTAAATTTCACTATTTTTTAGAAGATATTTCAATCATTAGGAGATAAAATCACCATCACCCGAAAGGCAATACCTAAAGGATTCCATTTCGCGTATATTTGTCAGTAAATATATTGATTAATTAGTTGATATTTTGCAGGTATCTGCTATAATACAAGTAAAGAAAGGAGTTGACGATTATGGCATCTGTTATGAGTGCAATTAAAAATACGGTTCCAATCAGCCAATTTAACCGTGGCCTTGCTGGAAAAATTTTTGAAGATGTGAAGCAGAGTGGTGCTAAAGTCGTAATGAAAAACAACGTTGCAGAATGTGTTCTCATTTCCCCTGAAGAATACGTCCGTCTAATGGATGAGGTAAATGATGCTCGTCTTCTTGCCGTTGCTTCTGAACGTATGGCACACTTTAATCCTGCCACTTTAATTTCTGAGGAAGAAATGAACCGCCGTCTTGGTATTACAGAAGACAATCTTACCGGTTTTGACGAGGTAGACATTGAATGAATTGGAAACTAGAATACCTTCCTGAAGCAGAAAAAGACTTAAAAGGCCTAGATGGAAGTCAGCGTATTCTTGTTCTGAAGGCCATCAAAAAAGTTCAGCAAAATCCACTGCCTGTTGAAGAACAAGGTTATGGAAAACCGCTTGGTAATCACAGCAGTACTAATCTTGCCGGACTTCTGAAAATCAAACTCCGCTCTGCTGGTTTGCGTGTTGTATATCAGCTTCGCCGTACCGAATCGTCTATGATGATTATTGTAATCGGCGTCCGAGCAGACGAAGAAGTATATGAAATTGCTCAGAAAAGAGCGAATAAACACAATCTTTTTGATTAACCTGCACCTTTTTAAGTGATTACATTCATCTGTATAAAGCTTTTGTTAATACACAAGCAATTACCGTGAACCACCGATACCCCTTATAGTTCTTTCATACTATTTCAATTGAATCACAATGTACCCATAAAAAATGCAGGGATGCTCACCTCCAGCGATACATCTCTGCATTTTTAGATATGTTGCAATCATGTCACATTTTAGTTGCAAATAAGTACAACTGCTGGGTGGATCTCACACGACTAAAGTCACGTGCTCCTCAGTCGCTTTAAGCGACAAGG
>OLQP01000709.1_pt1 | contig 24019 bp, 18 predicted proteins | sample 1643181 | NCBI WGS metagenome assembly OLQP01 (sample SAMEA3136710, study PRJEB25190) | human gut metagenome | biome: human gut; feature: human-associated habitat; material: faeces | place: Austria | collected 2013 | reverse complement strand
AAGTTGTTATTTCCGCTCCTGCTGGAAACGACCTTCCAACAGTTGTTTACAATACTAACCATACAGTATTAAAACCAGAAGATAAGATTATCTCTGCTGCATCTTGTACAACAAACTGTTTAGCTCCTATGGCTGACGCTCTTAACAAATATGCTGCAATCCAGAGTGGTATCATGTGTACAATCCATGCTTACACAGGTGACCAGATGACTCTTGACGGACCACAGAGAAAAGGTGATTTAAGAAGATCAAGAGCTGCAGCAGTTAATATCGTACCTAACTCAACAGGTGCTGCTAAAGCTATCGGATTAGTTATTCCTGAATTAAACGGAAAATTAATCGGTTCTGCACAGAGAGTTCCAGTTCCAACAGGTTCTACAACAGTTCTTACAGCTGTAGTTAAAGGAAAAGATATCACAGTTGAAGGTATCAATGCAGCTATGAAGGCAGCTTCAAACGAATCTTACGGATACAATGAAGACGAAATCGTATCAAGCGATATCGTTGGAATGAGATATGGTTCATTATTTGATGCTACACAGACAATGGTATCAAAGGTTGATGATGATACTTATGAAGTACAGGTTGTTTCATGGTATGACAATGAAAACTCCTACACAAGCCAGATGGTTCGTACAATCAAACACTTTGGAAAACTTCTGAACGCTTAATTAAGTCCATAAGTTAAAGTGTGGAGTAAGTTGTTGCATTTTGCAATGACACAAATAGACTCAGTCAGGGTCCGGTCTGATTTGGACCGGGCCCATTTTTTATGAATTTGGAGGAATATTAGCATGGGATTAAACAAAAAATCCGTTGATGATATCAATGTAAAAGGCCAGAGAGTTCTGGTAAGATGTGACTTTAATGTACCTCTGCAGGACGGCAAAATCACAGATGAGAACCGTCTGGTAGCAGCTCTTCCTACAATCAAGAAGCTGATCGCAGATGGCGGAAAGATCATTCTTTGCTCACACCTTGGCAAACCGAAGGGAGAGCCGAAACCGGAACTTTCTCTTGCACCTGTTGCAAAACGTCTCACAGAGCTTCTGGGACAGGAAGTTAAATTCGTTCCGAGCCCGGTTGTTGTTGATGATACTGTAAAAGCAGCAGTAGCTGAAATGAAAGACGGAGAAGTTATCCTTCTTGAAAATACACGTTACCGTGCAGAAGAAACAAAGAACGGAGATGAGTTCAGTAAAGAACTTGCTTCCCTTTGCGATGTATTCGTAAATGATGCATTTGGTACTGCTCACAGAGCACACTGCTCCAACGTTGGTGTTACCAAATATGTAGATACCGCAGTTGTTGGATATCTGATGGAAAAAGAAATCGCATTCCTTGGAAATGCAGTAGAAAATCCGGAGAGACCATTTGTAGCTATCCTTGGTGGAGCGAAAGTTTCCAGCAAGATCTCTGTTATCAATAACCTTCTTGACAAGGTTGATACTCTGATCATCGGTGGTGGAATGTCCTATACATTCTCTAAGGCTCTTGGCGGACATATCGGTACTTCCCTTTGTGAAGATGATTACCTTGAGTATGCATTAGAGATGTTAAAGAAAGCAGAAGAAAAAGGTGTTAAACTTCTTCTTCCTGTTGACAACAGAATCGGTGATGACTTCTCTAACGACTGCAATATCCAGGTTGTAAAACGTGGATGCATTCCGGATGGCTGGGAAGGAATGGACATCGGACCAGAAACAGAAAAACTTTTCTGTGATGCTGTAAAAGATGCAAAGACTGTTGTATGGAATGGACCAATGGGATGCTTCGAAATGCCGAACTTTGCTCATGGTACAGAAGCAGTTGCAAAAGCTCTTGCTGAGACAGAAGCTACAACTATCATCGGTGGTGGTGACTCTGCAGCAGCAGTAAATATCCTTGGCTATGGCGACAAGATGACTCACATCTCTACAGGTGGTGGAGCATCTCTGGAATTCCTGGAAGGAAAGGAACTGCCGGGCGTAGCAGCAGCTAATGATAAATAAAAAAGGAGATAATAAAAATGGCAAGAAAGAAAATTATCGCTGGAAACTGGAAAATGAACATGACTCCAAGCGAAGCAGTTAAATTAGTAGAAACTCTGAAACCACTTGTACAGAACGATGAAGTAGACGTAGTATTCGGTGTTCCGGCAATCGACATCGTTCCGGTTGTTGAAGCTTGCAAAGGTACAAATATTGCTGTAGCAGCAGAGAACATGTACTTCGAAGAAAAAGGTGCTTACACAGGTGAAATCGCTCCGGCTATGCTGGTTGACGCTGGTGTTAAATACGTTATCCTTGGACATTCCGAAAGAAGAGAATACTTCGGAGAAACAAACGAAGACGTTAACAAGAAAGTACTTAAAGCTTTCGAACATGGCATTACACCAATCATGTGCTGTGGAGAATCTCTTGAGCAGAGAGAACAGGGCATCACTATGGACTGGATCCGTCAGCAGGTTAAAGTTGGTCTTCAGAACGTAACAGCTGACCAGGCTAAAACTATGGTTATCGCTTACGAACCAATCTGGGCTATCGGAACAGGCAAAACAGCTACAAGCGAACAGGCTCAGGAAATCTGCAAAGGTATCCGTGACTGTGTAGCTGAGATCTACGACACAGATACAGCAGCAGCTATCCGTATCCAGTACGGCGGATCTGTAAATGCAGGAAATGCAGCAGAACTGTTTGCAATGGGTGATATCGATGGTGGACTTGTTGGTGGAGCTTCCCTGAAACCAGATTTCGGAAAGATCGTTAACTACAAATAATTATCAATAAGATGATTTTAAGAGTCAGATACTTCAAACCGGCCAGGTAAGAGGTATCTGGCTTTTTTTTGCTTCCAGAGACGCACAAATGTCCGTGCTTGACAAAATCCGCTTTATACAATACTATTAAACACAAGTGGTAAAATATTCACTGTTCACTTCGTTCACAGTAGCTTGGTCAAAATGCATTCCACATCACCTTCGGTGATAGCATTTTGCCCCGTATGTCTCGGGATTTTGCCATATTCATGGAAAAACACCTCGCGGGATATTACCTGTGAACAGTAATATAAGAATAAAGAGATAAGGGACGAGGAGAAAGGAGCCTATTTCAAAATGGATAAAAAAATCATTCGTGCTGCCCTTCTGGGTTTTGGTACAGTAGGAACAGGCGTATATAAGGTATTACAGAAGCAGAAAGAGGACATGATTCCGAAGTTTGGAAGTCAGATTGAAATCAAGAAGATTCTGGTACGTAATCTGGAAAAAGCTGCTGCAAAGGTTGAAGATCCGGCCGTTCTGACCAACAATTGGGATGAAATCGTAAATGATCCGGAAATTGATATTGTGATCGAGTTGATCGGTGGAATTGAACCGGCAAGAAGCTACATACTGGCAGCATTGAATGCCGGCAAACATGCGGTTACAGCAAATAAGGATCTGATCGCAGTACATGGAAAAGAGCTTCTTGATGCGGCAGAGGCAAATCATGTGGATTTTCTGTTTGAAGCAGCAGTAGCTGGTGGAATTCCGATCATCAGACCATTGAAAGAATGTCTTGCAGGCAACCATATGGCAGAAGTTATGGGTATTGTAAACGGTACTACAAACTTTATTCTTACGAAGATGACGCAGGATGGAATGGAATTCAAAGATGCACTTGCACTTGCAACAGAGCTGGGATATGCGGAGGCTGATCCGACTGCTGATATCGAAGGACTGGATGCAGGAAGAAAAGTGGCAATTCTCGCATCTGTGGCATTTAATTCCAGAGTTGTTTTTGACGATGTTTATATTGAAGGAATTACCAAGATTACAGCAAAAGATATCAAATATGCCAAAGAAATGGGCTGTGACATAAAACTTCTTGGAGTTGCAAAGAATACAGAAGAGGGAATTGAAGCATATGTTTGCCCAATGCTGATTCCAAGCAGCCATCCTCTTGCTTCTGTAAATGATTCCTATAATGCTGTTTTTGTAAATGGAGATGCAGTGGAAAATGCAATGTTTTATGGCCGTGGAGCAGGAGAACTTCCGACAGCAAGTGCCGTCGTAGGTGATCTGTTCGACATTGCAAGAAATATAAAAGCAGACTGCTGTGGACGGATTGGCTGTACATGCTATAAAGAACTTCCGGTAAAGAAGATGGCAGATACTTATAATCGTTATTTTATGAGATTGATCGTAGAGGATCGTTGTGGTGTACTTGCTGAAATGACTGCGGTCTTTGCAAAATATGGAGTCAGCGTAGCACAGATCATTCAGAAAGCTTTCCGTGCAGAAGGAAGTGCCGAAGTTGTTGTTATCACAGCCAAAGTTCGCGAAGGCGATTTCCGTACGGCAATGGAAGAACTGAGTGGAAGAAGCTCAGTACGTAAAGTAAGCAGCATGCTTCGTGTATATGGAGAATAAGATTGTATAGATCAGAGATACCTTAAGTTGCTTTGTGGACGGAGTATAAAATTTTCACAAAAGGGGTTGCTTATGGGAAACATTATGGATTACATTAGTTGGAGAGGAGATCTTTCCTTTGCACAGTCAGAATTTAATGAAGTTGACAATCTGATTCTTGCATGTTTTTCATATGTGAATCTGGATGGAATTCCGGCAGTGACAAAACAGAAGGGAATCGGACTGAAAAAACTGACAGAAGAATTTATGAAACTTCATACGATGAAAGAACTGGAGGCGGATAAATCTTTTATCCGCCTGGCTCCGTTTATGATGATGGAAATGGCGAAGTCTGTCAGATTTGGAAAATGTGTGGTAAGAAATTATGTGAATGATATTGTAACGGAAGCTGAGCAGCAGTTTGCTGCAATGGAAATTGTTCTGGAGGACGGCACTTCCTATGTCTCTTTTCGCGGAACGGATGATACGATCATAGGATGGAAAGAAGATTTTAATCTCAGCACAGGTGTAGTTCCGGCACAAAAAAGAGCCATAGAGTATTTGCAGAAAATCTCGGAACATACAGATGGAATGCTCAGAGTTGGAGGACATTCCAAAGGTGGAAACCTTGCGATTTATGGATCGGTGATGTGCAAAAGTGCTCATGAAAAGATACTTGAAATCTATTCTAATGACGGACCCGGATTTTCTAGAGAATTTCAAGAGTTGCCGGAAACGAAAGAAATGATGCCGAAGATTATTCGCATTATTCCGGAGTATTCTATTATAGGGACGCTTCTGGAGCATGAAAAAGAACCGGTTATTGTTGCAAGTTCCAGTAAGGGACTTCTCCAGCATGATGGATTTTCCTGGGAGGTGCAGGGACCAGCGCTGGTACGGCGAGACAGTCTGAATAAAACGGCACTCCGATTTATCGAAATCCTGCACAAATGGATCGATGGTATGGATATGGAACAGAAGAGACTTCTGATTGAAGATCTTTTTGCAACATTACAGGCATCCGGTTATGAGAATCTGAGTGAAGTACAGTCCGGAGGACTGAAAAGTCTGGCTGCGATGGTGAAACGTGTGGAAAAATTTGCTCCGGAATCCCGCGGGATGATGCAGGAACTTCTGACAGCAATCTGCGGAGGCTGGCTCGAACAGCTCCAGGCAGATACGAAAGACAAACTATCCGTACTTCCGTTAAGCTTTTCTGATAAAATCCTTGAAAAATTCTAAATTTTTGGTACTATATAATAGGAAATGATACCAGTAAATACTGCTGTAAAATGCAGAAAAAGTATACAGTAAAAGGAGAACATTATGAGTAAGAAACCAACCGTATTAATGATCCTGGATGGTTATGGTCTGAACGACAAACATGAGGGAAATGCAATCTACGAAGCAAAAACTCCTGTTATGGATAAATTAATGGCAGAATATCCATTTGTAAAAGGAAACGCCAGTGGACTGGCAGTAGGTCTTCCGGACGGACAGATGGGTAACTCCGAGGTAGGGCATATGAATATGGGAGCAGGCCGTATTGTATACCAGGAGCTTACCAGAATCACAAAAGAAATCAACGATGGAGATTTCTTTAAAAATGAAGCACTTCTTGCAGCAATGAAAAATGCAAAAGAAAATGATTCCGCTATTCATTTTATGGGACTTCTTTCTGATGGTGGTGTACACAGCCACAATACACATCTCTATGCACTGCTTGAGATGGCAAAGAGAGAAGGACTTAAGAAAGTTTATGTACACTGCTTCCTTGACGGACGTGATACACCGCCGGCATCAGGTAAGGAATTTATCGAACAGCTCGAAGCTAAAATGAAAGAAATCGGAGTTGGTGAGATCGGAGTTGTTTCCGGACGTTACTATGCAATGGACAGAGATAACCGCTGGGATCGTGTAGAGCTTGCATACAAAGCACTGACAGAAGGCGAAGGCGTTAAGGGAACAGATGCAGCAGCTGCTGTTCAGGCTTCTTATGACAATGATAAGACAGATGAATTTGTACTTCCTACAGTAATCGAAAAAGACGGACAGCCGGTTGCAAAGATCCAGGACAAAGATTCTATAGTATTCTTTAACTTCCGTCCAGACCGTGCACGTGAGATCACAAGAGCATTCTGTGATGATGAATTCAAAGGCTTCGAAAGAGCTAAAAAACTGGATCTGACATATGTCTGCTTTACAGATTACGATGAAACAATCCAGAACAAACAGGTTGCGTTCCACAAAGTACTTCTTAAGAATACATTTGGTGAATATCTTGCAGCTCATGATATGACACAGGTTCGTATTGCTGAGACAGAGAAATATGCACATGTTACTTTCTTCTTTAACGGTGGAGTAGAAGAACCAAACAAAGGAGAAGACAGAATCCTCGTTAAATCTCCGAAGGTTGCAACTTATGACCTTCAGCCGGAGATGAGCGCACCGGAAGTTTGTGACAAGCTGGTGGATGCAATCAAATCTGATAAATATGATGTGATCATTATCAATTTTGCAAACCCGGATATGGTAGGTCATACTGGTGTACAGGCAGCAGCTGTCAAAGCAATCGAAACAGTTGATGGATGTGTGGGAAGAGCAGTAGAAGCTCTCAAAGAAGTTGACGGACAGATGTTTATCTGTGCTGACCACGGAAATGCAGAGCAGCTGATTGATTATGAGACAGGAGAGCCATGGACTGCTCATACAACGAATCCGGTTCCGTTCATTCTTGTAAACGCTGATCCGAAATACACTCTGAGAGAGAACGGATGCCTCGCAGATATCATCCCGACTCTGATTCAGCTGATGGGAATGGAACAGCCTGCAGAAATGACAGGAGAAAGTCTCCTGGTTGAGAAATAATTACAATATCTAAAATAAACAGAACCATGAATAAACCTCTGAGTCTTAAGATTCAGGGGTTTTTTACTATAATGATGAAACTCTCGGAAAAAGAATATAAAAAAGCAATAAATTAAGGTGCAAAAATACAGAAGTATGTTATAATGGAAACGTTACAGGAAAAAACAGGATAAATAGATGGTTGTATTCAATTGTTTATATTCAGGGAGTATATTAAATGAGCAACAAAGAAATGAAAGACGAACTTCAGGAAGACACTTCTGGAGTGTCGGATGAGAATACAGGCATTGAAGAAGAAATCAATGCAACCATGGATAAAATCATAGTTCCACCGGAAACGGACGAAGATGAGATGGATGATCTTGGAGATTATGATGATTCTGCAGAGGAAGAACCAGATCCACAGCCGGTAAGACATCATCGCAAATCTGCCAGACCAGGTCCGGTTGTATATGTTCCGGTAGATGATATGGAAATGCCGGATCAGACAACTTCCAGGAAGAAAAAATCCAAAAAAACAAATACGCAAAAGAACAGATCAGCAAAACCAGAGTATCAGAATCCTAAACCTGTGAAAAAACACAAAGGGGCGCGGATTTTTGGCCTTATTATGTTGATGATCATAGTTCTTGGCGGGTGTGCTTATGCGGCTGCAAGTTATTATTTTGCGGACAGATTTTTTGAAGGTACGTGGATCAATGGTGTGAACTGTTCTCAGATGACGGCAGCAGAGGTAGAAAATCTTTTCAAACAAAAGTTTGAGAATTATACCATTGAAGTTTCAGCCAGAGATCAGGCACCACAGACGATTTCCGGAGCGGATATCAGCTATCAGTATCTTTCTACAGGAGAGGTTCTGAAGCTTCTGAAACAACAGAAGCCATATGAATGGATCAAAGGACTCTATGAACAGAAAAGTTATACTGTATCCGAGAATACAGGGTATAACAGAACACAGTTGCAAGAACAGCTTAAGACTCTCAGCTGTGCTCAGGCAGAGAATCAGACAGAACCGGAAAATGCATATGTTGCATATCAGAACGGACAGTTTGTGATCGTACCGGAAACCGTGGGAAGTAAACTGAATATCAAAGAAGCATATAAAGTACTGAATGCTGCTGTAGATGCAGGACAGACTTCGGTAAATTTCAGTGATACACCGGAAGCATATGTGAATGCAGATGTTACACAGGATGATCCGGCACTGCAGTCTGCACTGGAAGCATGCAACAATTATACAAAAGCAAGTATTACCTATACATTTGGCAGTCAGACAACAACTCTGAATGGTGACACGATCAAAGACTGGCTACAGTTTGATGAGAAAGGTCAGCTGATCTGGGACGATAATTCCTTCCAGCAGCATGTTGCAGATTATGTTGCACAGCTTGCAGCTACTTATGATACGGTCGGTACGGAGCGTGAGTTCCAGACCACAAGTGGCAGAACCGTTTACGTTTCCAGCTCTGTATATGGCTGGAAAATCGATCAGGCTGCCGAGGCTGCTCAGCTGAGTCAGGAAATTCAGTCTGGTACACAGACGACCAGGGAGCCTGTTTATTCACAGACGGCCAATTCTTACGGAGTGAATGATCTGGGTGACACTTATATAGAAGTAGATTTAAGTGAACAGCATATGTATTATTATCAAAATGGTTCCGATATCTTTGAGTCAGATTTTGTATCTGGAAACATGAGTTATGCTGATCGTCAGACACATGCAGGTATCTTTACACTGTACTATAAGAAAAGTCCGGATGTACTGAGAGGAACCATGAAAGCAGACGGAACTTATGAATATGAATCAGAGGTACAGTACTGGATGCCATTTGATGGAGGTATTGGATTCCACGATGCGTCATGGAGAGATGAATTCGGCGGTGATATTTATCTTACAGGCGGATCTCACGGATGTATCAATCTTCCACCGGATAATGCAGCAGTTCTGTATGATATCATACAGTATGGTGTGCCAATCGTATGCTTTTACTAATATATAATTACAGGAGATAAAAAATGGACAGATCATTTGATTTTATCCTTGCGGGAATAGCATTGATCGTTGGAATCATGCTTCTGACAGGACATGGTGATATTTTTCTGAAGGGTGGAAACACAAAACTTCGCAAAGAAAAGTATGATGAGAAAAAAATGACTAAGGGATCCGGAGTGACATTGATTCTGTTTGGTATCGTGACATTTATAGATTCCTACACAACAAGTCTTACTGCAAAGATTATTTATATTCTTGCAATTCTTGCGATTCTTGTAGGATTTGTGGTATATTTGAAAAAGAAATGCATCAAGAAATAAATAAAACAAGGCATGGGAGATAAAAATCTTCCGTGCCTGTTTTATTTGAGAGAATTTATAAAGAAATATTGACAAGATCCATTGGTTTGCGGATGTGTGCATCCGGTTTTGGAACTTCTCCGAATCCGTATTCAGCGAAGATAAAAGGAACATTTGCTTTCTGGCATGCCTGGTAATCGCCAAACGTATCACCGACATACACGGGGGATTTCAGATCATATGTGTCTGCAAGTTTACGGATATTGGAGCCTTTGTCCAGACCGGTATCTCCATTACAAAGATGACCTTTGAAATATTTTTCAAGACCTGATGTCTGAAGAAAAACTTCAATATAGCCACTCTGACTGTTACTGACAATATAGAGTGGATATTTCTTATACATGATCTGCAGCATTTTTTCAAGATCCTCATAAAGTGGGGCACATTTTTTTAAGAGAGCTTCATGTTCGGCCTGGCAGCATCCATCAATAAGGCGAAGCTGTTCTGCTTCTGAACAGTCAGGGAAAATCTGGCGTGCGATATCAGACAGAGTCTGCCCAAAAAGTGTCATCAGACGGGCTGATGTCAGGGTAATATCCATATGTTCTTTTTCCCGCAGATATGCGGTCCAGGACTGAGCAACACTTTCTGTTGAATCCCACAGAGTTCCATCAACATCAAAAATAATACTGTCCATAATAGGGTCCTTTCGTATCAAAAATAATATTAATTTTAGTAATGGGAGATAATTATTTACAGGTATAATCCCAAGTAATAACATTCTATCCGGTAAAATAAAAAAAATCAACTGGCATTTGGCTGAAATTATGTTATACTAAAACATACTGAGGGTAAAAGATGAAAAATGATCAGATAAAAGACAGAAGCATGCTGAATGAAATCGTACAACCTCTTACAGACTGGTACAGACAGAATAAACGGATTCTTCCCTGGAGAGATCAGAACAATGCCTACTATACGTGGGTATCGGAGATTATGCTTCAGCAGACAAGGGTTGAGTCCGTGAAGCCTTATTTTCAGCGTTTTATCGGAGAGCTTCCAGATGTCCAGGCTTTGGCAGAATGCCCGGAAGAGAAGCTGATGAAGCTCTGGGAAGGTCTGGGATATTATAATCGCGTCCGTAATATGCAGATGGCAGCCCGGACGGTAGTTTGTGAATACGAGGGAAAACTTCCGGCTTCTTACGAAGAACTGCTGAGTCTGAAGGGAATCGGGAATTACACAGCAGGTGCGATCGCATCCATTGCTTACCAGATTCCGGTACCGGCAGTAGATGGAAATGTTCTTCGTGTGATATCCAGAATTACAGAGGACAGACAGGATATTATGAAACAGTCGGTACGCCGGCAGATTGAAGAAAGCCTTTTGGAGATAATGCCGGAAGATATACCGGGAGATTTTAATCAGGCGCTGATGGAACTTGGGGCAGTGGTTTGTGTGCCGAATGGATCAGCACATTGTGAAGCATGTCCGGTGTCGGAGTACTGTTTTGCGTACAGACACGGGACAGTAGAGGAGCTGCCGGTCAAAGCACCGAAGAAGGAGCGTATTCTGCAAAACAGGACAGTGCTTGTGATTCAGGACGGAGAGAAGACTGCTATACAGAAACGACCGGAAAAAGGTCTTCTTGCCGGATTATATGAGCTTCCGAATCTCCTGGGTCATCTTACGCGGGAGGAAGTGCTGGATAAGGTAAAAAATATGCAGCTGGAACCGCTCTATATTGAGAAACTTCCGGATGCGAAACATATTTTTTCGCATATTGAATGGAGGATGACCGGATATCTGATTCGGGTGGCATCTCTGGACACAGACAGAGAATTGCCGTTTATTTTTGCTGAGAAAAAACAGTCTGAAAAGCAGTACGCGATTCCGTCTGCATTTAGAGCTTATGTAAAATACATGAAGGAGGAATCTGGAAAATGAAATTGTTGAGTATAGCAATTCCGTGTTATAATTCAGAAGCATATATGGAGAAATGTATCGAATCTCTGTTAAAAGGTGGAGAAGAAGTGGAGATCCTTGTGGTCAATGATGGTTCTTCTGACCGCACTGCTGAGATTGCAGATACTTATGCCGAAAAATATCCGACGATCATAAAAGCTATTCATCAGGAAAACGGTGGTCATGGTGAAGCAGTAAATGCCGGAATCCGTAATGCGACAGGTCTTTATTTCAAAGTTGTTGACAGTGATGACTGGGTAAATGAAGAGGAATATAAACAAATCTTAAAAAAACTTGAAGAACTGACAAGAGGACCCCAAACACTGGATATGCTGATCAGCAACTTTGTATATGAAAAACAGGGCGCGTCCAGAAAAAAAGTCATGCAGTACAGACATTGTCTTCCGGTGAATGAAATTTTTGGATGGGACAGTGTGCATATGTCAAAAGGCAAATATCTGTTGATGCATTCTATTATTTATCGTACAAAACTGCTTCACGAATGTGGATTGGAACTGCCGAAGCATACATTCTATGTGGATAACCTGTTTGCATTTGAGCCGCTTCCGTTTGTGAAGAATATGTACTATCTGGATGTCAATTTTTATCGTTATTTTATCGGAAGAGATGATCAGTCTGTCAATGAAAAGGTGATGATTAAGAGAATTGACCAGCAGATCCGTGTCAATAAATTGATGGCGGACGCATTCCATAATTGTCAGTTTGACAGTAAACATCTTAAGAAATATATGCTCAGCTATCTGGATATCATTACGACCGTGTCCTCGATCATGCTGGTACGTGCAGGTACTCAGGAAGCACTGGATAAGAAAAAAGAAATGCTGGAGTATATTCGTGAACAGGATCTCTGGCTGTATCATAAACTGCGTTACAGTATTCTGGGACGTGCAGCCAATCTTCCGGGCAGAGGTGGACGCAAAATGTTTGTAGCTGCTTACAAAGTATGTCAGAAATTCTATGGATTCAACTAAAAAACTTCCCCTTTATGGGGAAGTTTTTTGCGTTGCAGAAATTACTTCTATGAGATCATATTGATTTGTTTCGGTTCCATACATACAGAAAAATCATGCAAAAGACCAGCGGATTCTCCGTCTTTATGTACGGCCAGTCTGGCTTCACTGTGGATATCAATTTTTTTACAGCGAAAAATGTGGATACCATTGAAATGTGTATGTTTTCCGAAGAAAGCAGTAGGAAGACAACATATTACTTTGGGTTTGCTCAAACTGTCTACAACGATCACATCCAGATAGCCGTCGGAAGGACTGGCATCGGGACAGAATTTGAATCCACCGCCTTCGTATTTCTGATTCATGATGGCAGTAAAATATACTTTGGAAAACTCTTCTTTTTTATTGTCATCCATGAGCAGTGTCATAGAAGATGGCTTCAGGAAAAGCAACTGTTTCAATGCGACAAAGAGATAGACCAGTTTGCCGAGGCCGATTTTGTTCAGGACTTTTTTCATAGGAGTGACGCCAACTTCATGGCATACCGCTGCGTCAAAACCGATTCCACAGCTGATCGCGAAACGACTGCTGCTGGAACCACAGGAAATATGAGGAACGTCCATCAGATGTGGACGTTTATCGGAAAGAATCAGTTCGAGTGCCTTCATAGGATCCTGTGGAAGTTTCATACTGCGGCAGAAATCGTTTCCGGATCCGGTGGGAATGTAGCCGAAAATGACGCGGGAAATATCTTTTACTCCGCTCAGGACTTCCTGTATCGTACCATCACCGCCAACGGCAATCAGCTTGATTTGACTATCTTCCGGAATCGAGGCAGTAATGGAAGCAGAAAGCTTAACAGCATGTCCTTTATATTCTGTAAAAAAAGTTTGGTATTTAATATTCCGTTCACGCAGAATGTTCTCCAGATCCCTCCAGATCAGAGCACCTTTGCCGGAACGGGAGTTGGGATTTATAATAAAATAGTACATGAGTTCCTCCCTTATGTTCTCGTTTATCATAGCATGTTCGACAGAAATTTACAAACATTTAACACTGTGCAGGTCGGAAATTTAACGTTCATTTTTTATACTTTGCAAAAAGATAAAAAAGAACCTGTTTGTGAAGAAACAGACAGGCAGGAGGAAATAAATGATCTATCTTGTAGAAGACGATGAGAGTATTCGTGAACTTGTAGTATATACATTAAAGAGTCAGGGAATGGATGCAAAAGGATTTGAACGACCGTCCCTGTTCTGGAAAGAACTGGAGAAAGAAGTGCCGGCATTGATCCTTCTGGATATCATGCTTCCTGAAGAAGACGGAATATCGATTTTACGAAAACTGCGTACCAGACCGGACACACGCAAGATTCCGGTAATCATGCTGACGGCCAAAGGCACAGAATATGATGTGGTCATGGGACTGGACAGCGGTGCAGATGATTATATCCCGAAGCCGTTTCGTATGATGGAGCTGATCTCACGTATCAAGGCACGGCTTCGTCGGGCAGAGGATAAAGGAGCAGAAGAATATCATCTGGAAAACCTGTATCTGTGTCCGTCAAGACATATAGTGACGGTGGATCAGAAACCAGTTAATCTGACGTTGAAGGAGTATGAGATGCTGATGCTGCTTCTGAAAAACAGCGGAATGGTTTTATCAAGGACACAGCTTCTGAATCAGATATGGGGATATGAATTTGATGGTGAAAGCAGAACTGTGGATGTACATATCCGGACACTCAGGCAGAAGCTGGGAAACGCCGGAGATCTGATCGAAACAGTGCGTGGCGTAGGATATAAGATTGGAAGGTGACCCACCTTCCTTTTTTTGTTGGGATATGATATACTCACATCAAAGCAGATTTAACTGAAAGCTTGCTGGGAAAACGGACAGCAGCGGATAATAACCTGAGAAAGAGGCAGAAGTATGAAGTCATTGGTAATAGCAGAGAAGCCATCTGTAGCAAGGGATATTGCAAGAGTACTCCATTGTATCCAGAAGGGTAACGGAATCCTTGAGGGCAAAGAATATGTTGTAACATGGGCCCTGGGACATCTTGTGACACTTGCAGATCCGGAAGAATATGATAAGAAATATATGAAATGGGATATGGAAACTCTGCCGATGATGCCGGATAAAATGAAACTTGTCGTTATCCGACAGACTTCCAAACAATATCAGGCAGTGAAGACACAGCTGTTCCGAAAAGATATCGGTGATATCATCATTGCAACCGATGCCGGAAGAGAGGGAGAACTGGTTGCCCGCTGGATTCTGGATAAGTCCGGATGTCACAAACCAATTCGCCGTCTGTGGATATCTTCAGTAACCGATAAAGCAATTCGTGACGGATTTCACAATCTGAAAGACGGCAGAGATTATGATAATCTTTATCGTGCGGCAGTTGCCAGAGCAGAGGCAGACTGGCTGGTTGGAATCAATGGAACAAGAGCGCTGACCTGTAAACATAATGCACAGCTTTCCTGCGGGCGTGTACAGACACCGACACTTGCAATCATTGCGAGAAGAGAAGAAGAAATCCGTAAGTTTAAACCAGAGGATTACTTTGGAGTAACTTTGCAGGCTGGTGGAATACAGTGGACCTGGAAAGATGCAAAGAGCGGAAGCTATCGGACTTTTCAGAAAGAGCGTGCGGAGGAGATCCAGAAGAAGATTTCCAATACGGCTCTGGAACTTGTATCTGTAACCAGAAAGCCTAAGAAAACAATGGCTCCCGGACTTTATGATCTGACGACTCTGCAGCGGGAAGCAAACCAGAAATATGGTTTTTCTGCAAAAGAAACACTCAATATCATGCAGAGATTATATGAGAATCATAAGGTACTTACGTATCCGAGAACGGATTCCCGTTATATCGGCAAGGATGTTGTCCCGACGATCAAAGAGAGACTGAAAGCCTGTGGAACCGGCCCATATCGAAAACTTGCCGGTGCGCTGCTTACTAAACCAATCCATACAAACGGAAGTTTCGTGGATGATAAAAAGGTCAGTGACCATCATGCGATCATTCCGACAGAGCAGTTTGTACAGCTGGATCATATGACAAATGAAGAGCGCAAAATCTATGATATGGTTGTGCGGAGATTTTTGAGTGTTCTTTATTCTCCATTTGAATATGAACAGACTTCCATGGAAGGGAAGGCAGCGGGACAGAGTTTTGTGGCAAGTGGCAAGACGGTTGTGAGTGCTGGCTGGAAAGAAGTTTACGAAGGCGGAAGCACGGACGATGACGAAGAAGAGCAGACACTGAAAGACCAGAAGCTTCCGGTATTGAAACAGGGAGAGAAGCTTCCGATAGACAGTGTTCGTCTGACAACAGGTAAGACCAAGCCGCCGGCACATTTTACTGAGGCAACGCTTCTGGCGGCAATGGAGAATCCGGTGAAATATATGTCCTCAAAAGATACACAAGCAGCAAAGACGCTGGGAGAAACCGGTGGACTTGGCACAGTTGCCACCAGAGCAGATATTATTGAAAAACTTTTCCACACCTTCCTTATGGAAAAGAGAGGCAATGAAATCTATCTGACTTCCAAAGCAAAACAGCTTCTGGACCTTGTACCGGAAGATCTTAAGAAACCGGAACTGACAGCAGACTGGGAAAAGAAACTGTCTGATATATCCAAAGGCAAACTGAAACAGAAAGTCTTTCTTGATGGAATTCGCGAATATACCGAGGAGATCGTTGGTGAGATCAAGACAGGAACGGGAACCTTCCGTCATGATAATCTGACGAATAAGATCTGTCCGAACTGTGGTAAACGAATGCTTGCAGTAAATGGCAAGAACAGTAAGATGCTGGTATGTCAGGATCGCGAATGCGGATACAGAGAGACGATTTCACGTACAACAAATGCACGATGTCCGAAATGTCACAAGCGAATGGAGATGCTGGTCAAAGGCAAAGAAGAAACATTTGTATGTGCATGTGGATATAAAGAGAAACTGTCATCTTTCCAGGCCAGAAGAGCCAAAGAAGGAGCCGGTGTCAACAAAAGAGACGTACAGAAATATTTGAAAAAACAGCAGAAAGAAGCAGCAGAACCAGTAAACAATGCATTTGCGCAGGCACTTGCCGGGATTAAGCTGGATTAAATTTCTGCCGGAAGTTTCACAGATAATAATTGAATAAGGTAAAAATAGAACTGCTGTAAATGGCAGTAATAAAAAGGAGTGTGGGCTTTATGGAGTTACAGAAATATCAGAAATGTTCAAAAGTAACCCGTGGACTGAGAAAAGCAGAATTTGTACTGAAAAATGCCCGTATTGTGAATGTTTTTACCAGAGAGATCCTGGAAGGTGATATTGCGATTCAGGATGGAATGATCGTTGGAATCGGAAACTACCAGGGTGAAGAAGAAACAGATCTGGGCGGCAGGTATGTCTGTCCGGGATTTATAGACAGTCATCTGCATCTGGAATCTACACTTGTGACTCCGGCAGAGCTGGTAACAGTGGCGTCCAGGCATGGAACGACAACGTTTATCGTAGATCCACATGAATCGGCCAATGTGTCCGGATTAAAGGGCATTGATTATATTTTGAATCAGACAGAAGACGTGGATGCCAATGTTTTTGTTATGATGCCATCCTGTGTTCCGGCAACTGCGATTGACGATAATGGATGCACGCTTACTGCACAGGATATGGAACCTTATCTTTCAAAAAAAAGAATTCTCGGACTGGGTGAAGTCATGGACTACATATCAGTTGTAAAGGGTGATGAAGCCATGCACCAGAAACTGGAACTGTTCAGTGATAAAGTCAGGGATGGACATGCACCATTTCTTTCTGATATGGATCTGCAGGCATATGCGATGGCCGGAATTGCTACAGATCATGAATGTTCAGATTTTGCATATGCGATGAAAGAGCGTCGAAATGGCATGATCGTACATATTCGTGAAGGGAGTGCTGCAAGAAATCTGAAAGCAATTGTGAATGGAATCGTAGAGAATCAGATGAATGGAGAGGGATTCTGCTTCTGTACAGATGATAAACATATCGAAGATATTGAAAAAGAAGGTCATATCGACCATAATGTACGTAAGGCTATCGGACTCGGAATGAATCCGATAGATGCAATCTGTATGGCAACCATCAATTCTGCAAAATGTTATGGATTAACACATCTTGGGGCGATTGCACCTGGATATCAGGCAGATCTGCTTGTTGTGGATGATCTTGAAAAGATGACGATCCAGGATGTTTACTATAAGGGCAGAAAAATTGATCAGGACGGAGAGATCATTGTAAAAGAATGTCCATCAGAACTGAAAAATACAGTTCATGTTGGAGAATTCTCAAAGGAAGACTTGCGGCTGGAATCTCCGGATGGTATATTCAATGTAGTCGGAATGCAGGAAGGTGAAATTACAACTGTCCGTAAAAATGTACAGATACTTCATGAAATGGGAGTATTCACCGCAGATGAACAGTACCAGAAGATTGCGGTGGTTGAAAGGCACAAAGCAACTGGAAAAACAGGTGTCGGTGTTGTGAGTGGATTTGGTATTCAGAGTGGCGCAATTGCGTCAAGTGTATCCCATGATTCTCACAATATTATTGTAATTGGTGACAATGATGAAGATATGTATCTTGCTGTACAGGAACTGATCCGTACGCAGGGCGGTTATACACTGGTTGCAGATCATCATGTATATGATACACTGGAACTTCCGGTAATGGGACTGATGAGTGATGCAGGTTTTCAGTACAGTCATAGAAAACTGGAACGAATGATCCGCAAGGCACACGAGATGGGTGTGCCGGATGCTATGGCGCCATTTATCACTCTGTCCTTTATGGCTCTGCCGGTCATTCCAGAGATACGCGTTACTCCACGGGGAATCTATAATGTGTGCAGCGGTGAGTTTTATCAGAATTAAAGACAGATAAGTGATTACAGATTCATGGTAATCATTGCAACAATACAAACAATAAAAGAGGAGCAGCAGTTTATTATGCCAGTATTTGATTTCAGCAACATCAAAACAGAAAAGAAAGATCCGGAATGTACTTATACGACGTTCCAGTCGAATGAAAAAGTACCGTCACCGGAGAAACCGATCCTGATCATTGATAATAATAGTCGTCAGTGGAAGCATCATTCCTGTGGTGTCTTTTCCAATCCAAACCAGAAATCTTCTTTTGAATTCAAAGAACAGGACGGTGTTTTCCCGGCAGATATTCTCAAAATTGATGCACGTTTTGTGAGCCTCGTAAAATGGCTGGGCGAAAACCATATTAGTGTACGATTATCTGGACAGAATACAGAAGATGGATATGCAATCTATAAGATTCGTGAAACTGCGTTTGGAGGAGCCGGAAAACTTTCAGCAGAAGATGGATTCCTGCAGTTTATGATCGAACGTCTTCTGGCAAGTAATGCACCGACAGAGTTTCCGGATGGAGATGAGGAAGATGAGGACGGCGATGATATGAAGCTGACCAGTATTCAGAGCATCACGGATTTTATGACCTGTGCAGGAAGGACCATGCCGGATAATATCCGTCTCTGGGCAAGAAGAAACCTTGCTGTTGCGAAATCTCATGAGGTGTCGCAGGAAGAACGCAGACATGCACAGAGAGCACTGTCCATTATGATGAATATTCAGTGGAAAAATAACTATTTTGAATCCATTGATCCAGTAGAGGCGCGCCGTATTCTGGACGAAGAACTATATGGAATGGAAAAAGTAAAACAGAGAATCATTGAGACGATCATTCAGATTAACCGTACGCATACACTTCCGGCATACGGGCTGCTTCTGGTTGGTCCGGCAGGAACCGGCAAATCCCAGATTGCTTACGCAGTTGCACGTATCCTGAAGCTTCCGTGGACAACATTGGATATGAGTTCCATTAATGATCCGGAACAGCTTACCGGAAGCTCCCGTGTCTATGCCAATGCAAAGCCTGGAATCATTATGGAAGCATTTTCCATGGCAGGAGAGTCCAATCTTGTATTTATTATCAATGAGCTGGATAAGGCAACCAATGGCAAGGGAAATGGTAATCCGGCGGATGTACTTCTGACACTCCTTGACAACCTTGGATTTACAGATAACTATATGGAATGTATGGTTCCGACTGTCGGTGTTTATCCGATTGCGACAGCCAACGACAAAGCACAGATCAGTGCTCCGTTAATGTCCCGTTTTGCGGTCATTGAACTTCCGGATTACACAGCAGAAGAAAAGAAAGTTATTTTCTCCAAATTTGCACTTCCGAAAGTATTGAAACGCATGAGCCTCAAAGAAGAAGAATGCGTAGTGGCTCCGGATGGACTTGATGCAGTGATCGAGCAGTTTGCTGATACGACCGGTATCCGTGATCTGGAACAGGCGGCAGAACACATTGCTGCAAATGCTCTGTATCAGATTGAAGTAAATCATGTATCTTCTGTGATTTTTGACGCGGATATGGTGAAGAAGTTATTTGAATAAAATCAGTAAATACTTATTTCATACACAGTAACTAAAATTTTACTCCGGAATGTAAAAATATACTTGCATTCCGGAGTTCTTTTTGTTATACTACAAAAAGTTTCATAAGTAGATTTTTATGAAATGTTTTATAAATTTCATAACTGGTTCGAAACCCTCCCAGTATAAAAAACTAGGTCATGCAGGTATCTTCCGATCGTCGATACCTTTTTCTGTGGAGGATTTTTATAAAAATCACCTGGAAGAAGGAAAGGTTGGAAGTTTTTTTATGCATAAAATTGTTATAGACTGTGATCCGGGAATTGACGATGCACTTGCGATCATGCTTGCTGCAAATTCTCCGGAACTTGATATTCTGGCAATCACAACAGTATCAGGTAATGTGCCATCTGATATGGGGGCGGCTAATGCGCGAAAGGTTCTGAAGCAGCTTGGAAGAATGGATATTCCAATCTATATTGGAGAAGAAGTTCCGCTCCGGGAAGAATACATTGATGCGAGGGATACCCATGGGATGGATGGACTTGGAGAAAGCTTTCTTCCGGAAGTGGAAAGTGAATATGAGAAGAAGAATGCGGTTGATTTTCTGACAGAACTTCTGGAGAGAGAAAAAATATCCATTATCGCACTTGGTCCGATGACGAATCTGGCAAAAGTATTTTCGAGAAAGCCGGAACTGATCGCTAATGTAGAAGAGATGGTATCCATGGGAGGAAGTTTCAAGAGTCATGGAAATTGTTCGCCGGTAGCTGAGTATAATTACTGGTGTGATCCGGATGCAGCTGCCGTTGTGTATGATCTTTTTGCAAAGGCAGGAAGCAAAATTCATATGATTGGATTGGATGTGACGCGTGAAATTGTCCTGACACCGAACAGGCTGGAATATATGTGCCGCCTGGATCCGGAGATGGGAGAATTTATTCGTAAGATCACAGGATTTTATATGGATTTTCACTGGGAACAGGAGGGGATTATTGGTTGCGTGATCAATGATCCACTGGCAGTGGCATATTTCATTGACCGATCCATGTGCGATGGATTTGATAGCTTTACAGTCGTTGCAACTGACGGAGTTTGTCGTGGTCAGACTGTTGTAGATTCTATGAACTTCTGGAAAAAAGAACCGAATAGCAGGATTCTTACAGAAACAGATTCTGAAAGATTTTTTGCATTTTTTATGGAACGTGTACTCAGAAAAAATGATGGAAGCAGATGGAAGAAGGATGAATTTAAACTTCTGCATGAGCTGTAAAGAGGTGACAGAATGAAGATAACAATGAAAAGAAACAAAAAAGATTATTCAGAAAACAAGATCAATGTTTACCAGATCTGTCTGGTGGCACTGGCAGTAGGAATCAATATTGTCGGGGGACAGATTGCACTCTTTATGAAACTGCCGGTTTATCTGGACAGCATTGGAACTATTCTGACAGGCGCAGTTCTGGGACCGTGGTTTGGTATGCTGCCGAACCTGATCAGTGGAATTTTTATGGGTATGACAGTGGATATCTATTCGTTGTATTTTGCACCTGTGGGTATGATCACAGGTATCATGAGTGGACTTGTTTTTCGTAAGTTATCCGTAAAGAAAGTAAAAGTGTTGTTTGCTGCAGCACTGATCACTGTACCGGGAACGATTGTAAGTTCTGTGATTAATGCAGTATTGTTTGGAGGTGTGACCTCATCAGGATCTTCGATTCTGGTCCAGCTTCTTTCCAAAACACCGCTTGGACTGACCGGAAGTATCTTTGCAGTACAGTTTCTGACAGATTATCTGGACAGATGCATTTCTGTATTTGCAGTAAGTGTATTTGTGACGATGCTCGGTGGAGAATTGCGACAGAGACTGACGGGGAATGTGCATAACAGAGCAATATAAAAGAAAAGAGGAGTAATCACACGAAAATTGTGTGAGATACTCCTCTTTTTTTGCATCGCTTAAGAAAGAATTGTCGATTTGCGATACAGTATGCCTTTTATAATATGAATCAGCAGAAGCTCTTGAGCCAGTTGACCAGAGAATCGTGCCATATATTGTCATAAACTGTTTTCTTCATCTGATCGGTGACGGGACCGTTGTTTGCCATCTTTGCGAGGATGCCAGCCTGGAGCTCTTCGGTGGACATGTCTTCCGGAGCTTTGTTCGGATCGAAATTGACAGGCTCCTTTTCGGCAGAGGCAGGAGTTCTATCGGTGTCTCCTTTTGTACTTGCAGCTTCCGGTACAGAGGAAGCTGAGGCTGTTTTGTTTTCTGTAGATTCTTCGTCCTGGACTTCTTCCTGAGTAACAGGTATTTCTTCGACGATAGGGTTCTTGTTTTCAGAAAATGTTTCGGGAACAGATGTTTCTTCTGATGGTATCCAGATTTCGCCACTGTTTGCACCCACGCGTACATTGATGTGTCCACCTTCTACAGAAACTTTCTGCCCGGTCAGTGTGCCAATATATTCAACAGCATTTCCGGCAGGAAGATTCATCCAGGCATCGTTGTCGTCATTGTTGACAGTCACAATCACACGCACGCTGTCCAGATCACGTGCAAATGCAAACTGACGATTGGTAAGCTGCAGTTCTGTGTAGCTTCCATAGCTCAGAGCAGGTGTATTCTGTCTGATCTTACCAAGAGCTGCAATGAGAGCAGTGAAAGGATTATCACTGAGGGCAGATTCGTAATCTTCAAGATTAAGTGCCGGCCTCAGACTGTCATCGGAAGAGCGTTCTTTACGTCCTTCGATCCCAAACTCAGAACCATAATAAATACTTGGAACGCCCGGAAGGGTATAGAGCAGAATATGAACCGGAGTAAAGTGCGCCTTATTGGATAGCTTTGTATAGATTCTTTCTACATCGTGGTTATCAACGAAATTATAAAGATCCAGATTTCCCATATTCTGGAGATATTTTACCGTATGGGCGATCTCGAAATAGTTGTGATCATTATGTCCGCTATAAAGTGCTTTGTGCAGAGCATAGTTTGTAACACTGTGCAGAGTCTCTCCATTTACCCAGCGACTGTAATCTCCATGAATTACTTCGCCCATCAGCCAGAAATCCGGTTTGACTTCTTCTGCAGTACGGCGGAGCGCACGCATGAAATCAAAATCCAGTACATCGGCAGCATCCAGGCGGATTCCATCTACATCAAACTCAGAAACCCAGTAACGGATCACATCACAGATATAATCCTGAACTTCTGGATTTCTCTGGTTTAATTTGACAAGCAGATTGTATCCACCCCAGTTATCATAGGAAAATCCATCGTTGTATTCATTGTTTCCCCAGAAATTTACATTACAATACCAGTTCAGATATCTGGAATTTTCACGATTCTGCTGAATATCTTTGAATGCAAAGAAATCGCGGCCGGTATGATTGAATACTCCGTCAAAGATTACTTTGATGCCCTGTTCATGACAGGCTTTAACAAAAGCAGTCAGATCTTCATTTGTTCCGAGGCGTGAATCGAGCTTTTTATAATCAGTTGTCTCGTATCCGTGACCGACACTTTCGAAGAGTGGTCCGATGTACAATGCATTACAACCAATTTCTTTGATATGGCTGATCCATGGAAGGAGAGTGTTCAGGCGATGTACCGGTTCTGTGTAATCATTCTGCTTTGGAGTACCAGTCAGACCTAAAGGATAAATATGATAAAAAATTGCTTCATTATACCAACTCATGTGTTATCATCTCGTTTCGTAGTAGTTTTAGGTATAGATAAAAGTATGGGGCTGTCGTTAAACGGCAGCCCCTTTGGTTTTGCTATCTGTTATGAAATTATAACTGAGGACCAGCAGCAACAAGTGCTTTACCAGCTTCGTTTCCTTCGTATTTAGCGAAGTTCTTGATGAATCTTGCAGCAAGATCTTTTGCTTTTTCTTCCCACTGAGCAGCGTCTGCATATGTGTCACGTGGGTCAAGGATTCCTGTGTCAACACCATTCAGCTCTGTAGGAACTTCGAAGTTGAAGTAAGGAATTGTCTTTGTAGGAGCGTTGTTGATATCTCCGTTAAGGATAGCATCAATGATACCACGAGTATCTTTGATGGAGATACGTTTTCCAGTTCCGTTCCATCCTG
>OLQP01000690.1_pt1 | contig 24601 bp, 15 predicted proteins | sample 1643181 | NCBI WGS metagenome assembly OLQP01 (sample SAMEA3136710, study PRJEB25190) | human gut metagenome | biome: human gut; feature: human-associated habitat; material: faeces | place: Austria | collected 2013 | reverse complement strand
AGAAAAGAGATAGCTTTCGCTATCTCTTAAGCCCCTCCACTATTGACATGGAGCCCTTTTTTTTAAAACTATTTAAACTTTATAGTCCTCTGATAATATTCAAATAATCTTGTCTTTGATCAACAAAAGCATAAATAATAACTTCTCTTTGTTCTTCATTCACTTTATAGAATGCTAAATTTTTTTCTAATATTAGAACTCTGTAACCTTGTCTCTTCAACACTGCATATCTAGGCAATGTTCCAATATAGGGATTATCTTCTAAAAGCAAGATAGTGTTTTCAATATAATCTAACTTTTCTAAAGCAAATTCATTACCAAAATGATTTGCTAGATATAAAACAGTATGTCTAATTCCTTCATCTGCCTTATCTGTTCGAATAATATTATACTTCATAATTACTTACCTTTTAATATCATTCTTAAATCATCAAATGTCTCATTTATAGGAGCAACTCGTCCATTTTTTACATCATCTTCAGCTTCAGCAAGTGTTTCTAATAATTCAATATGAGCCTTCATATTTTGATATTCTTCAAAAGAAAGAGATACAGTATCTCCCTTACCATGTACAGTAATGATTACCGCTTCTTTATCTTCTCTACATTGTTTAGAAATTTCATTATAATGATTTCTTAAATCTGCGGATGGTCTAATTGTTTCTCGTAGGTTTGCCATAAAAATCCCTCCCATACTATTATAGGCAAATTATATCATTTAATGTCTATGCTTTCAAATTTAAATTTATAATTTAATAAACAAAAAAAGAGGATATAATTTAATTTTCCTCTACATAATCTTAAAAATTTTAATGTCTAATATTTTCCCTATGAAACATGATAAATATTATAATAGACATAATCATAAGTAATAACCAATATTCAGGATTATAATAATCTCCTGTTTTTAATTTTTGATTATCCTTGTAATTAGATGTTTGACTGAAATTTTTTTCTTTCTTAAAATTCTCATCATTACTAGGAATTTTATCATCAGGCTCTTCTTTTGAATCATCATCTGGTTCTTCATCAATTCCAGGTCTCATTCTTGAATACTTCGGTTCAACATCTACATCATAATCCTCTTCATATGATCCGTCATCTTCTTTTTCAAGAAGTGGGATTGAAATAATAAAAGGTTCCATCTTATATGCAAATTCACTTTCATTATGTTCATAGATTATATATATTCCATAGTCTAAATCTCTAAAAGTAGCTTCTCCTCTTTGATTGGTTATTAATTCTTCATCATAATCAATATTATTTTTTTGAATATAATCCATCAATTTAGTAGCAACTCCATTTTGTTCAGAAGCTGACATATCTTTTTTAATTGTAACAAGTTTAGAGTATTTATCTAAAACTTGATAGTCATTACCATCATAATCAGCTATTTTTATCAACGCAATATGATCTTGAGTAATATTAGAAATATGGTTGTGTACATCTAAATAATGACAGTGAATCGTTAAAGAATCATGATTTTGAGCATAAACATTATTAATTAAAAGAGACAATAAGCATGTAAATACAATAATAAATATTCTTTTTGCATTTATCATGTTATCGCCTCCTCCAAATAAATATAATAATTCCTATAATAATAAAACTTAAAAATGCTAATTTTACCTCATAAGGAATATGTATACCATTATTGACCTCATTCGGTGTTTTCTTTATCGCTTCTTTATAATCTGTTCTTTTTCCTCTTACAAGCAATCTATGCGTATTAACAGAATAAGGTGTACAAGTAACAAGCGTAACATAATCTTCATCATCTACAATTTCAATATCATCCGTTTGAGAGGGCAATACTGTTTTAATTTGATCTACTTCATAAGCTAACGTATCACCTAGAACAGAAATATAGAAAATATCTCCAACTTTCATCTTGTCAAGATCTGTAAACAGCTTTGAATTTGGTAATCCTCTATGCCCAGATAAAACAGCATGCGTACTTGTTCCACCTATAGGCAAAGAAGAACCTTCCATATGCCCCACACCTTTTTGTAAAACACCATTATTTGTTGAATGATAAATAGGTAACTTCACATCAATCTTAGGTATTTGTAGATAAGCCATCATGCCATCACTAGAAACATTAAGCAAATTCATGTATTCTTCACTTGGTTTACCTGTTGTAGAAAATGGATCATATAATTTCGTGGTATTGACCAATGACTGATTATATTCCTGTGCTTCTTCCAACATTTGTTTTTTTGTAGCTTCATCTATTCCTTTTACTTCATTATTATAAGAAGAAACTGCTTGTGAGCTGTGAATTCTTCCCAGGTAATCACTTACTGTTGGATAAAGCAATATTCCTAGGAAAAAAACTAATAAAACAGCTCTAATAACATCAAATAATTTAATTTTGTTTAATATATCTTTCATACATTTAATATCTATGAGAGATCTTAATTAATATTTCAATTAAGCTTCTTCTCTTTTTTTACCTTTTTTAAAGTAAGTTGAAAGAATAGCTAACACACCAACAACCCCTACTACTGTAAAGATAACTGTACCCATACCACCAGTTTCTGGTAACCATGATTCTGTTTTATTTGTAACTTTTTCTTCAACAGTTACTGTTTGTGGATCATTTTCATCTACACTAATTGTTTTATCAATTGTATTTTTTAATTTTGCATAACCATCAGGGGCTTTTGTTTCTTCAATAACGTAATGTCCTTCTGATAATCCTTTTAAAGTAATAACTCCTCCTTCAGGAGAAACTAATGTATCAGTAGTAGTTTCATCATCTTTTGTAGCAATTCTATAAGTTCCATTTCCTTCCTCAACAAATTTTAATTTACCACTATCAACATTATTTTTATATAAAGCAAATTCAGCGCCAGATAATGGTTTATTTTGTTCATCAACTTTATTGATTTTTAATGTATGAGTTAACACTTTAACTTCACTTGGGCCTCCTGTTGTTAAATGATCTGGGTTATTACCATAACTAACTTCTGCTTTGTTGGTAGATGTATTTGTATCATTGATTGCTTTTTCATTAACAACTGCTGAATATGTAAATGTTAATGATTCATTTGCGTCTTTAGCATGATTAGTATAGAAATTTTTGAATTCAACTGTAAATATTCTATTTGTTTCATCAACTGTTAAAGTATATTCACTAGTGTCTACTACAGTACTACCAATTTTAACTACTAAATTTAATGTGTCTTTTGATACTGTTAGACCTTCAGTCATAGTATCTTTAAAAATATAATAATATTGATTATATCCTGTCATGTTTGGAACCATTGATTCAACCTTGAAATCTACAGTATCGCCAACTTGTGCAGAATCATATTTTTTATTATTGATTGTTTTTTCTGGATCAGGTGTTTTACCTTTTAAATAAACATCAACTGCATTACTTGATTTTACTGTTGTAAAAGAAGGAGTATATCCTTCACCAGAAGGAATAACTGCATAATAACCATATGCCAATCCAGCAATTGTATATTCTTTTGTATCTGTTGTTCCTATTGCTGTACCATCAGCACTTATTGAATTTGTTTCAATATATGTTTTTAATTTATTTTGAAAGTTTGTTGTAGAAACATTCGCTTTAATATAATTATAAGCTTTGACATCTAAATCATCACCTGCTGTCCCACTTAGTAAATCATTAGTGAAGAAATTTTCAAACTTAGGATTAATTGAATAGCTTACCTTTTCTCCAGATACAGTTGCATCCATTAGTCTGTAAGCATTGAAATCAACTCCATTTACATCATGTTTACCAGTATGAACAGTTATACTGCCTGTACTTGCAGCAGATACTGAACTGATATTCATTGCTGACATTGTAAATAACATCATGAACGAAAGTACATATGCTACTACTTTCTTTAATTTGTTTTTCATTTTCATATTCCTCTATTCTTTAATATTTTTTCGCTTTTTTACTTTTTTTGTACGATAACAAAACTGCTAATACACCTACTATACCTACTAAAACAAATAACATTGTTCCTTTTCCACCTAAATCTGGTAAAAGAGGCATATCTTTATTTGTTATCGTAAACGTATATCCATCATCAGATTCTTCAATAGATGTTATATAATTTTCTACTTCAGACTCTGTAACTGAATAAGTATAATAAGCTTTACTTCCATCATCTAATGTTGTATAGGCATCTAATCCTTTAATAATTGTTTGCCAAGTATTTTTAGAATCAGTTACATCATTAGTTGATAAAGTATAATCCCCTACTTTCTCTGATATTTCATCACTTCCTTTCATATATGTTCTTGTTAACGTCACTGTAATCGTATCTGGACGTTCTTTTTGTTTATCACTTAAATCTTTCCATAGCTTATTGATAGTAATGTTTACTTTTTCATTGCAAGGATCTTGTGTATCTGAAGGGACAGGTGTTGTACCATCTTCGTTATCAGATACTTCTGTATCATCCATCAATACAGCTTTTGCTGGAGAGACATAGGCATTTAAATCAACGGTTTCACTTTCTGTTTCATTTGCTAATTTGGCATCTTTTAAGTCATCATATTTTTGTACCTTATCATAATGGCTTATTTTGAAGACGTTCCAATTATCAAAATCTGAATCCTTTTTACTATACAAAGATGAATTTTTTATAATATCAATCAAGGAATCACTTCTTGTTCTATAAATCCTGTACGTATTATCTTTACCTTCAATATTCTTCTTTGTATTAAAGTCGTAACTAGAATTTAAAGACGTTGTTCCAGAAAAAGGTCCTATTTGATTGCTTGTTCCTCTAATCGTATCAGCTAAATACATTTCATTGTTTTCAATCAATCCTTCATTGTTATAACCAATAAATCCACCTGCTTGACCATTTTCTTCACTTCCATCATGTGAATCATTTGCTTTTCCACCAAAAACATCATATCCATCATGAATACCTGTTATCGAGCATCCATCTACTTTTGTTCTGTTTGATTTGATAAGTCCTACTTTAATATTTTCTTTCTCACTGTCAGCAATATGATTTCCATCAATATTTGAACATGGGATTTCTATATAAGAATCACCAATTGTTATTTTTGCCAGGTCACTTGTTCCATCTCCTCTATCTTTATCAAGTGCTACTGAAATAGTTAATCCTAACAAAGTAACTGATAAAGCATTTCCTTTAGCTAAAACTTGTAATTTTAATAGTGAACCTAAATTGATATCTATAAGGCCAACATTTTCTAAATCTCCCACATATAGAATATCTAGAAGTTTATTGACGATTGAAAGTATCGGATCCAATAAATAGCTAGAACCTAAGTCAATATCAGCTAAATATTCAAAACTTGTTTTACCAACAAAGCCTCCTGCTATTTGATCACTAGCCACTTTCTTTATGTTTTCTACATTGCAATTGCTCATTCTTCCTAAATCAGCATAACCAACAAAACCACCAGAAATAGGTTCCTTACCACTTTCACTTGAAATAGTAAATCCAACTGGAATACCAATAACTAAACAGTTGTCACTATGAGAACCAAAAATATCTAAGACACCAGCTGTGGCATTTAATAATTTTCCTGTACCAACACCAGCTTCATCTAGATCAACCACACCACTCTTTCCCATGTGACCAACAAAACCACCGGCATAGTTTTTAGCTTTGACTTTATTTAATCTAGTAACACTCGAATTTTTTACCGAACCATCTAGCAAGCTTCCACCAAATCCACCTGCATTTCCTGTCTGTACTTTACTGTCCAATGTTCCTTCCTGACTTTCATCATTTGCACATACTGAAAGTCCATTATCATTTGATCCAGTTACTTTTGCTTGATAAACATAAGTTCTAAAGGCATCTAATACATCAATATTTCCTAATTTAATCAGATTTAGAATTTGATCAGAATCATCATTTCCAACTTGAGCAACAGAAGAAACATCAGCTAATCCAAAGAACCCACCAACATGTCTTCCACCAACAACATTTCTAATATTATTTGCCTCAACTCTTACTGAATTTGCATCTTTATCACCAAAAATTGCTCCTCCCGCATTACCTACAAAACCACCTGCTTGATTTGCATATTTTGTAGTTTCATCGTTTTCTAATGTATATGAACCGTTAACACTTAATCCATAATCATTCCATGCATCCACCTTGGCATAATCAACTATTGAAAGACTCGCATTCAATACTTTGGCAAGATCTCCTGCATTGCCTAATAAATACTTAAGTAGTTTTGATAATAATCCTGTATTGGATGAAGTATTCAAAGTTACAGCACTTCCTGGTTGAATATTACCAGCAAAGCCACCGACATTTTGACTTCCATTGATTACTTTTAAATGATCAGCCAAACAATACTGATCTTGTGTTCCCTGTATTTTTCCACCAACAACTTTTCCAACAAAACCACCACTGTTGCCTTCATCATTATCAAAATCTGTCCCTGTTGTAGATATCGTTGCTCCAGACTGATAGCCTGTAACAGATGAAGTTTTTACTACTGGAATAAAACTTTGCAATATTGGAAGTGAACCTACCACATTTAATTTATTACCTAAGTTTATATCTCCAACATTCGCAACTCCTGATGAAATCATTTCACCAGCAAAACCACCACTGCTTTTTAAAGCCGTAACATCTTTTAAATCTCTAGCATTAGCAAAAGTTACTTCTCCTCCATTCATTTGACCAACATAACCACCAGCAATACCGCCTTGATAATCGTTTGAACCAGCATTTGTTCTTCCAGCTTTTACTTCATAGCCATAGGCATATTGATCAATAATTTTATCTAACTCGTCTTGATTATCAACTTCTCCAAGTTCTTGGAATTTTTTACCATAAGCACCATTGACTCCTACTGCTTTTACCCAAGAATTCCATACTTCAGTTGTTAAACCTCGAAGTGGTCCATAAGTTGCTGTATTCGTTTCAGTTGGATAAACAGCACTCAAGGCTGATAATGGATTATCTAAATTAATGAGTCCATAAAGAACACTGATATTTCCCGTATCAACTGTATTGGCACAATCCGTTCTGCCACTAAATCCTCCAGCATATTCATATCCATAAACAGCTCTTAATCTATAGACTGCACATTCTTTTTGAACTGTAGGTATTTTTCCATTCCATTTTCTTGTAGAATTACCTTCAATACGCCCACCAAGGTTATATCCTACATAACCACCTGCACATCCTTTTAATGATTCATTACTTATGGCATCTGCACGAACTGCTCCACCACAAGGAATACAAGTAGTTTGAGAGTTATAAATCATAGGACTAAATGATTGCAGAACACTTGTTAAACTATCTACTGAAATTAATCCTTTTAAGATTTCCATTTTACCTAATACATCTGCAACACTTCCTGGTTGAATATTTCCTGCATAACCACCAGCAGTTTCTTGACCTATGATGTAAGAGAAATTATTGACATTACTATTTTGAATTTGTGAACCATAATCAGTTCCAACAAAGCCACCTGCATTACCAATTGTTTTATTTTCAGCCAAACCATTTGCTTTAACAGAAAAACCACCAACCGCACCAGTTACATCTGAATTTTCAATTTTAGAAGCTGTTACATCTAACGCAGATAAAATATTTGCCAAATTTATATTTGTTCCCAATGCCTTCAATCCACCACCAACAGATGCTGTAGAACCTATATCTAATTTTCCTACATAGCCTCCAGCATTTTTAGGTGCTGAAATGGCATAACTTGAAGACTCTCCAAAATAAGAAGAACTGTCTGTATCATTAATATTTGCATTAGGTATTTTTACTGTTGTATGTTTTAACTTAGTTACACTACTATTAGAAACTCTTACAGCACTACCATAACCTATATATCCACCAGCACTACCTGAATTTAAATCCGTTGACTTATATGTATCACAGCTAACGACCAATCCATTAGATTGAACACCAGCATTTTTAATAATAGGAATATAAACCTGTATTAAACTCAATAAATCAGAGATTTGAATATTCAAATCTGCTAAACCGCCTAAAATACTTATTCCTTTTGTTGAATCCGCTAAAGCTCCAGAATAAACCTTTCCACCAAAGCCCCCTGCATAAGTTTTTCCTTTAACATATGAAATATTTTGTATTGCATAAGCATTATTTTCATCATTTTCTACAATACCACTTTGGAAATCTCCAACAAATCCTCCTGCAATATCTCCTCGTACACCACCATTATCTATATAACTTACATAACATTGTTGATATGACGGAATTAAATATCCTACAGCATTTAATAATCCATTAGCCGAAATCAATTTTTTTATTTCTGTTTCATCTCCAACCTCAGCTAAACCGCCTGTTTTTGAAATACCAATAAATCCGCCAGAGTAACCTCCATCATCTGTAGAAGTTACTGTTTTCAAATTATTAACTTTTGCATCATTTATTTTTGTACTATTACTTTTAGCAACAAATCCAGCTGCTACATAATCAGTTGTTGAATTATCTTCTCTTGATCCCGTAGCTTCTACAGTAAATCCAGAATTAATACCACTTACAGACGAAGAATCTATATTGACTTCAACTGCTTGTCCCAAAGAAAGAAGATTGCTTAATTTTAAAATATAATTTAATCCTAAAAGATTTACTGTCAAACCATTATCAGTTCCTGCAAGATCACCTGGACCAGATACACCTATAAATCCACCTACAATATTTTCTCCTGAAATATTATTTAAATTTGTTACTGTAACCGAACTAATAGAACCACCGATTGCTTCACCAAAAGCACCACCAACTCTTTTTCCTTTACCACCAATAGTTATACCTTCTGTAGAACCAGTAAGTGAAATAGAATTAGCATTAAATCCTAAATATTCTGCAACACCTAAAGTTGTATTTAAAAGTCCTGCTACACTTGCTGTTCCCACTGAGCCAGAAATACCACCAACACAATTTTCACCATCCACGGATTTCAAACCATTAATAATGATATTTTTTTCTTCGATTCCATCCATTGAAAAGATATTATTTTTAAAATATGAAACCTTACTTAAATTATCGGTATTAGATTTTGTAAGATAAACACCATCACCTCTGCCTATCAATCCACCTGTGTAATTTTTTCCTTCAACACTGCATGGAGCATTTATTTGACATCCTAATATATGAGAAGGACTCACACCAGCAAGAGAAAGTAATGATGATGTTGCATTTTGATTACTGCTTAAAAGTTTCACAACTAAGTCAACAACCCCACCTAATAAGTTATCTTTCGTATCACCTTTTCCTAAATCAGCAGCCCATCCAATTGTTGCGATTCCAGCAAAGCCACCAGAATTATCTCCACCGGAAGATACCGTTAATTTATCACTAACATTAACATTACAATTTATAGCCGACGTGTTGGCCATTGCTCCAGCAAAACCGCCTTGATATCCATTGCCCGAAATTGTCAAATCACTCGCAGATACTGAACAATTTAAAAACAAACTTTCAGGATTCATTTTAGGCAATTGAGTTTCTATATCTAAAGCACCCGATAAAGTACCTTCTATGACATCATCTCTAGCTAATCCTACAAATCCGCCACTATAATTATTAGCTTTGGCATTGAAGTTGCTGTTTGTAATTTGGCAATCTTTTACGACAGTTCCTTTTTGTTGACCGATAAATCCACCAGAATTTTCAATCTTATCATTATTTGTTCCTATATTTCCTGTTAAATTATTGATTGAACAATTTTCAACATAAGCATTGATATACTTTGTAGGAATCAATTTATCTACTGGAATAGCGTTTCCTAAAAGAATAGTAATCAAATCACCTAAGCCAAGACCAGGAATCACATTTAAAATTTTTGCCAATAGAGTAGCCGTTCCACCTAATCCTTTTGATAAACCATCATACTCCGTCTTTCCTGAAATATATCCAATAAATCCACCTGTATTACTATTGGCATTTGTTACTTTCACATCATCCAGTTCACAGTCAGATATTGCTACATCCCCCACTACACGACCTGCAAAACATCCCGTAGCTAAAGCTGTTGGGTCATCCTTACGAGCATTTAATATACTGCTAAGTGTGTCTCTTAATCCAGCATCAACAGTTCCAAAAGTAAGTAACCATGTTAATCCATCTAATAGTGCTCCTAATGTTAATCCTAAAGTTGAAGTTAATCCACTTATTAACGTTTGATCAAATTTTGTTTTTTTTGTTTCATTATCAACATTTATTTTATTGAATTTAAGGTTTTTTACTGTTACAGTTCCTTTGCTCAATCCTAAATCACTGTCACTTGCTTCATTTGATAATGTGGCAAAAAAACCAACTCCCATTTGTTCTCCAACATCCAATTCAGATGTTTGACTAACATTCACATTAGAAATAACTGGTTTGTCTCCTATATTTAAATCAGTTGCTTTGCTATAATCGATAACACTAGTATCATTATTCCATAACGTTGATTTACCATCGCCCTTTGAACCAATCATTGTTCCTTGAAACATCAACGGTGTCCAATTATCACTAGATAAATCAATATTTCTAAAGATAATGTAATTAGCATTTGTTGAATATTTTTGATTAGTAGCTTTATCTATATCCAATGTTGGATCAATTTCACCAGTAGATTGATTGACTCCACATCTTCCCCATGCATATAAATGTGAACTATATTTACTTAATTTTTTATCCTCTTTATGTATATTCTTTTCTCCAAATCCAAAATCTTCATTACCATTTTGAGATTTTTCTAAATCGGCATCTCCACCGTATAGCATTATCGGATTACCATTTTCATCTTCATCTACATACCAATTGGCAGCATGTAAATAAACTTGATAAACTGCACCATAAACAGTTTCATCAGATCCTATTTTTCGTAACTGTTCTTCATTGCCTATAAGAATATAAGTTTTGTCACCGATCGTTTTAACAACTTGACCATTAAAATCTCGTCCTTCACAATTTTCAGTACTGATATTTGATATTTGATTTGCTTTAGTTTCTGGCATCTCACCTGTAAAGTTTTTCGATAACACATAGTTATGTGATTTGCTATAAGTTAGATAATTAGAACTATTATCTGAATAAACAGGTTGTCCCATCCCAACACACTCTGGTAACATATCTTGAGACATGACAGGTTCATTTTCAGAATTATCCGATTGAATAATTTTTAATTGATAATCATTATAAATAAAGATTGTATCTGTTGATGAATCATACAATGTTGAATTTTCATCTACAGTTCCATGATTAAATGTGCCTGTAAAGTTGCTTGGTAAAGTCCATATGTCATTTCCATTTAATGAAATATCTTTCATAAGTTGATACTTGGAAGAAAGAGAATATGTTATATATTCATCATTTACTGAAATTTGTTGACCAGTACCGTAATTACTTTCATCATTATCTGTAGATGTAACAATTGAATTTGAGCCAATTGCTTGAAGCTGTTTTGTATTATAAATTTTTATTACATTATTTTCATAAATATCACTGATATCTATTGAATCATCTGATTGTGAGCTTGTGTTATTTTCAACAATAGTTTCCTTTGAAATTGAATCATCAGATGAATTTAACGCATAGACAACAACAGTTTGTAAAAACAAAGAGATAACACATACCCAAACCATTATGTCTATACAAATTATTTTTTTAATTTTGTTTAACAAACAAATCACCTTACTTCCATGAAACTAGGAAACTTTTAAAATTTTAGATATCTTCGTTTTTCTACAATAAAGTGATTGATGATTTAGTTATACGCTACCTCTTATATCGGCTTTTTTATAAAATTGCAAAATTTATCTTAAATAATAATTATTTCTTGATAGTATTCTAATATATTCACAATCTTTTTATAATGCACAGAATAGGAAAAGAATTCATACATTTTTTGTAAACTATGTGTAAAAAGCAATGTAATAAAAAAAGCAATCATAATTTACAAAATTAGATTACTCTTTAATATTTAAATTATTTACTTACTTTTTCAATCCATGTTTTATTCATAGAAGCAATAATAAACGAAAGAATAACTTTTGGTGAAAAACTTCCACACTCACCATTAACAATCATTCTCACAGCCTCACCATGATTAATTTTTCTTTTATATGGTCTTTCACTGATTAATGCATCATAGGCATCCGCAAGACCAACAACTTGAGCTTCAAGAGGAATGTCATCACTTTTAAGTCCTTTAGGATATCCTTGGCCGTCATATCTTTCATGATGATACAAACAAATATTATATGCATATTGGACAAGTTTACTTGCTTTTACGCATTTAGGAAGTTTTAATGCCATGTTTGCACCGTTTAAAGGATGCTTTTTTATAATATCCATTTCATCTTTTGTTAGTTTACCTTTTTTATTAAGAATTTCATATGGTGTGAAAAGTTTACCAATATCATGAATAGTTGCTAGTTTAGAAACATTTTCTATTTCTTCATCTGATATATTTAATTTGGGATAATTTAATTGCACCTCTTTATAAATCTGTTCAGTGAAATAAGAAATATTATGAATACTTTGAGGTTCTTCCAGTTTATTATGAGCCAACACTAGTTCCAACAATGAAATCATATTCCAAAACTCATTTTCAATCATATCATTTTGTTCTGAAGAAGACTTATTAATTCTAGTATCAATTGTTGTAAAAATATTTGCTGTTTTAAACGTAAGAAACATAATATTTTGATTGATGTGTTTATTGATATTCATACATGAATTATTATTTGTTTTAAATCTGATATCAATATCTTGATAATCAAAATTATCGTTCATTGATTTTAGTAAAAAATCTTTAACTAAAAATTTATCTTCTCTACAAACACATTGCTTAAGAAATTCAGTCACGAACTCTGTATATATTTTAATATCGTCAAGAAAATCATAATCGATGTTATTTCTATTAATAATTTCTATTTTTTCTGTATTTAAATCAATTTTTAACAAAAGATACTGATTTTGTTTACTTTCATCATTTAATATATTTCTAAATGTTATACTTTGAAGTTTATAATTAAATGATGTTTGTAAATTAAATAGTATTTTTCTTATTCGACATGTACCAATACAATTTCTTGAACACACACCATTGGTTTCTAAACATTTATTTATTGCCATTGTCACCTCTGTCGAAGATATGACATCATATAAACTGATTTCATCGGAAGATTTTGCTAATGAATAACCTCCCTTCATGCCTTCTGTTGCATTAATCAAATGATTATTTTTTAAATTTTTTATTATTTTTGGAATATAACTATTTGGTATATTAAGTTCATCCGATAATTCATTAGCTGAAGCACTTCCGTTTTTTTCAGTAAGATAACTTATAATTCGAATAGCATAATCTGTTGTACTTGTTAATTGCATAATTTTTACCTTAAATTAAGAATTTATTTTCTTAATTACATTTTCTTTCTTTTTACATTTTTTAAATAGAACAACATAACAAAACATAAAACTAAACCTACAATCATCATAGCTAAATATTCTTTTTCATTAGATGAAATTCCTGTTTCTGGTGGTGCGATTGTTGAAGTATTAATAAACTCAACCGTCATCTTACCTGTATTATCCATAATGCAATCTACAGTTTTTCCTTCGGATTTTGAAATATCATTAAGCTTATAATAAACTTTAAAATTAGAGCCAGGATCTGATTCAGTAATTGTATAAGTCCACTTTATTGGTAAACAGTTTAAATTAATTGATTCATCTTTTTTCAAAGCAAATGTTGCTTGATTGTTTGTAAAAGTAATTTTTTTATCTTGACCTATATAAATATCTGCAGAATCTAAGCTTTTTCCTGAATCATTTGAGGGAGGAGTAGCTTTTATAATAAAGTTGTAGGATTTATTTTCATCTAAAATATATCCTTCAACTGATTTTTTTATCGTCAATGTAGTAGGCTTATAATAAAGATTCAATTCAATCGTTCCAGTTGAGTCATCATTAGTAACTTCTTTTTCTAATTCATTTCGAGTATCATCCTTATCAAAGACATAGCCCGGAAAAGTTCCATCATTTTCAGGAATAGAAATTGCCGTTACTGTTTCATTATCTTCAGCAAATGTAATTGACCCCTCTGTTGTCTTTTTGAGTTTTTCATTTCCATCAGGTATCTTCAAATAATGATTAACAATAACATTCCTGCTTCCTATTTTCTTCCATTGTGCAACGAATTGATAACCTTGCCTATTATTGCTTGAACAAAAAGGAAGATTCATATTATCGGCAAATTCAATATTATCCAACGAAACCGTAAATACATCTTTATTTTGATAAGTTTCATTACTTAGCGTTCCATCTTTTTTCTGTAATTTCCATCCTAAAAACTCATATCCACTACAAGTCGGTTCCTCATTGCCTTCTCCTACTGTAAAGGATACACCTATTTTTCTTCCTCCTTTGGCTGTTGACGGATTATTACCGTAAGAATGCATTGGTATTTTATGGTATAATTCCTGGTTATCCGGAATATTACTAACCGCTAAATCATCTTCCAGTCCTGATTTATAATGTACATAATAATCTATTCCAGCCGTTGTAAAACTCACTACATACATTTCCCAATCCGTATTGAGTGTCTTTTCTCCTGCAAATGCTACATATTCCGTATATCCTGCAGCCTGTGCAGCATTTTTTGCCTCTTGCCATATCTTATCATAAATTTCAAGAGTACCTGTTTTCCCCATTGTGGTAGCTGATAACTGAGCAACCTTTCCTGTTTCCGCAATTACTTTTCCACCTGTTGAGCCCTCATTCGCAAATGCCTTATAAGCTCCACTAGGAGATGAATATCCGTTTTTACTTTTCGCGAAAAAAATTCTTACTTGTCTTTTATGAAGTGTTTCAGCGCCACTTCCAACAGAATCCATATTTACTGTGTCACTGTCTTGAATCGGATCCAGTTTTTTAGTGTCAGGATTCCACATTGCCACATCTAGTCCATCACCACTTCTATGTCCATCTGTATATAGTTTCGCAGTTAATACTTGTTCCCCTATTGCATACGGAACCAGATTTAAATTTATATCCTGCCAGCTTCCTCTTCTAGGTTTCACTTTAATAGAGTATGCGTAAGAACAATTGTTTTCATCACCAAATTTCGTAGTATAACTATCCTCCATCACCACGGTTACAAGATAAGACGTGTTACCACAATTTGCATCCATTGTTATCCCATGACCAATCCCTTCTTCAGTTGGAATTTCTCTATGGTTGTCTGTTGTTTCTGCTAAAGTTGTACCATTTATCGCCATATTTATTAAACGATATCCTCTTTTTGTATGAATAACTGGTATTCTAATTGCACCGTCAGCATCCAAATCCTTTTCTGTAAAAGTAAAATTCAGTGCATCCTTGCTATGTTCTTCATTTAGATATTCTGTTCCATCATTTGCTGTTTTATTTATCGTTACACGATAGACTCCTTCACTACTATAAGCAATTGTTATTACATCATCTTTTTGAAATTGAATTGTATATGCTGCTCCATATTCATCTCCAGAACTTCTATTGATTGTTGAATTATTTTGGGATTCAACCGAAGAAATTTTATATCTTATTTTATTTACTACTGCCGGTGTAACCGTAATATTCAAATCATCTCCAGCATTTACACGTACGGTTTTTGAAGTATCCAATGTTCCTTCTTTTGTAGTAATCGTTCCAGCAACTCCACCTTCTGGGATATTTTCTTTAACTGTAATATTATAGTATTCTTGGTATTTCATGATTAGATTTTGTTCATCTTCCAATTTTATACCTATTTTTCCATCTGTACTGTAATAGATTGTGTTCTCATATTTTCCTATATAAACGCAATTTTTACCTTTTACTTGAGCGCTTATAAATTCATAATTCTTTCCAGAAATTGATAATTCCTTATGTTCGTCAATATACCCAAAATCTATTTTTGATGGTGCATTTTCAATAGGATTTCCTTTTACATCGACATATTCTACTCGATCTGTATTTGTTTCGTTTGTTGCTGTTTTAAGTTCATTTTCTAAAGTTTGAATACTGACAGTCTCTGGAGCATTCAAAACATCAACATTATCTGCATAAACTGTTTTAAACATAGAAAAAACGAGTGTAAAAGTCAAAAAGAAGATGCAAATCACTTTTAAATGTTTTTGTTGTATCTTATTCAACATTATTTAACATCTCCTTTCTTCTTATTTGAAAACTTTATTATAAATAGAATCAAAATAACACTTGAAACAAGAAACATACACATATAACTTCCTGTCAAATAAGAATCTCCTGTTTTTATTTTATTTTTTAACATATATAATTCTTTATTTTGTGTATCTGTATCAAATGATTTAAATTGATTTTTAAAAGTAACATTTGCCACTTTCTCACCATTTTCATTTGTTACGGTTGTAATCGTAATCAAATCATTCTTATCATTATTTGCTTTAATACATAATGAATAAATATGATGATCGATAACATAACTATTTATGTCTTTTGTTTCTTGATATATCTTATAGTTGAATGATCCCTCTTGATTGACATTTATGGTTAAATTAACATGAGAATCATTTCTCATTATCCATTTATATTCCTTACCCTCACTATTTGCTGGCATAGGACTTCCACTTTTTTCCGCCTTCAGAACATATGTAAACTCCACACTATTATCTTTGTCATTTGTATCAAGTACTTGTTTTATGGGTATTAAAACAGTATGGTCATTTTGCAAAGCATATATAGGATTTTGATTATTTAATACCATAATCATAAATCCAAAAATTGCGAAAAATAGTAAAATTACTTTTTTATAATGAGTTGAACACATTATTTTTTTCATACTATCCTTCCTTTCCATTATTTTTTCTTTTCTTAACAAAAACAGCAATTATCAAAGCAATTAGTATTAATATCAATTCTAAATAAGTATTATTATTTAAAATATCAATTCCAATTCCTTTGTTCTTTTTTATTTTTTCTGGATATGTCTTATTTGTTATCTTTCCTACCAAAACATTTCGTCCATTTGTCATATCTGAAGTACAAGTTGTCAAAATAACAAGGTGATCATTTGGACTTATTTGTACATTTCTTTTGTAAAGTGAATTATTATCAATTAATTTAATATATTCCTGTTTTGCTTCTTCACTAATACAGACATTAAATGCTCTTTCGTTATATGCATCCAACTGCATAATCGCAATAAATTCAATACCATGATTTATGCCATCATAATAAAGATTTCCGTAATGATGTTTATTGAAAAAATTTTGATTAGTAAATTCTCCAATGTCTCCAAACATCATATGTTTTTCCATATGGTGTCCATAAATAATATTATTGAAATCTGTAAAATGCGGATTATTTTCTGCATGTAAAAAGATAGACCCGCTTAATGAATAATTGCCTTCTACATCCGTATTCATATATTTATCGTCATTTTCACATTGAACGAGCGGATAATTAATATGCGTATTATTTACCTTTAGCCACCCAATGACATCATTATTAATTTGTTGTAGTTCTTTAAAAGATTTACTATGATTTCTTGTTGGCATGTAAGGTTCATAAACTTTTGCATCAGCTTTTTCATATACCTGATTTGAGTCCCATAACATGTACCCAGATAAAGACATCATTGAAAGAATAAGAATCAAAGCGATAAGATCTACGAGATGATCAGTTATTTGGATAAAATTTTTAATCATTTTTTTTAATTTATCCATTGCTTATCTTCCTTTCCTAATTGTAAATATTGAAAAGAGGGATGCAGTTAAATAAACTGTCATCCCTTCATTTTATTTAATCGCTATATTTTTTATTTTTTAAATAAATATATCCTAATAATGCAACTCCGCCTAAAGCAATCATCATAACATATGGTAAAGTATTCATGATGATACCTGTAGTTGGTACATTATTATATGTATTTGTTACATCTACAGTATTTTTCTTTTGTCCTAATTTTTCATTTTCTACCTTAACAGATTCATTATATTTTGAAGCTGTTTTACTTTGGGACTCACCACCATTAATAACGTAGCTGGCACTTCCTTTGTAATTTGGAGTATTAGATTCTGATACTGTCATACTAGTTCCAACAGGTAATCCAGTAAACTTCATGCTTCCACCATGTTTCAAAGAAAATCCATATTCTCCATTTTGTAATTCAATTGCAATACCATTACCTTTGACGCCACCTAAAGTATTAGCGTCAGTTTCTTTAGGAAAATTAAATTTTGCGGTGAAACTAAATGATGCATCTGTGTCAATAGTACCTCCATTAGGATTTACTGTTTTTGTTACTTTTAAAGAACCATAATTGTCATAGTCTACACCTGGATCAGTAGGATTATTACCAGTACCTGCTTCTTGAACATAAGTATTAGTAAAACTAAATCCATTTGTATCACTATTACCTATATCAACTTTACCAGTTTTATTATCAGTAACACCCTTATCGTCTTTTGTTTTGTTTACAATTATTTTTGTAATTTCACATGTCCCATTATTATTAGAAACATATACGTCCATCTTATACTCAGCTTGTGACATGATCATTTTTTCATGTTCATTATTTGTTACAGCTGGATTAGCAGTTTGTGATTCAGTCACTGTATATTCATATTTACCTTCTTGACTAAAAGTAGGAAATGTAATTTGAGCTCTCTTTGTTGTTGTTCCAGTTTCACTAGCAGTAAATGAAATACTTGGCATTGTAGGATTTAGTGCATCACTTACAAGTCCTTCCCCATTTACTTGTTCTGCTGTAAAACTAAATGTTTCTTCTTTTCCTACTTCAGTATTATAAGTTTTACTGATATACGCTTCTTTAGCATTATTTGTAGTATCATCTGCAAAAGCAGTTGGCATCGTTAAGCATAATGTCATTGCACTTGCCGTTGCACAGGCAAGTATTTTCTTAATCGATTGTTTGATATTCATTTTTTTGTCCTCCCTGTTTTTCGATTAATGATTAAAGAACTTTTATTTATATACCTCTAGTTCTAATAACCGCTATGGCTTTACCTTTAATATCATTGATGTTAAGGCACCCATAGATTCGACTGTCCGAAGCAACAGTCCTGTTGTCACCTAATACAAAAACCTGTCCTTGTCCTACTGTAAGAGGAAAATCAGTTCCATCTTTAAACTGAGTAGTATCAGAATAAATATCTTGAGATATTTGAACAGCTCCATTAATCAGCAGACCATCTTTAGTGATATCAACCTGATCACCTGCAACTGCAACTACCCTTGACATCATTATTCGATTATTCTTTTTAAAAACGACCACATCTCCAGAAACAAAGTTTTTATCAAGTCGATAGTATAAAACTAAATCACTATCTTTAATTGCTGGTTTCATCGATATATCATTCGTTCTAGCAATGCCATAAACAAATGAAAATATCAAAAACATTACACAAATTATTAATAAAATTTTAAGGAGTAAAAAAATTAAATCTTTTTTGAATGAATATTTATTTACCTTTTTTATTTCTTGAATCTTATTCATTTCTTGTTTTGTTTCATTCATAGCAACCTTTCTTTCTAATAAACTTGGATATGTAAGGTTTTATTTCTTTGACGCTATTATTGTATGTCCATACAATAAAAAAAGTAATGCACTAAATAGGCAAACCTTTTACTGCTATTTTGTCAATTTAGTGTAATAAAAAACAACGAACAATATTTTTGTCCATTGTTTTTTATTACATGTTATGTATTATATCAAAAATGATTAATCCATTCCGTAATGAAAGTAATTCTATGTTGTCATCAAAATTAATATTTGTAATCTCTTTTATCTTTTTAATGCGATAAGAAGCTGATCGATATTGAATCATTAAATCTAGAGATGTCTTTTTGACACTTAAATTATTTCTTATGTATGAATTTAAAGTATGTAATAACTCTGTATTATGTTTTCTATCATAATTATCGAGTTTAGTAATTGTGCATGGTACATATTTTTTTAATTTATTTATGTCATCCAATTCAATAAAGGATTGGAATATTCCTAATTTTGAATAATAAACAGTTGATTTATTTATATCTCCAGTAATCCTTCTAGCTATTTTCATAAATTTCATTGCTATTCTTGATTGTTTATATGAGTTTTTTAAATTTCTATATCCTTTAACGATTTCTCCTACACCAACATTAAAATTTGTGTTTTGGTCTCTTTTGCTGATACTTTTCTTTACAATATCTATCAGCTCATTTAATCGTTTCCTACTATCATCATCTTCTTTATCAGAATCCATTTTTTGTAACATAACGATTTGAGATACATTTTTATAGATGTGATCTTTAGGATAAAACATTGATATTTGATCAGCAATAATGTCAACTTCATCTAATTGTTCCAAAGAATACTTTTCCTTTTGATCTTCTGGAATAGAATGAAATGATACAACTCGATAATAAGCATCCTCCTTAAGATTTAACATATTGGCTGCTTCAGTAGTATCATCATAATTTAATTGACTATTTACTAAATTAAAGAAAATATCTCGATGATACTTTTTATGGATTTCGTTTTTTGCAAAGTCAAATGTGAATGAATACCTTAATGCATCAATCGCATTTTCAATCGCAACAAAATCAAAATTTGTTAACTTTCTATTTTTTTCATCAATCACAATTTTAATAGGTATATTTCCTATAAAAGTAATAGGTATAATATATTGATTATATTTTCCAGCATCTTGTTTTAAATAATTATACCTCAATCTTATCTCTGGACTATATTCTTTAATGTTATCTAATAAATCAAAACTACTTTCTTCTTCATATGTTGTAGCAAGACAACTCAAATTTTCATAATACATTGAAATTGGATTATCAATTATTGTATAAAGAAGCTCTATAATATTTTTAGGTGTTGCCTCCTTGTGGAAAATATATTCTTTAAGGTTATCATTTGTAACTTTGTGATACTTTAATAATGCCATTTCTTGATCAAAAACATTATCTAATATATATCTAATAATAGCCCAATAATAATTTTGTCGAAGTAATTCAAACAGGGCAACCTCATTTTCAATACATAATCTTTTAAGTATATCTAGTTTGATATTAAAATTTTTTATGTTTCCACTATTTTTTATAATAAATCCAGATACACCTTTATCTATCAAATTTTGTATATGTGTTTCATACTGAGAAATTGTACAACTTTCATATATGAAAAAACTTGTAAGAAGTATTTCTCCTCCTTCTATGTACTTTTCCATATTTTCAACTTCTATGATTTTAATACCTTTTATTTCATTATCCAATCCTTTTTGTTCACTTAACAGTTTTAAATGGAATTTTCTTTGTAAATCTTTCATTTCTTGTACCAATAATACCATCTATTCTCTTCCCCCCCCCCACGAATTTTATGATATTCTTTTCATCATTAATATTGCGTTATTTAATAATTGTATTTATAGACCATGCATAATGTAAATAATTTTTTATGATTTATATAAAAAATGCATTTTTTCATTAATAACATGATACTCTATAACAGACAGATTAAATTCACAATATAGTAATATATATAACATATTATTAAAAATAACTATAATTATTTTCAATAACTGCAAAAAAATTTCTCATAAACAACTACTGTGTTCAAAAAATAGATTTTTGTTGATATTAAAAAAATAAGCAATCTTTTTCAGATTACTTACTTAATATGATGTTTCTCATTATAAACTTTTAAAATAAAATTACTAATTAATAAAGTCAAAAGTCCAAATAATTCTTAAAAATAAAAATCCAATTTCATCTTTTGTAAAACCTAAAGAATCAGTCTAGATTATATTTATTATAAATATGAATAGGAAGATAGTTTTTTCCTTTTGGAAGTTCTGTTCCATAAATCAAATGTTCGCATACTTTATGTACACATTCATAGCTTTGCATATAAGCACTTTGATCAATGATATAAGTAACTTTCCCCTGTTTTAATGCTTCCTTATTTTGTGGCATTAAGTCAAATCCTAAAATATTGATATCATTATAACCTGTTTGTGCTACAACTTCTCCCGCATTTGCAAGCCATAAATCTACCATGACAATTGTCTTATAGTATTTCTTTGAAAGAATTTCTTTTAAAAGCTTATTTGATATTTCAAGCTTATCTTCTGTATAAATTACATTACTTAATAGAATTTCTGGATATTGTTTCATTGTATCAAGAAATCCATTGACTCTTTGTGATTGTGAATGAATTGTTTTTGAACCAGAAAGAATTAAAATATTTTCTCCTGACCTTGTTAGATTATGTGCAAGTCCTGCAAGACAAGTTCCTGCTTTATAATCATCAATTCCAATAAAACCTATTCTATAAGAATCTTCTAAATCAATATTTAAAGTCATAACAGGAATTTTTTTGCAATTTGATTTACTTTTTCTACAATACGTTTTGTTTGTAATCCCGCTATAATTAAAGCATTTACTTTGCTTTCTAATTCATCAAGTACATTTAAATATTCTTCTTCGTCTACACCATTAATATGTCTAAAATCAACTGAAATTGGATAATCTCTAAATTGAGAGATTGCTTCTTTCATTCCTGAATGAATCAATTGAAAAAATGGATTTCCTTTTTCAATCATAATCATTCCTATTGTAAGTGGTGTTTTAGAAACAGCTAAAGCTCTTCCTAACATATTTGGATGATAATCATTTTCATCCATAATATCACGTATTCTCTTTTCTACTTCGGGAGCAACGCGTCCTCGTTGATGAATAACACGATCAACGGTTCCTCTAGAAACACCTGCAAGTTTTGCGATTTGTGTAATTGTAATACTCATAGAATTTTTTCTTTTTAGTGAATATAAAATAGTGGGATTGTTTCAATAACAACCCCAACTATCTCACTTCAATTATTCAAACTCGCAAAGTTCTATCTGCTTTGTAGTGTTTCTATGGTATTTCAGCCTTAAAACAGTTCACTTTTGAACTGTTTTGCGTAGATTCGCCATGTTTTCATCTAATTGTATTGTCATTTTATTGTCAGTAACTTACCTACATATTAACTTAAATTATAATATTTAAATCCTTTCTGAAAACATTCTCTCTTTCCCGTAATCTAAAAATTATAACTTTCTTTTTTTCTTTTTTTTGCTATTATAAATCCAATTGTTAGTATCAAATTCATAATAAATACAACTATGCTACCTTCAATTTTACAACTACCACCAGACAAAAGAGGATTGCCACTAATTACTATATTGAACAAATGTGGATAATCTTCTGCCAAAGACACTCCACCCAAAATAATTGCACCAACACCATTCCATAAAAAATGGATGATAATTGGAGCAATTAAGGAGTCTGTGTATTCCAAAACTGCTGTCATAAAAAGACTCATTGTTATAACATTAAGTACTGGAAGAATTCCTGCTTCAAAAGCACCACCATGTGCAAATGTAAATAATCCAGTAGATACAATAACAGCGGCCACTATATTGTATTTACTTTTTATCATCTGATATAAATAGCCACGAACTAACATTTCTTGCATAATCGTATTGAGAAAAGCCGAAATCATCCACAACCATAGCATCGATATTTGATTTTTGCCATCTATATGTACTACTCCTATTATGGATAATATTCCAATAGATACTCCCAACCAGATTGCTCCCGTTACACATCCTAATGCGATATTATAAACAGGTTTTCCAGTCAGATGTAATCGTATTTTTCTTTTATCAATGATCCAGAAAATAAGTGTCAACACAATAATAGATAAAAATGGTATTAGTTCCGCCCAAAATCTCCAAATTACTGCACTCGATGTATCTGGTATTGGTATAACTGATACACATATAGCCCAACCAACAAAAAACAGAATTGTTTTTAGTGATACTAATGCTAATTTCTTCATGTAATACACTCCCTATCAAATTCTAATTCGTTGCTTACATTATACCTCATAAACACAAAGAATGAAAGATTTTTGTACTAGAACTTCTACTTAAACATTTCAACGCACATTTCCACAAAATCTATTTTACCTTTCCTTGTATCACATTACTTATAGAGCATTCACCTAATTCTCAAAGGCCTGCCAAAGCTATTTTCTCTCTTCACCTATATAAATCTATTCTCTTTGATTTACAATTCCAAAAAGCAATGTCTAGATCTTACTTTTTTAGCATAGATTTGGTTTCTACAACTCCTCTATCTACTATCTCTGTCTATACGTTTCTTCTTGATGTTTTGTTTTGCATTTGCCTGTTCCAAATGCTTTGCAACTTCTATTGCTTCCTTGACCTTATTTTTTCCCAAAACAGCTACAACCCGATCCATATCATATGCCACATTTAACAAAGCTACATTCTCTTTCTTTATAACAGATACTTCTTCTCGCAACCGATCTACACGATTTTCAAGATCCAGGTTTCGATCTGATAGCTTTAGATTTTTGCTTTTCAGTTCTAAATATTTGCTATACAATGCCTGTATCATGTTCGCAACTTTTTTCACCAAAGGAAATATTCTCTTCCTGTAAGATTTTGCAGACTCTAAAGTTCCGGCTTCTGGCAGCCATTCTTCCGGATAATATCCATACTCACGTGCATGTGAGTCAACAAGTCCAGCTTTTGAATTTAGTGCAGAAAATCGTTTTTCTAACACTTCTGTCTTTTT
>OLQP01000646.1_pt1 | contig 26349 bp, 24 predicted proteins | sample 1643181 | NCBI WGS metagenome assembly OLQP01 (sample SAMEA3136710, study PRJEB25190) | human gut metagenome | biome: human gut; feature: human-associated habitat; material: faeces | place: Austria | collected 2013 | reverse complement strand
AATTTTTCCTGTAAAAAATCCTTTCTACTCTTTTGGATTTTGCGGACAGATGCTGTCTGCAGCGTCTTTAATTGCGTTTCATTCATCCCTTCCATTGCACAAATATAGATCCATTCCCGCACGATCCAATCTTCCGTTTGTTCCAGAATTTCCAGAATTCCCGTTTTTACTTTCATGGAACGCGCCATTTCCACCTGATTCTGTCTGACTTTTTCCTCCTGTGATTTTTCTTCACTCATTTTCTCACCTTCTCCTGATACAAAATTTTTTCCGGATAACGATCTCCGTGCATTTTCCGTTCCATCCCTCGCTGCATCTCCAAACCTTTTCGATCGGCTCTTTTGATCTGACGGATAATTCGCTTTTCATTTCTAACCGCAGCCAACTGTTGTTTGATCTGCGCTGCTTCTCTTTCCACATCATCCGTACCATAAGGCAGTTCTTTCCGGATTTCTTCCAACTGATCCAATACATGCTCAAACTGATCATCCGCTTCCGGGATTTCTCTTAATTGCTTCTGCAAATTCTGATATTCTGAATACAACGTTTCACTCTGCAATGCTTCCACATTTCTCTGCCTTGCCTTTAAGTACTTTTCTTCCTGAAGTATTTTTTCTTCCTGTTCTTTCAGCTGTCCTTCGGAACGTATATTTTGCCGGATCAAATAATGGCATTCCTCCCGAAGCTTTTTCACATGAAGTACATCTTTCCGAATCTGATTTCGGTCAACTGCAAACGGATTTTTTTGATAGTAATAAGGGCGTGCCCGATAAAAAATCTTCACCCGGTTCAATTGATACCCGGATAAATAATTTCGCTTCTCGACAGGCTGTTTCATACGACACTGTTTTATTTTCGGACAGCGTTCTACACCGTAGTGTACCGTATGGTCTTTTTGAAGAATCCGCTGGCGAATATCCTGGATCCGGTATCCCGGATCCAATTGATAATCTCTTCGCCGTCCACCGCCCGGAACGGTAAATGTCATATATTCCCGTTCCAGCTTATTGGAATATCCCATCCGGAACTCATATCCCAGCATTTCCATCTGATTCAAAAAATCCTGCCACGAATCTGAACAGGAAATCATATAATCAACATCAGACTGTATGATCTTTTTCAGCGTATATCGTCCCTCTTTTTCTGCCTGATACTCGGCATAAGATTTTCCGATTTTCTGCTGTTTATCATACGTCAGTTTCGCAAGACCATGTTCCTCACAGATCCGGTCTGTGATCGGTTGGATTTCTTTCTCCCAATCCCCCTTTTGATAGCGATATTTATACCCCGTGATCCGGTTGACCGAATTAAAAATAATATGCCCGTGAGCATGCTCCTGATCGGTATGTACCGCAAAAACATAGTCATAGTTTTCTCCCAGATATTGTTCACAAAACGCTTCGATCATCTGATATGCTGTTTGCGGATCTGTTTCTCCCGGCTTCCAACTCAGCACAAAATGATACCCTTGTCGTCCATCCGGCTTCTCCCACTCTTTTTTTGTATCCATCATCGTTTCATAGACCTCTGTGGGTTCCACCCCGGAATTTCCTCCAACGTAAATCCCTCCCTCCGTCTTTTCCGGATTCATCACATAACAGATCGCATTCAGCAATGGTTTTCCCGGAGAGCCACTTTCTGCCGCTTTAATATGAAGCAGCTTTGTTACTGCCATCTTGTTCCTCCATTCTTTCTTGCAATTCTTGAAAATGGCGATTAATTTCCTCCAACGAGTTCTGCAGATCTTCACAAATTTTTCTGTCATAATATCCGCTGTTGATCTTTTTCGTAGCCTGATTGATATTGACGCCGATCTTCCGAATCTGAAAGTTCAAATTTTTTAATTCCTGACGGTTGCCCATTCGATACCCGGATCTTTCCAATACCGTTTTCCGAATAAATCCGGAAAGATTTCTTTTCCCATTTTTATAATGGGTTTCCTGATCCTGATCCGCTCGGCAGCTCAAAAAATCGTATTCCTTTTTTAAGGAATACGATTTGAGGTTACATATATTTAAGATCCATGTATGAATCCTGATTATAATCTTCCGCCGTTTTCGCGCATATTAATATATTCTGCAACGGAACGGTCAAAACTGCTGATGTGGCGATAGAACCACTTTACTACATGTTCTTCTACCTTCTGAACGAATGCATCGGAAGGACCTTCTTCTTCCTGGAGCATCTCATTCAACTCTTGAATCGTCTGTTTGAATTCTTCGTGTTTTGCATGGTGTTTGTCGTAATCCGGATAACAGACTTCTTTCTGAAGTGCTTCTTCATCGCCAAAGTGTGTGTCTGTGTACTTGGCAAGGTAGTCTAACATCTTTATTGCACTTATTTTTCCTTCGCCTGCTTCACAACTGTCGAGGAGTTTGTTGATTCGACCGATTAATTCTTCGTGCTGTGAATCGATTAATTCGTTTCCGGTAATCAGATCATCTGTAAATTCTGCTCTCATATTTATTCTACCCCTTCTTTCGTGTGTATATCAAACAGGAGACATCTCCTGTTTTAACCAAATATTAAATCAATTGCTGTGAAAGTTTTGTCTCTTTCTTTTCCTGCGTTGCATATACAAATGGATAAATCATACATGCCATTGCGAGTGCAGCAATCACATCTGTGATGGAATGCTGTTTCAAAAATACTGTAGAGAAAATAATCAAAATTCCAAGTACATAGGAACCAATCTGAACTCCGCGGTGCTTTTTCAGGGATGTGCTGTGGGCAATTGCTGCCATAGCTCCGATGGAGTTATAAACGTGAATACTCGGCAGTACATTGGTCGGGGTATCCATCGAATATATCATTCGCACCAAATCCGTGAAGATATTTTCCCGTGGAAATGTGACCGGACGCAGGTTCAGTCCATTCGGGAAAATGGTACAGACAATGAGGAAAATGGTCATACCGCTGCACAGAAATGCTGCCAGCCGGTAAAAGTCTCTGCGGTTCGTAAAGAAAAAGTATGCACCGGTTACGGCGAGAAATACGAACCATAATAAGTATGGAATAATAAAGTACTCGACAAATGGGATATAATCATCCAGTGGTGAGTGGATGAGATAGTGGATTGTCTGACGCTTTTCCAGGTAGCAGAACCATGGCATATAAATCAGACCATATAACAGAACCCATGCATGCCGGTACTTCAGAATCAACGATTTCATTTTGGATATCGCTTTCATATGAATCCCCTTTTCAAACGAATAAATCTTAATCAGGTTACGTTCTTTTGTTTCAAACGGATTATAACATGAAATTATCTGTGCAACAAGGAAGTTCACTATTTGTTAATAATTTTTACCGGATTTTCAAAAATCTGAATATCGTATTCCTGTTTTCCCTCGTGGATAGCGTCTTTTGTGCGAAGTGTCCACACTGCGATGGTTGTTCCGGAGAAAATGCGCAGCAATGTCACCGTGAGTTTGGGCAGGTCAGTTAATTTATAAGCAATAAAGTCCGGGCGCCCAAGAAAATTACACCACAGATTTTCCACAAAGAACCGTAAAAACCAGGATACATCGGATTTCTCCTTTGTCAGTCTGGAAGATAATTGTCCTCTTAGGACTTCTGGAGCATTTTTCCGGAACCAGTACAGACCTTCTGAGTTAAATGATTCAAGAAGAAATGCGCCGTGGTAAGAGCGTAGCATTTCGTATGCTTTTTGGCAAATCTGCATGTTTCGTTCCGGAATTTTTAACTCTACAAGGAGTGGAACCTGGTCATTTACGAGTGCAAGCACATCGCGAAACAGCGGGATATGTTCTTTCGTACCAAGAAGCGTACATTTTGTCAGCTCCGCAGCAGTCAGATCCTTCGGACGTTCCGGCCGTCCGCAGACACGTTTCAGGTCATCGTCGTGGAAGACGACCAGCTCACCGTCGCGTGTCAGATGAAGATCCAGTTCAATTCCGTAATTTTTTTGAATTGCGGCGCGAAAAGCTGACATGGAATTTTCCGGAATTCCGTGAGTCTTACTGTGAAGCCCTCTGTGGGCGAACATAATTCCATGAAATGCTTTCATGCGCTTTTGTCTGGACATTTCCGGGAAAATCGCAAAACAATATAATAATATGAAAAGAATCAACAGTATGATGACAACATGCATGAAAAAATGCCTCCTTTATTGTTTCATATCATTAAGAGCGGATGAATCGGATTCGGTCCGGCTCCAATGCAAATGTAGCGGTGTCGGAGCGAAGATCAGCCTCACCATCCGTGTGTACAGGCAGAACCTGCACGCTTTCAATTTTAGCACTTTTGCACTGGTAGGTATAGATTCCTTTAAATTTTGTGTGCTTTCCCTTATATGCGGTCGGCAGCAGGCAGAGAATCTTGAATTTACTTAAGCCAGACACGACAATAATATCCAGCAGATCGTCTTTGGGATCCGCTTTCGGACAGAATTCAAAGCCGCCGCCCTCGTATCTTTGGTTCATAGCTGCAATAAAATACACTTTTGGAAATGTAATCGGCTTTTGATCATCTAGTGTAATCCGCATGGATTTTGGATTGGAAGTCAAAAGCAAATGGAGCGCAATGGCAGTATAGGAAAGCTTCCCAAGTTTACATTTATTCAGGAAATGCTTCAGTTTCGAAGACAGATTATTGTGGTAGCACACATCTGCATCAAAACCGATTCCGGAACTGACGGCGTAGCGTTTCTCTAGTTGTGGTGTTTTCAAAAGCCCCACATTAATGTACGCGTAGTTTGTGGGATTTAAGATATGTAAGAGGGCTTTCGTCGGATCTTTTGTCAGCTTCATAGACCTGGCAAAATCATTTCCAGAGCCAATCGGGATATAAGCCAGGGTCATCTTTGTGAGATCACGAATTCCGTTAACAACTTCGCCGATAGTGCCATCTCCGCCAAGAACGACCAGCGTGTCAGCATCGGTGTCACAGATTTGCGCAGCAAGCTTGGTACCGTGTCCCGGATGTCTGGTGAAATAAATCTGATAATCGATATGTCTTTCTTTTAATATAAGTTCTAATTGTTCCCAGATCTTAAGGCCGAGGCCAGATCTGGAATTCGGATTTACGATAAATGCATACATAGTCGTTCCTCCACCTAATCTTTTGTGCTTGAATCAAGAATGCCTCGACATTCTTGCTGCGAGGTGCGCGTCATGCAATTGCATGACATACTTCTACTGCGCACCTCTGCAATCCTGCCGGAGGCTATATCAGCTGGGGGATTGACTCCCACCACTGATACCAGTTTTTTTCACAACCTATAGAGGTGGGAGTCATCTCCCAGCTGATATAATTCTAGTGTATCATTATATTGCCGGAATGTCCTGCTTAATATTTGAAAATCCTTGAATTCAATCATTGTTTCGTGGTGGGATCGCGATGACAGTTGTAGTTCATTTAGACCAGAAAAACAAGAGTATTTTAAAAATATAGATAAAATCTATAAGTTACCTGCTATATAATAATAAGCAATTGGATTTTTTTTGTAACCTGGACTATAATACAAACATAAAGATATTATTGTTGGCATTAAGAAATGCCATTTCCCTTCTAAAATAGAAAGAACCTTTAAGAACGCTCACTTAAAGGTCCTTTTTATGTCTGCAAATAAAGTTCACTGCAACAAAATGCTTATTTCCAATAAAATGTTTAAATGCTTTTGAAACATTTGTATTTTTCGTACAACATCAGTTGTTAGAAGACTCCATTCATATAAGATTCCAGGGAACGTTTCATATTTCCCTCAAAATCTGCGTTCCCCTCTTTCAGGCACCATTCGAAAACATTTCCAATAACGATCATACGAATATCTGTCGTGATATCCTCAATATCCTGATTCGGGGAAATGATTCCGGCACCGATACATTTCTGCAGATAATTGTGTACAGTCACGATCGGGTACGGACGTTCGGTACGGATCAATGGGTTCAGAGACTGGTTTTTCGGAGTATAATAATTCGCCATAAATTCAACGCCGAGTTCCTGGCAATAATGCACATAATTCAGGTAGACATATACAATGGCAGATTTAACTTCATCAGCACTCTTTGGTATATCAAGAAGATCTGGGTTAATATTCGGCTGCTCTTCAATATAGTAGGAAAGCAGATCATCTTTAGTCTTAAAATGATGATAAAAACTTCCGTTAGAAACGCCGGCTTCTTCACAGATATTTTTGATAGAGAGCGCTTCATATCCGTGCTTCTGCAAAATGTGTTTTGCAGCCCGGAAGATCTTAGCTTTCGTCTCTTTTGACTTCAGTTGCTGCTTCGATAATATTTCACTCATTTTCTTAAAAATCCCTTCGGTTTGATTCTATGCGTAGTATAACATAGAAGGAGAAAATTATCAAGAAAACAGAGCAGACTCTGTTTATACACTTTTTATAGGAACTTTTTATCTCAGTCGAGAAGACTCCCACCTCTTCAGGTGGTGAGTAATAGCAAATTTGTCTCAGTGGGAGTCCAATCTCCGACTGAGATAAACGCTCCGCGAGGATGCGCAGTGATTCTGATAGGAATATGTCAGCTTCTCTGACCAGAATCACGCGCCAAGTCTCACGGACGTTCGACTTGAAATAAACTGCTTCTACAAAGCTTTTCTAAAAAAATGCGAAAATGTTTTTCAGCAAATATTTCAGCAAAATGTGAAAACATATTTCGGTAAATATTTCAGCAAAATGTGAAAATATGTTTCAGCAAATATTTCAGCAAAACGTGAATACAGAATAGGAAGATGCGTTAAGGATTGCGCCAAGGATTTTTGAAAATGTTGTAAATAAAAAGTAGTTCGAGTATAATAATGCAATATGATGCTGCTTTTTGATACAGGCATCACGATAATGGAGAAAGGATACTATATATGGATATTAATCAGAAGATAACAGAAGAACTCGGTGTGAAACTCTGGCAGGTCGAGGCAGCGGTGAAGCTGATCGACGAGGGAAACACAATTCCATTTATTGCCAGATATCGAAAAGAAGCAACCGGAACGCTGGATGATGAACAGCTCCGTAAATTATATGAAAGACTCGTTTACCTGCGCAATCTGGAAGAAAAGAAAGAACAGGTATTAGCGTCCATCGAAGAGCAGGGAAAACTTACCGAAGAACTGAAAAAGCAGATTCTGGAAGCACAGACTCAGGTTGTTGTAGAAGACCTGTATCGTCCATATCGGCCAAAGAGACGGACTCGCGCGACCATCGCAAAAGAAAAAGGACTGGAGCCTTTGTCCACACTGATCATGCTGCAGAAGACAAAAGAGTCTTTAGAGGAAGTTGCAAAGCAATATATAAATGAAGAAAAAGGCGTGGCAAATGTACAGGAAGCGTTGGAAGGTGCCAGAGATATTATCGCTGAGAATATTTCCGATGAGGCGGATTATAGAAGCTGGATCCGGAAGCAGACGATGCAGAAAGGACATATCATTTCCAGTGCAAAAGACGAGAAGGCAGAGTCTGTTTATGAGAATTATTATGAATTCGATGAGCCGGTGAACCGTCTGGCTGGATATCGCACGCTGGCACTGAACCGTGGCGAGAAAGAAAAATTTCTGACCGTGAAAATCGAGGCACCGCAGGAGGACATTCTCCGGTATCTGGAAAAGAAAATTATCCATGGTGAAAACCTGAGTACAACACAGATTCTCAAAGAAGCAATCGAAGACAGCTACAAGCGACTCATTGCTCCGGCAATCGAGCGCGAAATCCGAGGTGAATTGACCGAAAAAGCAGAAGATGGAGCCATCGAAGTATTTGGCAAGAATTTAGAACAGCTTCTGATGCAGCCTCCAATCGTGGGACACACAGTTCTTGGCTGGGATCCGGCATTCCGTACCGGCTGCAAACTGGCTGTCGTAGACCCAACCGGAAAAGTTGTAGACACTACCGTCATTTACCCTACAGCACCGACTACACCACAGAAAATCCAGGCTGCAAAAGACACGTTAAAAAAACTCATTGCAAAATATAATATCAGCCTCATTTCCGTTGGAAACGGAACAGCTTCACGCGAGTCCGAGATGATCATTGTAGACCTTCTGAAAGAAATTCCACAGAAAGTACAGTACATCATCGTAAATGAGGCGGGAGCTTCCGTATATTCTGCAAGTAAACTTGCAACCGAAGAATTCCCGAACTTTGATGTTGGACAGAGAAGCGCAGCGTCCATCGCAAGAAGACTGCAGGACCCACTGGCAGAACTAGTAAAAATCGATCCGAAATCCATCGGAGTCGGTCAGTACCAGCACGACATGAACCAGAAAAAGTTAAATGATACATTGTCCGGAGTCGTAGAATCTTGTGTAAACCGCGTAGGCGTAGACCTGAACACAGCTTCCGCACCACTGCTTTCCTACATATCCGGCATTACCTCAGCCATAGCGAAAAATATTGTGGCATACCGGGAAGAACAAGGAAGATTCGAGACAAGAAAGCAACTCCTAAAAGTAGCAAAATTAGGACCAAAAGCATTTGAACAATGCGCCGGATTCTTACGCATTCAAAATGGAAAAAATCCACTGGACACAACAAGCGTACATCCAGAAAGCTACGAGGCAGCAGAAAAACTCCTGAAAAAACAAGGATTTACCACCGAAGATATCTGCGCCGGTAAACTGGCAGGCTTATCTCTCACCATCAAAGACTACAAAAAACTTGCAGAAGAACTGGAAATCGGAGAAATCACACTGCGCGACATCGTAAAAGAACTGGAAAGACCAGGACGCGACCCACGAGACGAGATGCCAAAACCAATCCTCCGCACAGACGTCCTGGAAATGAAAGATTTAAAAGAAGGCATGATCTTAAAAGGAACCGTCCGAAACGTAATCGACTTTGGAGCATTTGTAGACATCGGAGTCCACCAGGACGGACTTGTACACATATCCCAGATGACAAACAAAAAATTCATCAAACATCCACTAGAAGTCGTCAGCGTAGGAGATATCGTAGACGTCAAAGTCATGAGCGTAGACTTAAAGAAAAAAAGAATACAACTCACCATGAAAGATGTGTAAGTATTTAAAACAATTTAATTGGGGACGGGGTTTTTTCAAAAAAACCCCGTCCCCAATTAAACTTCAACCTGTCCCTTTTTCGTTTCTCTTAAATTGCATCATTTTCATCTACAATTTCCCAGCTGATATAGCCTCCGGCAGGGCGCACATTGTCCGGTGGACAATGGTTTTGCGCCGACCGAAACGGAGTGTAGACTTGCAGAGGTGCGCAGTAGAAGTATGTCATGCAATTGCATGACGCGCACCTCGCAGCAAGAATGCCGAGGCATTTTTGAATTATTGATAAAAGTTCTCAATAGGCACATCGTTTTTTCATGCCTTTCTATTTCTGCATTTTGATTCTGTGGTAAAATGTAGTTGCATTAAACTAACTACAGGGAGTGAGGAAACAATATATGTTTATTGAGATCAATAATCTGAAAAAGAGTTTTGGCAGTGATTCGAACCGTGTGGAAGTGCTGCGGGGTGTGGATTTTTCTATAGAGAAGGGTGACATTTGTGTATTACTTGGACCGTCTGGTTCGGGAAAGTCTACACTGTTAAATATTATCGGTGGAATTGATGATGCGGATGCGGGATACATTTCCATCGGAGGTGAGCGCATGGCCGATATGAATGAGAAAAAACTGACGGCATATCGGAGAAAGCATCTGGGCTATGTGTTTCAGATGTACAATCTGATTCCGAATCTGACTGTCCGGGAAAATATTGAGGTTGGGGCTTATCTAAGTGACAGACCGCTGGATGTTGATGAATTGTTACAGACGCTGGGACTTTATGAACACAGGAAAAAGTTACCGAACCAGTTGTCGGGCGGGCAGCAGCAGAGAACGGCAATCGGAAGGGCAATTGTCAAAAATCCGGATATTTTGCTCTGCGATGAGCCGACGGGAGCTTTGGATTATAACACGTCCAAGGATATTCTGGAGCTGATCGAGCGTGTCAACCAGAAGTACGGTAACACGGTCATTATGGTCACACACAATGACGCAATCAAAGACATGGCGGACATCGTGATTCGTCTCCGTGACGGTGCGGTGAGAAAAAGTTACCGCAATGAGAAGAAGATTCCGGCGAGAGAGCTGGATTGGTAAGGAGGACGCGTGATGAGAAGCCCGTTAAATAAACGTCTGTTCCGGGAGCTTCGTGGAGAATTTGGAAAATATCTGGTCATTTTTATCTTGATGACGCTGACGATTGGAATGGTATCAGGATTTCTGGTGGCCGATGGAAGTATGATCCAGGCGTACGAGGAAAGCTTTGAGAAATATAACATTGAAAATGGACATTTCCGGACAGAAAAGAAAATGAACAATGCTCAGATTCAGGATATCGAAGATCTGGGCATCAAATTGTACGAGAATTATTATGTAGAGGAAGCTTTAACAAATGGAAGTACAATGCGCATTTTCAAGAATCGTGATGAGGTCAATAAGGTGTGCCTGATGAAGGGGAAAATGCCTGAAAAACCGGGAGAAATCGGTATTGACCGTATGTATGCAGACAATAATGATCTGAGCGTGGGTGATGAGATTGAAAGTGGCGGACATACATGGAAGATTACCGGTCTTGTGGCGCTTTCAGATTACAGCGCCTTGTTTTCTGATAATAATGATTCCATGTTTGACTCGGTAAAATTTGGCGTGTCGTTAGTGTGTCCGGAGGAGTTCGACAGCTACAAGGCCGATCAGTTGAATTACAGCTACGCATGGAAATACAATACTGAACCCAAAAATGAAAAGGCAGAAAAAGACATTTCGGAAGATCTGATGGAAGATGTGGCAAAAGAAGTGACACTGGAAGAATTTGTCCCAAGATACACGAACCAGGCAATCATTTTCACTGGGGATGATATGGGCGGTGACCGTTCGATGATGATCGTGCTTCTTTATATCATCATCGTAATCATGGCATTTGTCTTTGCAATCACTACTAACAACACGATCCGAAAAGAGGCAAATGTAATCGGCACCTTGCGAGCATCCGGCTATACAAGAGGTGAATTGATCCGGCATTACATGGCAGCCCCGGTATTTGTCACATTTATCGGAGCGATTATTGGAAATATTATCGGCTATACGGTAGGAAAAGATTATTGCGCGGGACTTTACTATGGAAGCTACAGCCTGCCGACCTACGTGACCATTTGGAACGCGGAAGCATTTCTTCTGACAACGGTAGTGCCGATCCTCATTATGCTTGTGGTGAATTCTGTGCTGCTGTGGTACAAATTAAAATTATCACCACTGAAGTTCCTGAGAAGGGACTTAAGCAGACGTAAACAGAAACATGCATTGCCGTTGAGTGAGCATCTTGGCTTTTTCCACAGATTCCGGATACGTGTGATCCTTCAGAATATAAGTAACTACGCAGTATTGTTTGTGGGAATTATTTTTGCAAATATGTTGTTGATGTTCGGACTGATGCTTCCATCTGTGCTGGATCATTATCAAGTGGAAATGGAAAATGGCATGCTCAGCAAATATCAGTACATGCTACAGATGCCGGCGAGCATGGCAGGTGGAGACAGTAAGCTTGAGCAGATGGTGTCCATGATGATGTTCAGTCAGGCAGTAGAAACAGAAAATCCGGATGCAGAAAAATTCAGCGCCTATTCACTGAGCACCCTTCCTGGAAAATATAAGAGTGAGGAAATTATCCTCTACGGTGTGGAAAACAATAGCAAATATATCAACATTAAGTGGAAAACATCAGATTCCGCATCTGATACAGATGTGAAAAATGTGGAGAATATCCCTGAGGTATACCTCTCCTCTGGCTATGCAGAAAAATTTAGTCTGAAAAAAGGTGACACAATTACTTTAAAGGAAAAGTATGAAAATAAAAAATACAAGTTTAAAGTTGCAGGCGTATATGATTACGTAGGTTCACTCTCCATATTTATGCCAATACAGGAACTCAACAAAACATTTGATATGGACAAAGACAGCTTCAGCGGATATTTCTCTGATTCTGAAATTACGGATATTGATGAAAAATATATCGGTTCCACCATTGATATTGAGGATCTGACCAAGATTTCCAGACAGCTCGACGTGTCCATGGGAAGTATGATGAATCTGATGGACGGATTTTCCGTGATCATTTTCCTCGTATTGATTTATCTCCTGTCCAAGATCATCATCGAGAAAAATGCGCAGTCTATTTCCATGGCAAAAATCCTGGGATATACAAACGGCGAAATCAGCCGGCTGTACATTATGTCCACGTCTATCGTGGTCGTGCTGTTCATCTTGATCAGCCTGCCATTGGAGCTGGAAATCATGCAGATTCTGTTCCGGGAAATGATGCTGACAAGCATTACCGGCTGGATCACATTTTACATAGATCCGAAGATTTTCGTGGAAATGTTTGTGATCGGCGTGGCGGCATATGCCATTGTGGCAGCAATTGAATATCGAAGGATCCGAAAAGTTCCAATGGATGAAGCGTTGAAAAATGTGGAATAGTGATTCGTAGAAATCTTGAAACAGTATGCTGGAAAAATGAATAAGGAATGTTAGAAAGATGAGAATCAGAAGGAGGAGAATATGAAACGACCAGTTGTAATGATATTATTAGCAGGTGCGCTGACGTTGTCTATGATAGCGCCGTCAGCACTTCCGGCAGCAGGCAATATAAGTGTCGCACAGGCGGCAGAAAAATCTGGAGATACCGCGCCGGCAGAGACATCCAATGACGCAGCAGTAAAGGCATCCAATGACGTGACAGCAGAGACATCCAATGACGTGACAGCAGAGACATCCAGTGACGAGGATGCAGGTGAATGGAAAGATAAGACAGAAACAGTTTATGTCGATGCAAATGCAGACGGTTCAGTTAAGAAGATTACGGTCAAAGACTGGCTACGACGGAATGGTGACGGTGAGATCATCGATTTTTCCAATTTGAAAGACATCAAAAACACGGAAGGAGACGAAGAATATACGCAAAATGCAGACGGAACTATCACATGGGAGAACAAAGGGGAAGACATTTCCTATGAAGGTACTTCCAATCAGCAGCTTCCGGTGACTACAAAAGTAACCTATTATCTGGACGGCAAGGAAATCAAGCCGGAAGATCTGGCAGGAAAAAGCGGCAAGGTGAAAATTCGGTTTGACTATACGAATAATGAGAGCCGGACGGTGAATATCGATGGTAAAGACGTAGGAGTAAAAGTTCCATTTCTTGCAGCGTCCATGCTCATGCTTCCTGGGGATAAGTTTAAAAATGTGAAAGTTTCCGGTGGAAAAGTCATGGCAGACCAGGATCAGAGCATTGTGATCGGAACCGCATTTCCAGGACTTGCAGACAGTTTGGAGTTGAAAGATTACGAGGCAACAAAAGATATTGACCTGAAAGACTATGTGGAAATAACCGCGGATGTGGAAAACTTTGAACTGGATTTCACAGCGACTGCAATTTCCACATGTGGGCTTAGCGATATGAAGGACGGTGACCTTGACGATGTCAATGACATGATTGATGGCGTAAAAGAAATGACCGATGCTTCCGATGAACTGGTGGACGCCATGGGACAATTGAGCACCGGAGCCGGAACACTGCAGGATTATTTAAGTCAGTATACAAGCGGCGTTTCACAGGTGGATGCGGGAGCACAGGCACTGGCGGAAGGTTTGAGTGAACTGGATGAACAAGTAACTACACTCATGGGCAGCTTAAGCGCAGCAGGCAGTGATGATACGACTGCGCAGGCAGTTACACAGATTCAGAAAGATCTTGGAATATTACAGCAGGAGCTTGGAAGCGTCACAACACTGGCGGAGTATGTAAATACAATCAGTGAGAATGTAACCACTGCCAAGAGCGAACTGGATAAAATCAACGTTACAGATTTGGAGACAGAAGCGTCGAATCAGGCGAAAGAAAAAGCAAAAAATGCAGTAAATACAGCAATTTCCGAAACGGAAGCATCTACAAAGAAGGATGTCATGGATCATTTAAAAGAAACAGAAAGTTATAAATCGCTGACATCGGAACAACAAGAAGAATTGGAAAATGCAGTAAATACAGCCAGTGGTACATCAAGTTCAGCTGAAACAGAATGTGACAGCATGAATATTTCCCTTACGAATGCGTCTGGCGCTAAGACAGCGATAGACCAGGCGGTAAATGCGCTGGAAGAAGTAAAGGCCATGCAGGTGGATACGACTACAGCCCAGAAGGCTCTTGCGGATTTAGTGACTCAGTTTACGGCTTTATCTAACAGCCTTTCTGACATGTCGGATATGGCCGAAATCGGCGGCAAACTCCAGTCAGCCATCAGCCAGCTTGCCCAGGGGGCGGATACACTCAGCACCGGAACAAGCCAGTTAAGCTCCGTTGGTACACAGCTTAACACGGGCGCAGGAACACTCGCCCAGGGCGCCAGCCTTCTGGAAGCCGGAATGAAGACATTCGACGAAGAAGGAATTGAAAAACTGGGAGACCTTGCAGGAGATGACCTTGCAAATGTTCTGAATCATTTCAAGGCAGTAAAAGAGGCAGAAAAGACATACACCAACTATGGCGGGATCAGAGAAGGCGCAAGCGGAAGCGTCAAGTTCATCGTAGAAACAGCAGAAATTAAATAACGGATGGGAGATGTTCTTCCAACATTGATTCAATTGAGGGGCGTGTGAAAAAAATGAGATTTTTTTCATGCGTCCTTTCTTTTTGGTGGACTATTCTTTTTTTACAGCCCCTCGATTTTTAGAAATGATTTTTAAAAATTGTGTCAGAAAAAACAATTATCGGCAAAATATACCATGATTTTTCCATGATTTCCAAGCGAGAAAAGTGGATATATTTTGCCGATAATGCTATGATAATTCAGTTACAATGATTAAAATTGGAGGATTGATTGTGAGTAAAGGAAGTGAATTTCTGCCGGAGGTACTTGGTCTGATAGAAAAACGTCTGGGAGAGATTGATGAAAATATACAGGCGGTACGCCAGGACATTAACAGTATGAATGAATATTACTGGGATAATTATACAGAAATGGACCAGTATGGATATGAGGATTACGACAACCAGCAGGCGCTGAAAATGCAGGTGAATGCCAATCAGGAGAACTGGAAAATGCGCCGGCGTCTGAAACGTATGCTGGATGCACCATTTTTCGGAAGTGTAGAATTCGTCTATGACGGAGAAGACGAGCCGGAAGATTTTTACATCGGAATCGGAAATTTTGCAAGAGAGCGTGGCGCATTGCCGCTCATTTACGACTGGAGAGCCCCGGTCAGCAGTCTGTTCTATGACTACGACAAAGGCGAGGCGTCCTACGAAGCGCCGGGTGGGCGCATGGACGGAGAGATTCTGTCCAAATGGCAGTACAAAATCCGTGGCGGCAAGATGATTTATGAATTTGAGAGTGATGTGAAGATTGACGATGACATTTTAAAGCAGGAACTTGGCGCCAACAGCGACACGAAACTGAAAAATATTGTGCGTACAATCCAGAAGGAACAAAATGCAATTATCCGCAACACGAAGGACAAGATTCTGGCTATTCAAGGTGTGGCAGGCAGTGGCAAGACGTCCGTTGCGCTACATCGGATCGCCTATCTTCTGTATCATGACAGAGAGCATCTGAATTCATCAAATATCCTGATCCTCTCGCCAGGCGGCGTGTTTGCCGACTACATTTCCCATATTCTTCCTGAACTTGGCGAGGAAAATATACAGGAAATGAGTTTTGATCTGTTTGCATATCATGAACTCAGGAGAAATACTGCAACGCAGGGAAATGTGATATATGGAAATGCTGGCAATCAGGAAAATGCGATATATGGAAATGCTGTGAATCAGGAAAATGTGATATATAGAAATAAAAATAGAGATCAAGGCGGAAATCAAGGAAAAAATCCAAGTAGAAATTCAAAAAGTAGTTCAGCCGGGACTGGTTGGAATAGCAAAATGATAGCCGCCGACTGTGAAGACAAGTATCATCAAATCGAGCGTGAAATCGCAGGAATGGATGATGCAGATCAAAAACGTTACGAATGGAAGCAGTCCGTGGAATACGTTCAGGCAATCGAAGGCTTCCTGATCGAGCTGGAAGACCGGCTGGTAGATTTTGAAGATGTAGAATTCAAGGGCATTCGCAAAAGTGCCAGCGAAATCATGGAATTTTTTTATGAAAAATATACCGGTACACCACTTTTAGATAGAATGGGCGCGGTCATGGATTATTTTATCGACGAAGTCGAAACCTTACGCGGACGCAGCCTAAACGACGAAGAACAAGAAATCATTTGCAGAAAATTCATGAATATGTACGTAACCAGAGACATTTGTCAAATATACAACTGGTTCCTGGAAGACTACGGATTCCCGGCACTTCCGGACATGCCGCCAGAGCGCCGCGTACTGGAATACGAAGACGTTTACCCGATTCTCTATCTAAAATACAGCCTGACGGCAGCCGGCCAGCGCAAGAACATCCGCCATCTCGTCATTGATGAGATGCAGGATTACTCCTATTTACAGTACGTACTTCTCGCGAAAATGTTTTCATGCAACATGACAATACTGGGCGACAAGGCACAGACCATCGCCGGAAAACAACAAGACGTTCTCACATTTTTACCAAAAATATTTGGGAAAAAAGTCAAACGTATCGTCATGAACAAAAGTTACCGCAACACAAGCGAAATCGCAGAATACGCCAAATCCGTCGGCGGATCCAAAGACATCCAGTATGTAGCAAGACACGGAAAAGCAGTCGAAAGACATGCCATAAAAACACTGGAAAAAACATGTAAAGAAATCAGCGAAAAATTGAAATTAAGAGAAGAAGAATACGAAACAGCAGCAATCCTCACCATGACAGAAAAAGAAGCAGAACATATTCAAGAAATCATGCACAAACTAGGCGCAGAAGCATATTACATCAACCGCGACAGCGCACAATTCAAAAAAGGCCTGACAGTAACCACCTACTATCTGGCAAAAGGCTTAGAATTCGACCAGGTATTTGTTGTAGGCGGCGACCGTAACAACAAAATGTACCAAGGATATCAATACATCTGCGCAACAAGAGCATTACACGAATTGTATGTGTATGATGCATAATTTTAATTGGGGACGGGGTTTTTTCAAAAAAACCCCGTCCCCAATTAAAATTTAACCTGTCCCTTTTTGAATTGTCTTAATTGTCTACTGTGGACAGATTTCTACCCAGTAGCCGTCAGGATCATTGATGAAATAAATTCCCATGTCCGGGTTTTCGAAACACACGCAATCCATTTCTTTGTGAAGTGCCAGGGCAGCGTCCATGTCATCGACATGGAATGCCAGATGAGATTCGTTATCTCCGAGATCATACGGGCGGTCCATGTCGCGAAGCCATGTCAGCTCCAGTGAATGTGGTGTTGTGCCGTCTCCGAGATAGACGAGTTTGAAGCTTCCGTCCGGTGCATGGAATTCTTTTGTAACTTCAAGTCCGAGAGCTTTTTTGTAAAACTCTACAGATTTGTCCAGATCCAGGACGTTGATGTTATTGTGAAAAAATGTAAATTTCATAGTGATGTCCTCCTGTGAAAATATAATTTGAATCGGTATTGTCTATAATATATCACTTACACAACACCTATGGCAAGGAAATGAAAGATATGCTATACTTAAATCTTGGTAGAGCGTTACTGTTTGCTGAAATATTGTAGATGGTAACATTGGTAGCCCTCGTATAAAATTTTGCTTTGCAAAAGGAGGACATGATGATGGAAAAAATCATAGAGTCAAATAAAGAACAAGATACTTATGACCTGGGATATGAACTGGGGCAGCATGCGAAGCCGGGGCAAGTGTTCACGCTTGTCGGTGATCTGGGCGTAGGAAAGACCGTATTTACAAAAGGACTGGCCGCCGGACTTGGCATTACAGAGCCGGTCAGCAGCCCGACATTTACAATTGTGCAGGTGTATGATGAAGGGCGCCTGCCGTTCTATCATTTTGATGTTTACCGGATCGGTGATGTGGAAGAGATGGACGAGATCGGTTATGAGGATTATGTCTACGGCGAAGGGGTCAGCCTGATCGAGTGGGCGAATCTGATCGAGGAAATATTGCCGGAACACTTTACCGAGATTAAGATAGAAAAGAATTTGGAAAAAGGATTTGATTATCGGAGGATAAGTATATGCGAATTTTAGCACTGGACAGCTCCGGCCTTGTAGCCAGCGTAGCTGTTGTTGAAAAGATAGAAGAAGAGGAACAGGTGATTGCGGAATATACAGTGAACTATAAGAAGACACACTCACAGACGCTGCTCCCGATGCTGGACACAGTATCCGACATGATCGAGCTTGACCTGAAAACAATCGACGCCATCGCAGTTGCCGGTGGACCGGGTTCATTTACCGGGCTTCGCATCGGCTCCGCCACAGCGAAAGGTCTGGGACTTGCCATGAACAAGCCGTTGATCCATATCCCGACACTGGAAGGACTGGCGTACAATCTGTGCGGAACAGATGCCATCGTGTGCCCAATCATGGATGCGCGCCGCGGACAGGTCTATACCGGAATTTACGAGTTTTGTGGAAATGAATTGGTTGTCCTGGAAGATCAGATGGCGATCAGCATCGAAGAATTAGGCGACCATTTGAAAAAATATGACAAACGCATCATTTTCCTGGGAGATGGTGTGCCGGTATTTCGTGCGAGATTGACAGACGAGATTCTGGCAGAAGAAATAAAAGCAGGCAGAGACATTCAGTTTGCACCGGCCAACATGAACCGTCAAAGAGCAGCATCAGTAGGAACATTAGGACTTCGTTACTATGCTGCCGGAAAGACAGAGACTGCCATGGAACACGAGCCGGATTATCTGCGCCTGTCACAGGCAGAACGCGAACGCAAGGAGCGCGAAGCGAAATCTATACAGTAAAAATGTATCAAAAACCCGCGGGGCGTAAGCATAAGCAGATATGTTGAAAACCCGTGCAGCTATAATATAGAAAAAGCAACATGAGAGGTATTGAAGAAATGATTCAGTTTCAGTGTGATTATGAAGAGGGCGCATGCCCACAGATTCTGAAACGTCTGGTGGAGACGAATCTGGAGCAGACGGTTGGATATAGTGAAGATGAATATTGCAAGCAGGCAAGAGAAAAGATCAAAAAAGCCTGTGATGCACCAGAGGCGGATGTACATTTCCTGGTAGGAGGGACCCAGACGAACTATGTAGTGATCCGCTCGATCCTCCGTCCGTATCAAGGCGTAATTTCAGCGGTGACCGGTCATATCAACGTGCATGAAACAGGCGCGGTCGAAGCAACTGGACACAAAGTCCTGGCACTTCCAAGCGAAGACGGAAAAATCACAGCATCACAGGTGCGCGCATATTACGATGCACACTGGAATGACGCAGATCATGAGCACATCGTACAGCCGGGCATGGTCTACATTTCCCATCCGACGGAAAATGGAACAATTTACAGCAAGTCTGAATTACAGGAACTTTACGCAACCTGTAAAGAACTTGGTCTGCCATTATTCATGGACGGAGCAAGAATGGGATATGGATTAATGTCTGAAAAATCAGACATGACACTGGCAGATATTGCAGCAAATACAGATGTATTTTATATTGGGGGAACGAAGGTAGGAGCACTTTTCGGCGAGGCAGTCGTAATCACAAAATCCGCTCTTAAGAAAGATTTTCGTTACTGCATGAAGCAGAGTGGAGCAATGCTGGCCAAAGGACGCCTTCTGGGAATCCAGTTTGATACATTATTTACAGACGATTTATATTTCAAAATTGTAGCTCACGCAGACAAATTAGCTATGAAGTTAAAAAATGCATTTCTTGAAAAAGGATATAAAATGTATTTTGATTCTTACACGAACCAGCAGTATCCGATCTTGTCAAAGAAAGACCGCGAAAAATTAGCACAGAAATATCAGTTTAGTTTTTGGGAACAGATAGATGAAGACTATGCGGCAGTGCGCTTCTGCACAAGTTGGGCAACAAGTGAAGAAGCAATAGACGAGCTGATCCAGGATATTTAAGAAGCTATAATAAGATGGAGCCTAGAAGCAATATAGAAAAACCAAAAGACAGAAAAGTCAAAAGACAGAAGACATGGAAATAATAGAAATAAAAAAAGACCAACAGCAATATATTTCTGAGATTGCAGCGCTGGAATCCGATATCTTTCCGGATCCATGGAGTGAAAAAAGTATCATGGATACGCTTGAAAATCCTCAGGCACGGATTTGGGCTATTATAAGCAGACAAGCGCCGTCATGCTCCTGCGCTTCAAGGGCGCCGGAGCATGCAGGCAAGCCACAACTCCTTGGCTATGTGATTTTTTATTATGTGTTAGATGAGGGAGAAATCGCCAGAATTGCGACATCGCCGCAACATCGCCGGCAGGGGGTGGCTGTAAGACTTCTTGAAAAAATGCGTGCATTTAGTTACGAGCAGAATATTACAAGATGGCTGCTGGATGTTCGTATTTCCAATGAAACAGCAATACATTTTTACAAGGCAGCAGGATTTGCCAAAGACGGTGTGCGAAAGAATTTCTATGCAAACCCGCCGGAAGATGCTATACTTATGAGTTGTGAAGTCGGAACTTCAGGCAGCGACCGAGCTTGAAGCCTGTCCAAAAGCCAGGCAGCGACCGAGCCTGAAGCCTGTCCAAAAGCCAGGCGGCGACCGAGCTTGAAGCCTGTCCAAAAGCCAGGCGCGGCTGCATGAAAAATGAAGTTGGAAATGAACTGGCAGATGCTCCAACACTTCCCACTGGGAAATGCGCATCTGACCAGATATAATATAGGCGTAATGAATCAATCCGGTGCCCGGGTGTCAGATACCACACATTTTCCACACAGGCACACCAGACTTCAAGGAGGAATTGTATGCGCCAGTATCATACAACTGTAAAAGAAACAAAAGAAATCGACAAGATCATCTGCAACCGCTGTGGCAGAAGTATTCCGGTAATCCAAGGGGTTCCCCGCGAGGACGTACTGGAAGTATCCAAGCGCTGGGGCTATTTCTCGGAAAAAGACAACCGGCTGGACGAATTTGACCTCTGCGAGCAGTGCTACGATGAAATTATAAGCGAATTTAAAATAAAAATCTGATTCAGAGTCTGCACGAATATCCGGACGCTGAAGAAAATCAAAAACAAGCGGACCGGCAGGACATTTGCCTGACGGCTCTGGATAAGAGGTAAAAAAATATGTTAGACGTATGTTTGTTGGGAACGGGCGGCATGATGCCCCTCCCGTACCGCTGGCTCACCTCGCTTCTGGTGAGATATAACGGCAGCAGTCTTCTAATTGATTGCGGAGAAGGTACGCAGATTGCAATAAAAGAAAAAGGCTGGAGTTTCAAACCCATCGATGTGATTTGCTTCACACATTACCACGGCGACCACATCAGCGGACTCCCGGGCCTGCTCCTGACTATGGGAAATGCGGACCGCACGGAACCGTTGACTCTGATTGGACCGAAAGGACTGGAGCGGGTAGTCAACTCACTTCGCGTTATTGCGCCGGAACTGCCATTTCAGATAAAATACATCGAAATCACACAGCCGGAGCAGATATTTGAGATGAATGGCTATCGCCTGAAAGCATTTCGCGTAAATCATAACGTCACTTGCTATGGCTACACGATGGAAATCGACCGCGCCGGGAAGTTCGACGTGGATCGTGCAAATGAAGCGGCAATTCCGCAGAAGTTCTGGGGCAGTCTGCAAAAAGGTGAAAATGTCCAGGACGGAGACAATTTATACACACCGGACATGGTTCTTGGACCTGCGCGAAAAGGAATTAAACTGACATACTGTACAGACACGAGACCGACGGACTCTATCCGCAACAACGCGAAAGGTTCCGATCTATTTATCTGTGAAGGAATGTACGGTGAGAAGGATAAGCTGAAAAAAGCAAAAGAATACAAGCATATGACATTTTACGAGGCAGCGCAGCTTGCAAAAGAAGCAGAAGTCGCAGAAATGTGGCTGACGCATTATAGTCCGTCGCTGACGCACCCGGAAGAATATATGGACGAGGTGAAGAAAATCTTCCCGAATTCCATAGCAGCAAAAGATAAACGAACGGTAGAACTGACATTTTCAGATTAATGAAAATGAATTCAGAAGATTGAAGGGATAGAATATGAAGGAAGATGTATTGATTCTTGCAATTGAAAGCTCCTGTGATGAGACGGCAGCAGCAGTCGTAAAGAACGGAAGAGAAGTTCTTTCAAATGTAATCTCTTCCCAAATCGCACTGCATACTCTCTACGGAGGTGTTGTGCCGGAGATTGCATCAAGAAAGCATATAGAGAAGATAAATCAGGTCGTACAGGCGGCTCTTGATGAGGCAAATGTTACATTAGACGATATTACTGCCATCGGAGTTACTTACGGACCGGGGCTTGTAGGCGCACTTCTGGTCGGTGTAGCAGAGGCAAAAGCCATCGCATATGCAGCAAAGAAACCATTAGTCGGAGTGCATCATATTGAAGGTCACATTGCAGCAAATTTCATTGAGCACAAAGATCTGGAACCGCCATTTTTCTCACTGGTCGTTTCAGGAGGACACACACATCTTGTGCGAGTCAAAGATTATGGCAAATTTGACATTATCGGACGCACAAGAGACGATGCGGCAGGAGAAGCATTTGATAAAGTCGCACGCGCAATCGGACTTGGGTACCCGGGCGGACCAAAGATTGATAAAGTATCCAAAGAAGGAAACCCAGAAGCCATTGCATTTCCACGCGCACACGTTGAAGATGCACCATATGACTTTAGCTTCAGTGGTCTGAAATCCGCAGTTCTGAACTATATCAACGGCTGCCAGATGAAAGGAATCGAATACAACCAGGCAGATATTGCGGCATCGTTCCAGAAAGCCGTGACAGATGTTCTTGTGGCAAATGCGATGCATGCAGTGGAAGAATTTCATGTGGACAAGCTGGCGATTGCCGGTGGTGTTGCATCCAACAGCGCACTTCGCGCAGCCATGAAAGAGGCGTGCGAAAAGAGAGGGGTAGAATTCTATTATCCGTCTCCGATTTTCTGTACCGACAATGCAGCAATGATTGGCGTGGCAGCTTACTATGAGTATATCAACGGCACAAGAAGCGGATGGGATCTCAATGCAGTGCCGAATCTGAAACTGGGCGAACGGTAGAAGAACCTTAAGGCAATACGTAAAAGCAGATACAGAAATTAAGAATAAGAACGTCAATATAAACGAGGAAAATATATGGATAAGAAGAAATGTACGGCAATCGTATTATCTGCCGGTCAGGGGAAACGTATGGGAACCGCTATACAAAAACAGTATATTGAATTATCCGGAAAACCAATCATTTTTTATACTTTGGATGCATTTCAAAAATCCGCGATCATCGATGATATTGTACTTGTAGTAGGTGAAGGGCAGGAAAACTGGGTCCGTGACGAGATCGTAGAAAAGTATCAGCTTACAAAAGTACGCTCGATCATCCCAGGTGGAAAAGAACGCTATGATTCTGTATGGGCAGGACTACGCGGACTTCATGCTCTCAAAGAACAGCCGGAATACGTATTCATTCATGATGGCGCCAGAATGTTCGTGGACGAGCAGATTCTTACGCGTGGATATGAAAATGTAGAAAAATTCGGTGCTTGTGTAGCCGGAATGCCGAGCAAAGATACGGTCAAACTGGTGGATGAAGATCAGTTTGCAGTGAATACACCGCCAAGAAAATTAATCTGGGCGGTACAGACTCCACAGATTTTTAAGGCAGATCTCATAGAAAATGCTTATGCAAAGCTGATGGAAGAGGTGCCAGATAATATCACTGACGACGCTATGGTAGTGGAACAGATGATGAAAGTACCGGTTAAATTATATGAAGGCTCTTACGAAAATATCAAGATCACAACACCGGAAGATCTGGAAATCGCAAAAGTATTTCTTGCGAAACGCAAAGAAGAATATCATAAATAGTTTATGCTGGTTCATAAAAAAGGTTCACAAAAAAGAAAAAATATCAAAAATTATTCTTGACAGTGCAATGGGTATATGATATGATAACTATCGTCGCTGACAGAGCGATATCAATTGCATAGATGGAGAGGTATCGAAGTGGTCATAACGAGGCGGTCTTGAAAACCGTTTGTCCGCAAGGGCGCGTGGGTTCGAATCCCACCCTCTCCGTTTCAGGAGTTTCGCAGATGCGGAACTCCTTTTTGCATAACGGGGGACGAAAAAAATGACACAAAAAATAAAACATTACATTTGTGAAAAAGACGGAAGAATCAAGTGGCAGTTCCGCCTGATTTTATCAGCAGCTATATTATCAATAATGCTTGCTGAAAGCCGATTTTTATATTATCATAGTCCTAAAGATACAAAATGGTTGATATGTATTATTTACGCTCTGACTGGTTATTATTGTCCGGGGTGTGGAGCAGGCCGCGCATGCTATTGCATTTTGCACGGTCAGATTTATCAGGCATTTCGCTATAACCCGTTGCTTGTACTTTTATTGCCGTGGATAGGCGCATACCTGGCATTATGCGCGTGCCAGTGGCTATTTACAGGCAGAGAAAGCATAAGCCGCCAGATACCGATGTGGATACTATGGACAATATTGGCAGTTATACTGATATACGGAGTATTGAGAAATGTAAATGCATATCCATTTGTGTTACTATCCCCGACAAGGGTCAGATAAAAGGAGGAATGAGTATGAAGTGTAAATTTTGCGGAAATGATTTGCCGGAAGAATCAAAGTTCTGTCCGTCATGTGGCGCACCGGTAGAGCCGGAGGAGAAGCAGGAACAGTCAGAACAATCAGCAGAAGCGAAGCAGCCGGAAAACCAGAATCCTTATGAATATGGCGTGCCAGGAACAGATAATGGAAGTGGAGCACAGAATGAGAATCCATATCAGTATGGAAGTGCGGAACAGAATAACGAGAACCCGTACCAGTATGGAAGTGAAGGACAGAATAACGAGAACCCATATCAGTATGGAAGCGCAGGACAGGATAACGAGAACCCATACCAGTATGGAAGCGCAGGACAGAATAACGAGAACCCGTACCAGTATGGAAGTACAGGACAGAACACGTCTGCAGATTATAATGCTAATAATGGGACTTATGGTCAGCCGCAGAAGCCAATCAATGGAACAACCTATTTAATATTCGCTATCATTTCAACATTACTTTGCTGTCTGCCGCTTGGTATTGTGGCAATTGTATATGCCTGCAAAATCAATTCTCTACAGAGAAGTGGAGATTATGCCGGAGCGCAGAATGCAGCAAAGAAAGCGAAGATGTTTACGATTATCGGAACAGTAGCTGCGCTTGTAGTATCTATCTTTTATATTATATTTGCAATTGTGATTGGAATTGGAAGCAGCGATTTCGACGACGATCCGGTATCTAATGTTGTGGAAAATGTAATCGAAGATAAGAATGATTCTAAAAAAGCGGATGACAGTGATAAGTCAGATAAAGCAGCAAAGAGTACAGAACCGGCAGTAGCCAGCGGTGAACTTGGCACAAGCTGGGACAGTTATACAGTACAGATCAATGATAAAGTCCTGACATTTCCATGCACAAAAGCCGATATTGAGGCAGCAGGTCTGAGTATGGATACGGATTATACAGCGGAAAATTATATGGTGAATGCTAACGAATATGAGTTGGTTTATTTCGAGGATGCCAATGATAATGAGATTATGGCATATGCAATCAACAATACAGATACAGCGATGGAAGTAAAAGACTGCCTGATCGGTGGCGTTTCTGTAGATGACTATGATCTGGAAAATGGCGGACTCACTGTGATATTCCCAGGCGGGCTTCAGATGGGCGCTTCAAAAGATGCAGTAACTGGAGCTTATGGAGAAGCAGATGACACATATGACGGAGACAGTCTGTCTATGTATAGCTGGTATTCAGGTGACAGTTACTACAAGAGCTGCGAGATTGACTTTGACGCAGAGTCTGGACTTGTATGCACAATGACTATGCAAAACTTTGGTCAATAAGAGCTATAAACTAAAAAGTAAAGTATAAAATAATAATAAATGTCTGGTATGTGAGGGTGAGAGACTCTTTGCATGTCAGACATTTTTTGCTTTCTTAAGAAAGAACTTGTCAGGAGGCATATTCATTGTTCAGCGGAGTGCATACAAAAAGTTACAAAAAAATTAAAAAAAGGACTAGACAAATGTGACGAGATATTGTATAGTAATCAACGGACTGATTTGAAAGTAAATTTTAAAGAAATTGAAAGTAAATTTTTAAATCGAATTTAAAAATGAATTTTTGAGAAGTCAATTTGGAGAAATACCCAAGCTGGCCGAAGGGGCTCC
>OLQP01000628.1_pt1 | contig 26923 bp, 19 predicted proteins | sample 1643181 | NCBI WGS metagenome assembly OLQP01 (sample SAMEA3136710, study PRJEB25190) | human gut metagenome | biome: human gut; feature: human-associated habitat; material: faeces | place: Austria | collected 2013 | reverse complement strand
AAATGCCTTCCAAGGATAGTGCCGTCACTACGCATCACACTGATCGTTGCAGCAGCGTTGATTCCAAGATCGACCGCACAGATGATCCGGTCCGCAACGTCTGTATCACATAATTCGATATATTCTTTCATAGGAAAATCCAGGAACCATTCATCTCCACGCTTCTGCAGGATCGGAGAACAATGTTTCCTTGCCTTGCATCTGCGTTCGATATAATCCATGTCAGATCTTCGGAGCTTGATCGTCAGCCAGTCCCAGGTGTTGCGGATATAGACTTTGATCCTTGCTTCATATTTTCCAATCTGCTGATACATATTTCCACGATACATACATGGATAAGAGTACCCAGCTTTTGGAAAGGAAGGCTTTCTTCCACGGATCTTTGGATCTTCTTCTTTCCAGTTTTTCAGATTACTTTTATAAGAAGAGACCTTGCCGATCGCTTCATTGATCGCACTCCTGCGAAGATAGCTTGGAAGTTTATAGAACTTCCGATCAAATGACTCATATGACACTTCTGGGTTTCGCTTTGTCCTGTGACATAATCTCTCAACATAAATGACCGGGGAACATAAATAGTCTTCCTTGCGGATGTCTTCCCATTTCTGAAGACAAACCTGGATCATAAAATCGACAGCTTCCCGATACACAGATACTGTTTTTTTAAAGATATGATTGTAATTTTTAATTTTAGCACTGTATGTTGAAAATATCCGCATATCGAACAGCTCCTTTCTTATTTTTCCTCTTTCCTTAAATATGAGATTTTTGAAAAAAATATCTTTCATATATAAAAATCTTCTTCTTTAAAAGGAAACGTTACCTAACTCATGACTAAAGTCACGAGAGTGCGGTGACTGCTCTTCAAATATGAGATTTTTGAAATTCATTTTTTTATATATGAAAAATTTTTCTGATCAAATATCTCATATTTATAATGTAAAAAAAAATAGAAAGGAGTGCGAATCATTCGCAAATTAGAATTATGGAGAAATTCAAAATCACAAAAAAAGCAAAGATTGCTATGGCTGCAGCATGCGCTGTGATCGCTGCATTCGGAGGAATCTCTTTTGCTCAAAGGACAACGTTAGCAGACTATAAAAATATCACTTTAAAAAAGGAGAAAACGACAGCAAAAAAAACCGAGATTGACAGTTACATTCAACAAACACAGCAGCAGTATCAAAAAGAAGTGAAAAGAGCAGCGAAAAAAGGAGATGTTGTGATCTTTTCAAGATCTGGAACCTGTAAGAACAAGATCATAAATGAACTACATATGGCTTCTGCACAGGCAATCTTAGGAAAGGATCAATTCAAAAAAGGATATGATAAGCAGCTGATCGGAATGAAACCAGGTCAAAATAAGACATTTAATTATACTTATGGAAAGAAAGACACTTCTGACCATTGTGCAGGAAAAACAGTAAAAGTGTCTATTACAGTAAAAAATGTTTATGAAGTTCCAAAGCTTACAGACAGTTTTGTTAAAAAGAATCTGATGTATGATAATGTTGCAGCATACAAAAAATATGTGAAAAATATGATTGAAACACAGAAGAAAAAAGAAGCAAAATCTTATTATGAAGAAACTGCATGGAATAAAGTCATGAATGGAACAACGGTTCGGAAATATCCGAAAAGCATCATGAAAGAATGCACTGATCAGCTGGATAAGTTTTATAGAAGCAGCGCAAAGAATCAGGGAATGAAATGGTCTGCTTTTATTAAAAATTATTTCAAGACAGAAGCTAAATATAAGTCTCAATTAAAGAAACAAGCGAAAAAACAGGCAAAAGAACGCATTGTAATTCAGAAGATTGCGAAAAAAGAAGGAATCAGCTATACAGATAAAGAATACAAAAAACGTGAGAAGAAGCTTGCAGAAAATTTTGGTTATCAGTCTGTGAAAAATCTTGAAAAAAACAATGATAAGTCAACGATCAAAGCATATATCATGAAACAGGATATCCTAAAGATCATTATGAAAAATGTAAAATACAAATAAGCAGAAAAGCTCTTCCGTTTCCAATTCAGGAATTACGGGAGAGCTTTCTCAGAAAGAAGGTTCAAAATGAGGCATGATAAATTTTTGAGGAAAGAAGACATTACAATTAATGACTTGATCAAAAAGTATGGAATAATCGCAGTTCTGTTGGCTTCAACAATTGTGATCATAAGCGAATTTTTAGATGACTATGGAAGGTGCATCTTTTGTATATTCTTTGGATTACTCATTATGTGGGCTTATATCAGTGTTTAGAAAGGGGTTTTTAATTGAAAATTATAAGGAGAATCTTCATTGGAATCTTGTTGCTTTGCGTGATCGCTGCATCTGCCGGTGGAATTTATTTTTATCAGAATTACATGAAAGAAGCAGAGCATGTAATCGCAAATAGTGGAGCCAATGACTTTAAAAAACATCAAAATAGTATCATTTATGATAAAAATGGGAAAGTTTTAGTGAATCTTTCTGAAAATGCAAATAGTAAATATCTGATCTATCAGGATATTCCCCAAGACGTCCAAAATGCTTTTATTGCTGTAGAAGATCGAGCTTTCTGGAAACATCATGGAGTGAATGTAAAAGGAATTGCAAGAGTTTTAATAAAGTATATGACATCTGGTGGAAAAGAAAAACATGGAGCAAGCACGATCACGCAACAGGTAATTCGGAATACATTCATTGGAAAAGAAGTAAAAATGGACCGTAAACTCAGAGAGATCGCATATTCTTTTGCGTTAGAACAAAAATACAGTAAACAGAATATCATGGAGTTCTATATTAATAATATTTACTTTGGACATCAGCAGTACGGTATTGAATCTGCATCTGATTATTATTTCGGAAAATCTGCAAAAAAATTATCATTAGCAGAAACGACGTATTTATGTGCAATTCCAAATAATCCAAGCTATTATGATCCATTAAACGAACCAGATCATACGAAACAAAGACAGAGAAAGATCTTAAAAGATATGTATAAAACAAAGTTGATCACAAGTGGCCAATATAAATCTGCATTAGAAAAAACAGTCATTCTGAATCATCAGAAAACAGAACAGACATATGATGATCCTTCAACTTATGCAATTTATTGTGCAACCGTACAGATCATGAAAAAAGATGGGTTCCATTTTAGATATTCTTTTGGATCCTTAAAGAGATACAGAAAATATAAGAAAAAATACAATGTTGCTTATCGAAATGCAAAAGAAAAATTATATACCGAAGGTTATCGAGTATACACAAGTATTGACCCGGAAGCGCAGAATAAATTACAAAAGGCTGTAGATGATGGGTTGAAAGGAGAAAAGAAATTACAGGCAGCAGCTACTAGCATTGATCATAAAACAGGAAAAGTCGTTGCGATCGTTGGTGGAAAAACAGATAAAAAGAAAACGATGGGATTAAATCGTGCCTTTGAATCAAAACGCCAGCCAGGATCAGCGATTAAGCCAATTTTAGTTTATGGACCAGCTATTGATTCTGGATATCACGCAGGTAGTACATTACAAAATGTAACGATCTCAAAGCATGTTGCTGACTATGGAAGTTCTATTTCTTTAGAAGATGCGTTAACACGATCCACGAATGGAGCTGCTTATTGGTTGTGTAATCAGATAGGGATTAAACGATGCTTAAATTATTTAAAGAAGATGGAATTTGGTTCCATTGTAGGAGAAGACGAAACTCTTGCATCCAGTCTTGGCGGAATGACTTTGGGGGTTAATACTGTTGAAATGGCATCAGCCTATCACTGTTTATTAAATGATGGAAAATTCATTGCCCCAACTTGCATTGAACATATGGAAAATGCAGATGGAATTGGTTTATATTTTGCAAAAGAGCCAAAACAAATTTACAAAAAATCCACAGCAAAAGAATTGTTATCAATTATGGAAAATGTTATTCAAAATGGTACAGCAAAAAATATGAAATGGGACTCCAAACGATTTGCAGCTGGTAAAACAGGAACAACAAATGATGGAAAGGATGCATGGTTTGCGGGCGTAACCGATGAATATTCTACGGTTGTATGGGTTGGATGTGATAAACCTAAAGCAAACGATGAGCTATATGGAAATACCTATCCAGTAAAAATCTGGAAAACTTATAACAAATAAGGGAATCCTTGGAAGAAATTCCAGGGATTTTTTTATATGTGAAAAAAACTTTTTGTAAAATATCTCATATTTAATATGTGGGGCTTTCTGTTGTTTTTTATCGTATCTCTCATATTTACAGTGTAAAAAAAATATATGAGGAGGAAATAAGAAATGGAACGACAAAGACAACGCACACTTCTTGAATGGGTCAGAGATAAGGTTGAATCTTTCTTTGCAGCAGTTTCTACATTCGTTGCAAGAGCTTTACTTGGAAAGAATTTATTCGAAGAAGAATATCGTAAGCTGTCCATGCAGGAAGAAGCAAAAAAGATGTTTGATAACGCAGAAAAAGATAAGGGGGAAGAAGTAAAGAACAAAGAAAAAGCAGCAGAAAATGTAAAAGAAGTAAGGCAAGAAGAGCAGCCGAAAGCAATCAATGTATCACAATTGATGAATTCAAAAAACTCTTTTCAAGAATTATTTCAGAACGAAGATGTTCAGTTATTGAATGACTTGGTAAATCATTTAAAAGAAAACAATCTGAATGTCATGTCCGCAGAATACTGTGATGATCCATGGGGAAAATACATGCAATTTAAGATCTTAGACAAAGATCAAGAAGAGCAGATTTATTCCATTGCGGAAAATGGAGAATCAAAAGATCTTGGTTTTTCAAGATTTATAGAAAAGTATTGTGTAGACCATGAAATTTCAGTGTTCTTGACACAAGAAAAACAAATGGAATCTTTGATCAAAGAAATTCAAAAATCTGAGATAGAAGGAAGAGAATGCTATTTGAACGTCTGGAACCATTCATATAAAATTAATTCCGAAAATGGGAAAACGAGAATTATGTTAGATAATAAAGAAGTTTTTTCAGGACAATTGGATCTGCCGAGATTTGAAGCTGACAATGTAAATGTTTTTATAATAAGTGATCAGAAGCTGATTGAAATGAATCAACATGCTTTATCCAATATGATAGAAGCTATGTATCATGCAGAATTAGAAGAACTTGGGTATGATATCCTCAATGAAAAAGAGCAAGTTTGCTTAAATGATATTGTTGAGATGAATACTTCATTTCAGAATATTATGAAGCAACAAGATATTAATTTTTTAGATAAATTAAGAGTGGAACTTTGTAAAGAAACAGGATTGCCTATTACGACTTCCTATATTCTTCCTCCAAAGAGCTTGGATATGCATGGAAAAGAATCATTGCTTCAGATCAACATAGGAGAAGGAGAACAGGAAAAACACATTATGATCGATGAATATGGATGTATCCTTGAGAATGAAATGCCAGACGAAGAAGTTTCAAAAGCTTTACAACGAGTTTGCATTCAGGAAAATATTGCTTTACTGCCTGATTTGAAGGATTTTTCACAGTGTTTGCTCGATGAAGCAAAATACGATATTGTTGTTGGAAATGAAAGATCATCATTAAATTTCTGGGGAAATGAGATTGTGATCCAACAGGGGTCCCGACAGGATGAAATCTCTGTTCATTGTAATGGAAGACAATTATACTCTGGCGGATTAGAAAATTTAATGGATCAAAATATTGTGAAAGATATTTATGAAGGCGTTTACGAAGAAGGTCTATCTTTCCTTGGATATGATGTTGTTGAAAATGATCAAAACGTTGATACCTATTACGATCAGCCTTCTTTTACACAAGAAGAAATGGATGCTGCACAACAAGACTTTATGATGGAACAACAAAGACAATTTGAAGAAGACCAGATGCCGCAGGAATATTTTGATCATTCAGAATGTTGCGGTCCAAATGAAAGAGAAGAAGATAATTTTATCTGGGAAGAAGTTCAGGACGAACGATAATTTTTTTCAATAAGAAAGGAGAAAATCATGGCAAAGGTTATGCGTCCAGTGTATCAATGTGATATGAAAGGATGCCAATTTATTTCATTGAATGAAGATGACATGACAAATGTTCAATTTGTGACATATGACGAAGAAAATGGTCAGTTTTGCATGAAACACATGCTGTTATGTAATCAACATTTAGAAGATTTTCAGAAATTAAATGGAGATAAAAATATATCAAGACAAATATCAAAAAGAATCGATTCTTATACTCAAGAAAAGCAGCAAAAAAATAAAAAAGAAGAAGAAAATAAAAAAAATGTAAAAAAAGACTTGAAAAAAGAAGCAAAAAGAGATAATATAAATACACTCCGAACAAATGTTCGAAGCGCAAATAAAGATACGATCGCAGTAAGTTCAGAAAATGATATGCAACCATATTCAGCATTTTATAATGTCCATGAATTTCATATCATAAAAAATGATAAGCAGCTTCCAGGATTATATCGGATCATCATTGCTCCATTATCAATTGAGTATGAATCTCATGGAACTGAAATCGTTGTATTGATTGAAAAACCTGATGGATCAAAAGAAACATTGTGTTCAACTTTGGAAGAACGAAAAACTGTCCAATTTGTAGATGAAATCAACAAGATCAATTTTACTTGTCGTGGTTTATGGGAAAATGGATTTTTCCGTTCTAAGATTTATCTAGGAAGTATGGAAGATCGCTCTATAAGAGTTGATAAAGAAGATGAAAAAGTTAATTCTTATCATCCAGAGGAGTATAACAGAGAATATTACCAAAGTCATTATCAGGTTATGATCAAAGATGGTTTAAAACTATACATTATCCCGATCATGCAAAAGAATTATCTAAACCAATTCACAAAATTATTGGTTGTGACAGAAACAAATTTACAGAGAAGCGCGCTTACAGATAATGATCAGTATAATGAGGGAGAAGTACAGCTATCTTATGAAGAAGCAAGATATCGTATCACAGGTGCATGGCAGAATCATGAATTCTATGCAGATGTAACAACGATCAGTTAGAGTTTTTAAAATCTATCATATTTAAATTAGTAACATATGACGATTGGAGGGACTTAAATTGATCACAACCAAAGAGATGGAAATGCTCCATCAGATCATCTGGCAATACTATAAACAAAAAGAGATCAGCGATATAAAAATGATCAATTATTTTTTGAAATGTACTGGACATAGTTTTTCAGTTCATGAGATTGCCTGGATGCTATCTTATACCAAAGAGTTAAGGAATCAATTTGAAAAGAAAGGGGAACTAAAATGAGCAAGCAGCAGTCAAAAAAACAGCAGAAAGAGGAACAGGTGAAATTTGAGAAGATCATGGAGATGTATCACCATGGAAATCAGGAAATGGCAAAATATCTTGCATTACAAGCGATGGAAAATTATATCAAGAGTTTGATGAAAAAACAATTTTCCACATATGTAACAAAATATTTTGACGACCTGCTTCAAGAGGGATATATGGCTGTTTTGGAAGGGTTAGAAACTTATGATGTGAAAAGAGCAAAACCAACAACTTTTTTCCGTTTTTATATTGTGCACAATATGACAGAATATATTACAAGATTTGTAAATGAATCAACTGCACATTATCAGAAAAATAATCAGTTGATCCGTCAGGTCGAACGCAAGTATGAAAAAAATCATAAGGAAGCAACAGATGCAGATATTGCAATCGAGCTTGGAATGAACATTGAAACGATCAAAGCAACACGTAAGATCGATGGAAAGACTCTAAATCATATCGAATCAACAGATAATGATTTCTTTTCAAATCAGATGGAAGAAAAATCCCCTGAAGAAATTATTCTGGAGTCAGAAAAACGCAAGGCGTTAGCTGATAAGATTAACTCTTTACCTGAAGTGGAGCGTGTCGTTCTAAAAATGCATTTTTGTGAACAGAAATCACAGAGAGAGATTACAAGAGAAACAGGATTAAAAACTGATGAAATCAGAAAGTCTAAAGAAAGAGGAATCAAACAGTTGCGTATGCGACTAAAGAATGATTATTCCGTAAAGGAAAGAAATCAAGAAGACGATATCTCTTTCTTAGAAGAAGATATGAGTGATGCAGCTATGGAAATGCTCGATCTCTTATAATGCAACAGAAAATATGATCAAAATTGAGGCAGGTTCTCCTGCCTTTTATTTTTTCTCTTATCTTTCATATTTAAGGTATGAATGAGAGATGAAAGGAGAAATAATATGAGATATAATAAGAGACCACTCTATGATATCGAAGAAATCTTAGATAATGTAACAGGAAGAGAAGTCGCAGAATACTTTGGTTTAGATATCGTTCACAGAGGTGCCTATGATTTTATCCATTGCCCAGGACATTTTGAACGTCTTGGAAAGGAAGATACAAGAGCCAACAACTGTATTTTAACGGAATATGGGTATCATTGTTTTGCCTGCGAAGAGACAGTAGGTGTCATCAGGATGATCGAAGAAATTGAAGGATGCTCAAAATACGATGCGATCTGTATCGCTGGCGATATCGCAGGAGGAAAAGAATTGTATCAGATCAATGATGGAGATGGTTCTGAACAGGAAATTGAACGAAAAGAACGATTAAGTTCGAATGATCTAAAATTTATTGGATTGCTTCAATTTAAAAAAAGAGCTTATTTCCCAAAACAAGTCATTACATATGATCAGGCAAAAGAATTTCAACAAACAAAAGGATCCTGCGTTACAAAGCATTTGATCAATGGAGAAAATGGAGACCTTGATACAGAATACCTTGCATGCTCTCAAGAGAAGCATTTTGGCGTTAATCAGTTGTATCATGATGATTATGAGGCATATTGCATTCTCATCCGTAATAAATCATTAGAAACGGCACAGAAATATCAAAAGATGATTCAACTATGGTGCACTTCGAATGCGTATTCACAGATCATGCAAAAAATTCTACCTTATAACATACAGTCTGTTATGAATGAATTTCGACACTGCATCAATCGAGCACATCAGATTTATCTGAGATTTCAGCAGGAATAAGGCTTGGAATATCCAAGTCTTTTTTTTTGAGCTAAAAAATCTTATATGTGAAAAATATTTATTTTCAAATCTCTCATATTTAAAATGAAAGCAAAATAAAATCCGAACATTCTCATAAGTGAGAATATCCGGATGCTGGTTATTAAGTTTTCTTTTTTTACTGATCTTTTTCAGGATCAGTGTTTATATTTACATAGATATTGCAGTCAATATTATCGTGAATATCTATGTAATTGATGATTTCAGAAGATTTTTGTGGATTATAATCTTCAGAATCAATCTTGTTTTGAGCCGATGTCTGGGACGCATTGGCTCTTTCTTTTATCCTGCTCTTATCTGTTTTGTTTTTTGTCATATATCTCGTGGCAACAACGGTAACAACAAAGCTGATGATCCCATTGTTTACCATGTCTACTAATTCCATGATTACTTTTACTATGAATTCTTTCATCCCGAATTCTCCTTTCTGTGAGCATCCGGATTTGCTTTCTCAATTCAAATATGCGATTTCTGAAAATTAATCTGACGATTTCATTTTTTTATATGTGAAAAAATTTTTTTTGAAGAAAAATCATATTTAAAGTGAGAAGAAAATAAGGAAGCAGCAGCATTTCGTGAGCATTTCAAAGGAAATTTAAGATAATGCAATATATATCAACACGTTCATTTTTTTTCTCAAAAATATCATATTTATAGTGAGGCGTTAACGAGACGTTTCATTCGTTCATTGAAAATTAAATAACGCATTCAAAACAAAGTTTGTAAAAAAGTAAAAGTGGATAAGTAATGCATGAAAGTTATTCTTTTCTCCGAAACATGAATTTTCCCAGATAAAAAGAATTGATCTGTGGAAGTTTTATATCATATTTACACAATTTTTCTGAAAAGGGGGTATCTGTATGAATCAAGAAAAAAGAGCACCACCAAAAAATAAAATGTTCTGAGAGCGAAGGAACATGAAACTAAAAAGATAAAAAAAACAAGATTTTAAGTAAAGGAGAAAAATGATGACAAAGAATAAAATCATGCGTTATTTTAAAAAAGCTGTAGCTTCTACATTAGCGATCGCTACATCTTTTGGTGGAGTTGTCTCTGCAAATATGGTGACAACCTTTGCAGCAGATGCAAAATTAGACAATGATGTCAAAATTACAGCAAAGAAGCTGAAATATGATGATACAGAGTCTTATGTGTCAAAAAACATCAATAAAAAAATGGCTTCTATTAAATCTAGTAAGTCAGTAGCCAACATTAAAAATGATCTGGAACAGACAGGATATACGATCCGTTTGAAACAATTACTTGCAGAGGAATCAAAGATTCCAAGTAATTGTACTATTGATGAGTTATGGACAAAGCACTCTGATGCATTCCTTTCCCAATATACAAGCATTATCCCTGTTTATCAGGCAAATGATAATGCAGATTATTATGTTGTGAATTTAGCAGCATCAAAGATCAATCATACCGGAAAACTGTATGATGCAGCTTTTGTGAAAGGTACAGACAATGCAAATCCAGATGTGATCAAAGATATCAAATTTGATAAAACAACTGGATTAGCTTACATTCCAAAATCTTATTTTGAAAAAGATAAGAATGTTCTGATCACAGGACAGGTAATGAGTGCTGGATCTATTAAGGATCAGACAATGAGTATTGATACAATTGTCGATAATGGCGGAAACATTACAAAACAGGCAGTTGAAGCAAATACTTATGATGTTACAGTAAAGATTCCAATCACTACAAGTAAACGTGTCGCAGATAAATTAAAATTAAGTGACTTTGAGGTATACTTAAATGGATCTGAGGATGCAATGGATCTTACAAAAGATACTGCTGTTTTTGACAAAACAACTGGAGTATTAGAGATCGCAGCATCTCCTGCAAGTTTAACATCAGTTAAAGTAAAGATCAAAAAGATCGGAGCTTTAAAATCTGTTGCAAGATTATTAACAAATGATGTGAGCGCTTCCATTAGCGGGGCTTCAAAATTAAAATTTGTTACTGATAAAAAGACAGGTGACCCGATCATTTTTGATAGGATCGATACATCCAAATTACAGGATGGACAGTATTTCGAATACAAAACAGCGATCCGTTATTTTTCAGATATCAAAGATACACAGGTAAACTATAATGCAAAAGCTTGTGCAGAATCAATCAAGCACAGCATTAAATATTTATATGTACCATCTGAAGATAATGATGCATGGAGTCAGTTATATAATAACAGTTCGATCAAAGATCCTCAGGCTAAAAAGGATATAGAAAATGTTACTTTTGGTATGACCTTACCAAATTATAGTGACTATAAATACCAAGTCACAGCAAAAAATGGAAACAAAGCGAAGTTGAACTTCCATCAGAAAGGATCATTTGTAACAACCTATACAAATGATGACAGCAATGAGAAAAAAGGTTCTACTTATAGCAACCGACATATGTACGCTGGAGAGTGTGCTCATATCAGCAACCCTATGGGAGAATTTCATGATAAAGAAGATGGAAAGGTTCGTTTAAGAATCCTTCACGTTGACACATCTGCTGGTTATGTGGTCTTTGGATTAAACAGTCAAAAGATCAATACACAGTCAGGATTTGGAATCTACAAAGTTGCGATCGAGTCTAAAGGAAGCTTAAAGCTGAAAAAAACATCCGCAAATACTACAATGACAAACGGAAACAGTTGCTATAGTTTGGCAAATGCTGAGTACGGAGTTTACAAAGAAAAGGCATGTACAAACAAAGTAGCAACTTTAAAAACTGATGCAAATGGAAATTCTAAAGTCGTAGAAGTTGACGCAGGAACTTATTACGTAAAAGGTGCGAGACGTTTTCTGATAAATGAGAGATCATGAAACAGAAGGACTATAATAGTTACAACTGAATACCTGACATTTGAAATGAGAGTCGTCATGTTGACTTGAAGCAAATGATCTAAACTCCTGCATGCATAGGATCATGACAGTGTGAACATGTATGAAGCCAGGTAAAGTCGGCAGAAGGTTTTCTAAGTGAATCTTCATATGAAACTGATATGCCGGGATGCTATAAAAAATCTAAGGTGAGAATGTAAAAAATACTGACGAATCTGCGAAGGTAAGTGTCTAAACGTAAACTTGATCGAAAGATCATGACTGATAAGATCAGGGTCAGATACCGAAAAGTAAGAATCTTTTATATGAAATTCGGGCGATCAAACAAGGATGATCGAATCTGACAGGCTCATAGCAGACACCTAAGGATTTATGGAAAGCTAAGATATTCGGAACGTCGTAAGCAAGAGACATCTAAGAACATCTGTCAATGGGATGGTAACTATAAGTACTTATAGATAAAAAGAATACGCAAGAATGGCGTATAGGAAGCAGTACGAAATGTTTTTATTCTTGTGAAAGTAGGGACACAGTACCGATGAAACTGTGATAACAAGCAGTGGAGGGATCGTCCCAAGTCTGATCGTATGATCAGATGGAACGCCGTGTGCGATGAAAGTCGCATGCCCGGTGTGGCGCAGGGGAAAAGATGGAGATCTTTGTATTAGTTTTTTGAAATGTATACGAACACAAAAATTGCAATTCTTCTGTTTTTATCGTAAACTGTCAATATCAACAGATTAATAAAAAAGGAGTGAACAATTATGAGAAAAAGAAAGCTAACATTCGGATTATTTTCTCTGATGATGGCTGCAAGTGTTGCATTGACTGGAAATGTGAATGTCAGTGCAGCAACAAAGAAGCTCTCTGTGAACAGAGTTTATGAAAATGCGACCGTGATCAAAGGAAAGACCAAAAAGAAAAATGTAGTAAAAGTCAAAGTTGGCGGAAAGACATACAGTGTCAAAGTCAATAAAAAGGGAAAATTTAAAGTCAAGGTTCCAAAAGTAAAAGCAGGAAAGAAATATACAGTGAAGTCTTATAAAAAGAAAAAGCTGTATGCAAAAAAGACAGTTTATGGAATTGCAAAAACAGTTAAAGTAAACAAATTTACACCAAGCAGTCGAACAATTTCCGGTTATACCAGACCAAGTTATAAGGTTCAGGTTACTGTAAACGGAAAGACATACACAAAGAAAGCAAATGCAAATTCCGGGGCATGGAAAATGACATTATCCAAAAAGATCGGTTCAGATAATGTGAAAGTCCGTGTGATCAAGAAAAACGGAAAAACATTTACTGTAACGACTGCAACGCACACACATGATTGCAAGCCAGTTTATAAGACAGTTCATCATGATGCACAGGGACATTATGAAACGGTAACGGTCCCAGCTTATGATGAAGAAAAAACAGTTTTTCATGATATTTGTTTAAAAGATGGCCGAGATCTTACACAAGATTATCTGGATAGCGTTAAAAATAAAACATATCCAGTAACTCCAAATAAATTCTTCACAATAGAAGATATGAAAAGAGATTGGGACTGGACAGAAGAAAATGGATACCCAAAACCAGGATACGATTCATTGGTGTTTACTAATGAAAATCTTGAAGTAGATAAATTTGCTCCGCCATTTAGTATGTATATGGGAACACAGGGATGGAATGGGGAATGTGATGGACATAACTATTCATCAAGACCTGTCACTGTTAAAATTCATCACGAGGCATCTACAAAACAAGAATGGAAAATTGATAAAAAAGCCTATGATGAAAAAATCATTACAGGATATCAGTGTGTTTGTGGTAAAACAAAATAATTTGTATTTATATACGTTTTAAAAAACAAAAAGGGAAGATCAAGATCTTACCTATTGTGATAAACGAAAGTTCCTCAGGGATACCTGAAAGATGATACCGTTCATTCTGTGAAAGTGACAACAGACAACGATGATGATGATCCAGCAATTGTGACTGTATCCGATCAGCCTGACAATGACCCAATTAACTTTGAAGTCAAAAAGGTTGATAAGGAGACTGGAGAAGTGATTCAGGGCGATGCAAACCTTTCTGGGGCGCAATTCACAGTAAAATATTACAATAAATATTACAACAGCAAATCTGAACTTCCAAGTACTGTAACTAGAACTTGGGTTTTAGAAACTAAAAAGGCAGCTAATGATAATTTTGTGCTTCAATTTGACGATCGATATAAAGTATCAGGGGATGAGTTTTATATAAATTCAAGTGGTGAGACATGCGTTCCTTACGGAACAATCACCATTGAAGAAACAAAAGCTCCAGATGGATACAAGATCAGTGATTCTACTGTATCTGTGAATGGACAGGTCTTAAATGACAGAACATATTTCACAAAAGTCAGTGGAAAAGATGGAGAGCAGCCAAGTAAACTTGTTTATGATTTCACAGTTAGTGATCCAACAAAGATGTATGCCATTCAGGTAACAAAAAACGATGCAGAACTGAATAAGAGTGAAGCAATCGGTGGTAAAGACCATAAGTTAGCTGAAGATGCAGCGACTTTAGAAGGAACACAGTTCTCTATCATTAACCGCAGTGCAAATGCGATCAAATATGAGGGTAAAACAATCAATCCAGGAGAAGAGGTTACAAAAATCTCTACAACATGGAATGACAAAGAAAAGAAATACACTGCTCAGACAGAAGATCGCAGCTTACCTTACGGTACTTATGGTGTGAAAGAGATCGCAACAAGTCAGGGATACATGATGAGCGATGGTAATGAACATACCGTTGAATGCCATGGAGAAGATGGAACAACTTATACCGCAAATATGGTAGAAGGATTGAACTTCAAAAACCAGATCATTCGAGGAAACTATGTATTCAATAAGAAATCTGATGAACAAAAAAGTGTCAATGCAGCATTTAAGATCACAAATGCAGCAACTGGAGAATCCCATGTTGTTGTAACTGACAAAAATGGAGAATATGATTCTACAGCTGTTGATCATTCCAAAAATACAAATGCGAATGACAAACTGTTAAAGGATTATAAAAAAGACACAGTTTTAAAAGCTTCTGATTTTGATCACAATGCTGGTACATGGTTTGGCCAAGGGGAAGACGGAAGTATGGCTAATGTCGATAACCAAAAAGGTGCTTTCCCTTATGGTAAATATGAAGTCGAAGAATTAAGAAGTGATTCCAACAAAGGATTACAACTTGTTAAATTCGAATTCTATATCACAAAAGATGGTAAAACAATTCAGGGTGGAACCATCACAGATGAATCCGAACCAAAAATCGGTACAAAAGCAAAGAATGAAGAAACAGATAATAACATTGCATCTGCAACAGATGATGTTACGATCATTGATACTGTAAATTACGAACATGTAGCTCCTGATAAATACAGATTAACTGCTACATTAATGAACAAGAAAACAGGTGCTGTTGTTCTTGATAAAGATGGAAAAGCAGTGACTGGAACAAAAGTATTTACAAATACAACAAAAGCAGGAAGCGTTGATGTTGAATTAAACTTCAATGCAAGTGATCTTGGCGGAGAAGATGTTGTTGTCTTTGAAGTCTTAACAAGAGAATCTGACGGGGCAACGATCGCAACTCATCAGGATATCAATGATGAAGGTCAGACGATCAGTTTTGTCAGCATTGGAACAAAAGCAAGCGATGCAAATACAGGATCTAATCTTGTAGAAGCATCTACAAACATGAAAATTAAAGATACTGTATCCTACAAAAACCTGATTGTTGGAAAAACATATACGATCAATGGTAAATTAATGGACAAAAAAACAGGGAAACCAGCATTAGATGATGAAGGTAAAGAGATCATATCCAGTGTAAAATTTACAGCAGAATCTAAGAATGGAACTGTAGATGTTATCTTTGAATTTTCAGGAGTTAAACTTGCAGGAAAACCAATCGTTGCATTTGAATCTCTTACTTATAAAGGCAAAGAGTATGCAGTTCATCAGGATATCGAAGATGAAGATCAGACAACTCTGATCCCTAAAGTGTCCACAACAGCATCTGATAAGACAAATGGAACTCATATGTCTTATGCAGGCAAGAAGGTAACTTTGGTTGATACAGTCAAAGTTGAAAACATTGTCGAAGGAAGAGAGTATACATTAAAAGGAAAAGTGATCGACAAGAACACAGGAAATCCTTTAGAAATTGATGGAAAAGAAGTAAGTGCTGAAAAGAAATTTACAGCAACTTCTAATAGTGAAACAGTAGAACTTAAATTCGAATTCGATGGAAGTAATCTTGCAGGTGCAACAACAGTTGTATTTGAAGATCTCTATGAGGGAGAAAACAGAATTGGATCTCATGCAGATCTCAATGATGAAGGACAGACTGTTTCTATTCCAAAGATCGGTACAACTCTTGTTGGAAAAGATAATCAGATCCATGTTGTAAATGCTGATCAGAAGATCACATTAGTGGATACTGTAAAATATCAGGGACTTGAAAAAGGTCGTGAATATGAAGTAAAAGGTATTCTTTATGACAAAGAAACGAAAGAACCATTCACTGTTAATGGAGAACAGGTAACTACAACAGGTAAATTTACTGCAGAAACAGAATCTGGAACAGCAGAAGTTGAATTCACATTTGATGGATCAGCTCTTGCAGGAAAGACTCTTGTTGCTTATGAAGAAGTTTTCGATGTTGAAACTGGTGCGTTGATCGCTGACCATAAAGACATTGATGACAATGATCAGACCGTTGTAATTCCAAAAATGGGAACCACTTTAACTGGAGAAAGCAATAACAAAGCTGTCAATGCAGGAAAAGAAACAACACTGATCGATACAGTAAAATATGAAAATGTGGAACCTGGAAGAGAAATCGAAGTTCAGGGTGTTCTTCATGATAAAGAAACAGGAGAAGTTGTAAAAGTTGATGGAAAAGAAATCACTGCTACAGCGAAATTTACTCCATCAGAAGCAAATGGAGCTGCTCAGGTAACGTTCAAGTTTGATGCATCATCTTTGGCAGGAAAAACTCTTGTTGCTTATGAAAAAGCATATGATGTAGAGACAAAATCTCTGATCGGAAGCCATGAAGATATCAATGACAATGATCAGACAGTCAACTTCCCAGAACTCCATACAACTGCATTAAACAAAGAAAATGCAGATCATATTGTAGAAGCAAAGAAAAATGTTACAATTGTTGATACTGTATCTTATAAAAATGTTACTCCAGGAGAAGAACTGGAAGTAAAAGGTGTTTTATATGACAAGAACACAAAGAAACCAGTTATGAACAATGAAAAAGAAGTAACAGCTTCTGCAAAATTCACACCAGAAACAAGTGAAGGATCTGCTGATGTTACATTCACATTTGATGCAAGTGATCTGGATGGACACACATTTGTTGCTTATGAACAGATGTATGATGTAAAAACAGGTGCTTTAATTGGAACTCATGAAGACATTAATGATGAAGATCAGTCCGTACATGCTCCAAAATTGCACACAACAGCAACAAACAAAAAAGATGGTTCTCACAACGTGAAACCTTCTAAGAAAGTTACTGTTGTAGACGTTGTAAAATACACAAATCTTGTACCTGATAAAACTTATGAAGTACAGGGTACATTATATGACAAAGCAACAAAGAAACCATTAAAGATCAATGGTAAGAAAGTTATGGCTTCTACAAAATTTGTCGCTAAAGGAACAAATGGAGAAGTAAAAGTCGTATTTAAATTCGATGCCAGTGCATTAGATGGTAAATCTCTGGTAGCATTTGAGCAAATGTATGATGTAGACACCAATACACTGATCGGAAGACATGAGGATATCAATGATAAGAAACAGACAGTAAAAGTTTCTTCCAAAGCAACTCCTCATCAGACATCTGAAAGATCAGGTGGATCAGGATCATCAGAAAGTGGAACTCCAAAAACAGGAGATTACACACAGATGATGTTGTTTGCAGGCATCAGTGCATGTGCTATGGTAGGAGGATATCTCTTCTATCGTAGAAGAAAACAGAATGTGTAATTAAAAACGTATAGATTCGAAGAAGAGTTGGTTTTATAGCTGACTCTTTTTTTTTTATTCTTTTATATAATATCGGATAACTTTCAAAAAGAATCCGAAATCTTATATGTGAAAAAATAAAAAAAATAAATCAATCATATTTGTAGTAGGAATGACAAAATTGCAATTCCTCTATTTTTGTCTTAAACTATTATTATCAATAGACTGAAAAAAGGAGTGAACAATTATGAGAAAAAGAAAACTAACATTCGGATTATTTTCTCTGATGATGGCTGCAAGTGTTGCATTGACTGGAAATGTGAATGTCAGTGCAGCAACAAAGAAGCTCTCTGTGAACAGAGTTTATGAAAATGCGACCGTGATCAAAGGAAAGACCAAAAAGAAAAATGTAGTAAAAGTCAAAGTTGGCGGAAAGACATACAGTGTCAAAGTCAATAAAAAGGGAAAATTTAAAGTCAAGGTTCCAAAAGTAAAAGCAGGAAAGAAATATACAGTGAAGTCTTATAAAAAGAAAAAGCTGTATGCGAACTTCACTATTTGTTGAAGACAAATATCATGCAGGAACAATCTTAGGTACAATCTTAGGATTAATGGGTGTAATTGCTGTCAACTTTGCAATCGTGAATTTAATTATTTGGTTGCTACATTTTGTTGTGGTAAATCCGCTAATTGTTCCAGTGAAAACAAAATGGATTATCGCAGTAATTCTTACAATCGTAGAATGGATGTTTAAATAGAAAGAGGTGATTAAATGGCTTTAATTGGAGCAATTTTAGGGGATATTTGCGGTTCTCAATATGAGTTCCGCAGACCTCACAATTTAGATTGGAAGAACTGTGAATTGTTTACAGATAAATGTAAATACACAGATGATACAGTTCTAAGTATTGCAACAGGTATGTGGTTGCTAAATGAAACCAATAAAGAACCTTGGGAGTTCTACTTAGAATATGGTAAGAAATATTCTGGCGTAGGATATGGAGAAATGTTCGAAGACTGGTTATTTGATGGTGGAAACCGTGTAAACGAAAGTTTTGGCAATGGGTGCGCCATGAGAATTTCGCCAATTACGATGTATTTTCGAGATGCATTTCCAATGCTTGCAGAATATAACGACTATATTGGGATCGCACAAAAAACATGTGAAAAAACACATAACAGTATAGAATCTTACAAGGGCGTATCTGTTGTTACTAATTGTTCTTTAATGGCATTAAATAATAGATCTAAAGATGTGATATATGACTATGTATTAAAACATTATCCATCTAGTCGGTATACATATGGCGTTGATCGACCACTTGATGATTATAGAAAGAATTATGTTTGGTCTGCGACAGTTCAGGATAGTGTGCCTGTGGCAATCAGATGTTTCTTGGAAAGCGAAGATTATGAATCATTCTTAAGAAATGTATTATCTTTGCCATGTGACACAGACACGATTGCTGCTATTGGCGGTGGTATTGCAGAAGATTTCTACAAGAAGACACTTGATAACTCAAATGAGCTTTTAGAAAGATATTTGCCAAAAGAGTTATTGGATGACGTTAGCAAAATTTATAACGAAATGCCATAAGGTAGGTGATTGAATATCATAAAGAAAATCTTAAAATTTTTCTTGTCGATGATCGTACTGACCATTATCTAGTTTCTTGCAACACTTATATCTGTCGGAGTCTTTGCACTTGTGTTTTGGATGATAACAAGTATTGTAATACCAGTTGGTGTAGTGGTAATTGTTGCACTTGTATTAATGGCGATCGCCTTCTATGTAGTGACATCGTTCATGGATTGATAGATTAAAAGGAGAATATGTTATGAGAATTAAAAAATTATTAATCGCTGGAGCATTAATGTTAACGGCAGTAGGATGCGTTTCAGCATATACTATTTATGCAGATACACTAAATAATAACACTGATAAACAGGTTTCTGCAACAACAGAAGGTAAGTCAACTCAGAAACTACAAAGAACACAACAGAGCAGAAAAATAATAAGAAAAATGCCGTCAAAGAAGATTCTCTAGAAGATATGAAACGAGATTGGGGATGGACAGAAGAAAATGGATGGCCACGTTATAGTGATGATCTTGCCATTTATAAAGAAATGGGAGTCAATCCTAAGGATGTAAAAGATGTTCCACCATATGCTATGTATATTGCTGCTGGTGGATGGGATGAAAAGTGCGATGGACATAATTATTCTAATCGATTAGTCCCAACTATAGTTCATCACGAGGCATCGACAAAACAAGAATGGAAAGTTGATAAAAAAGCCTATGATGAAAAAATCATCACAGGATATCAGTGTGCTTGTGGTAAAACAAAATAATTTATTGATCTAAACAGAATACTCAGTCCATAATGAAAGTTGGGCGGGGATGAATGCGGTCTTCCTTTGAAATGTAAGAATCTTATATGTGAAAAATATTTTTGATCAAATCTCTCATATTTAAAGTGAAACAATAAAAATCCGAACATTCTCAAAGGCGAGAACATCCGGATGCTTGTTTATTTACTTCTTTATTTTGTGGCTCAGCTTATTTTTTAGCTGATCACAATGATTATGATCATGTGTTTTGGTATCATGGTGATCATAATGATAATAATAAGAATCAGAACCAGTGCATTGTAAGCATTGGTTCTTTTTCTTTGCTTTAACTTCGATGGTTTCACCTGCATTGTACATAATGTACACAACTTAACATTTGATTTCTGCCATAGTTTTCTACCGATTTTCAACAATTTCGGTTTGATCTTCTTCCAAATCCAGTCTAAGAGCTTGTTAACTACGAACTTTACAACATATTTTCTAACGAACTTTACTACCATTTCAGCGAATTTATCGAATATATACATAAGGATTCTCCTTTCGTGGAGCATCCGGATTTTTATTTTCTCAATTCAAATATGCGATTTGAGAGAATCAATATGGAAAGATGACTGTTTATACGTTTTTTTATATGTGAAAAAGAAAAGCAGAATAAAAAAATCATATTTGTATAAAGAAGAAATTTTAAAAGGAAACAATAGAAATATGATCATAAAAAACATAATAATTCAGAATAAAAAACTAAAAATCAATGAATGCTCTTGTGCTCAGATCAAGCATCTACAGCATCAATTAAGAAAGGATGTGATCCATTTATATCATGATCAAGGAGTTCAATGGGAATTTGGAGATGTAAAACACTCTGTACAAAAATATACTTATCAGTTATCTGCAAATGAGATCGTAGAGATCATACAGTATCTAGAATTTTTGTCGAAAAATATGGATCAAAGGTTCCAGAAATTGCATGAAACTTATTTAACACACCAGGAACAGGATATTTTAATAGACTTCATGAATTGTGACATGAATATCAGTAAAGTGGCAGCAAAACACCATCTGCATCGTTATCAGATCTATCATATGTTTGATGAGATCAGAGAAAAAACAAAATTAGATCCAAGATGCTTTTATGATTTAGAAACACTTCATATGGAGTTGGAAAGGAGAAAAAATGACGAATAGAATTTACACAAATGAAAAGACCTGCCCATTATGCCATAAAAATAAAGCAATGTTCACGTTATCTATAGAAGGAGAAAAAATACAAGTATGCCCGACATGTTATCAGATCGTAAAAATAGAAAGTGATCGACACAAAACAAAAAATATTGTAAATGATCCGAAATATACGTTGGATCGTATTTATCAGATGTTATCCGATTCCGTCATTGAACAGAATCATGCAATGCAGCAGATTGCATTAACAATTTATAAACATATTCAACAAAAAGAGTTGATCCGAACAAATGCACTTATTGTTGGCCCAACCGGATCTGGAAAGACAGAAGTTGCAAGGCAGGTGGAAAAATATTGCGGAAAAGATTATCCAGTTTTAATTGAAGATATTTCTGCTTATACGCCAGCTAGATACAAAGGAAATGATCTTTCAGAAATGATTCAACATGCGTATGATATTTCTGATTCAAATAAAGAAAAAGCAGAACGAGCGATCATATTCTTAGATGAATTTGACAAGATCATTGAGATTGATACAGAAAATGGATTAAATTTCTTGATGCAAAAATCATTATTAAAATTCATTGAAGGTAGAAAGATTCCCGTTACAAAACGAGATGGGCAGGTAGAATACATTGATACCTCTCATATGCTATTTATCTGTCTTGGCGCTTTTCCAGAATTAATAAAGAACAGAGAATGCAGCAAAATCCCGTTAGGATTTACAGAAACAAAGAACCAGATGGAATCCATCAACGTATTTCAAGAATTAAAGAATGATGGAATGATCTCTGAATTATTAGCTAGATTTCGTACAATCGTTCAGTTAAATAAACTATCCCCAAAGTCTCTTTACAATATTGTAATTGCAAAGAAGGATATGTGGCAGGAGTATCATAGTTTATTTTACGAACAAGGAAAGAATTTAACGATAACAAAAGAGACGCTTCAAAATGCGTGTTATAACGCATATAAAAACGGAACAGGGGTTAGAGGTGTTCATCAGGAACTAGAAATGCTCCTTTCGAAAGCTTTATTTGCAGCTGGACAGAAAATTGAAGTCTGATTTTATTTTCTGTCAAAAAATTCATATTTACTTTGTAACAGCTAACATGACGAAAGGAGAAGAATATGTTAAAAATAGTGAATCATTTTCACACAGATGTTAGTAAATTTGATTCCGCTGCACTTGTTGGAGATATGGTGAAAAAAGCTGCAGAATATGGAGCTGAAGCAATGGCGATCACTGAACATGGAAATATGGCTTCTTTGGAAGAATTTTTAGATTGCTGCAAAGGATATGGAATGAAAGCGATCCCAGGCGTGGAAGCTTATTATCATAATAGTAAATTACCATTCCGAAGAAGTCATTTAGTCCTGCATGCCAAAAATCTAAAAGGGTATCATCAGATTGCAAAAGCAGTCACAGAATCCAATCATCATTTGGAAAAAGAAACATATCCTGTGATGAATGATGACATCTTAATGCGATTTTTTGGACCAGGAACAGATGGGTATGAAAATGTTATTGCAACCAGTGCTTGTATGAGTGGTCCTCTTGGAACGATTCTTTTACATAATGATAACATTATAAAAAAAAGCAAAAGAAAGTTGATCAATTTTGGAGAAAAGTATCACATTCCTGTGGAAAATTTTCAAAGTGTATTAGACAATCACAAAAAAGAAGTTGAATATTTAAATCAATTAACAATGGAAAAGAAACTTCTGACAGAAGAACGCGCCAAAGAGAGAAAGGTTGCAAATCAAAAATTTACTGCAAAGAAAAATAGGATTGCAAAATTAGAAGGAACGGAAGCTTATAAATACGCATTGGAGCAGTTGAATAAAGAAATTCAATTTTCAAAAGATGCATCTCTTGCTGTTAAAAAACTAGACCAAGAAATCAAAGACAAGCAGAAAGAAATTACGAAACAAAGAAATCTTGTAAATCAGGGAAAAGGTATTACTGGAAAGATCACAAATTTATTTCAGAGAATAAGAAAAGATCAAAATGCATGCATTTCTCAGGAAGCTGTAAGTCAGTGTGTTGATACACAGATTCAAAGAATGATGCATATCTTTGGAAAAGATAACTTTTGGATAGAAATTCAAAATCACAGAGTTCCAGAAGAATTAAAGATCATGCCTGTTTTAGTGCAATATGCAAAAAAATATGGATTACAGACGATATCTGCAAATGATGCGCATATGGTAAATAATTCAGAAGACGATTTCCATGCAAGAGAGATCATGAGATCTGCAGAGAATGGAACGTGGCGTCCTTTAGATCAGTATGCCAGAGAGCTTTATATCAAAACAGATGAAGGGCTTAGAAGTATTTTATCTGAATTGAATATTTCTGCTGATGATGTAGAGGCTGCAATGCAGGGAAGTTATCGTCTGATCAAAGAATGTAATGTTATCTTTAAAAAAGAAGAACACTATCCAAAATTTTTAAAGAATGGCGGAGACATTAACGCTGAATTGGAAAAAGCAGCATATGCAGGATTAAAAGAAAAAGGACTGGACCAGGATCCAATATATCAAAAACGTATTCGATATGAATTAAATATCATTGAAAGCATGGGATACGCAGATTATCATATGATTGTAAAAGATTTCCTAGAAGTTGGACGATTGATTGGAAAATTGACACCAAAGAATCTGCAATATTTAAAAGAGCATGTAGATGAAATGTCATTAAACCAATTCATGTCCTATATTAATGAAAATGCAAATTATATCGGATATTCCATTGGACCTGGAAGAGGATCCGCTGCGGGATCATTGGTATGTTTCTGTTTAGGCATCACATCCATTGACCCGATCAAAAACAATTTGTTATTTGAGCGATTCTTAAATCCAGAACGTGTATCCATGCCTGATATCGACAGTGATATCCATACAGAAGTGCGTTATCTTTTAATTGAGTATGTAAAAAAGAAATATGGACAGCATTCCACTTGTTGTATTATGACACAGGGAAGATACCAGATCAAAGAAGCAATCCGTACTGCAGGAAGAGTTTTAAGTGTGCGATATTACAAGGATAAAGGTGTTTTATTGCCGTTAGTTAATGAGATCATTGCTATGGTTGAGAAGGCGAATGAGCAATCCAATCCATGTGAAGGATGCACTAAACCATGTGAAAAATGCTTAGGATGTCAAAAAATCTTTCAGAAAATATCTGGATATGTTTGTGCTAATGTATTAGAAACAGATCAGAAGTTATCAAAAGCAATCTTACATGATGCATCTCTTGTATATGGAAGATTATACAGTTTTGGAATGCATGCTGCAGGAGTTGTTATTGCAGATAACGGAGATGTCAGGGAATATATTCCTTTGCTTAATAATGTCAAAAAGAAGCAATGGACATCTCAGTGCGATATGGTCAAGATTGAAGAAAACGGGTTATTAAAAATGGACTTCTTAGGACTTCGTAACTTAAATGTCTTAACAGATACCATTCGTATGGTCTATGAAAGAACTGGAAGAATTCTTGATTTTGATCACATGGAAATGAATGATAAACAGGTGTTTGATCAGATTTTTGCAAAAGGTGATACGAACAGTGTCTTTCAGTTTGAATCCGATGGGATGAAAGATATGCTGAGAAGATTCAAGCCTTCCAGTTTTGAAGATTTAGCAATCTTAGTTGCAATGTATAGACCTGGACCAATGCAGTACATCGATTCTGTTATCGAAACAAAACATGGACGTAAGAAAGTATCTTATGCAACTCCAGCTTTAAAAGGAATTTTAGAGCCTACATATGGTGCAATTGTTTATCAGGAACAAGTTCAGCAGATCTTTCAAAAACTGGCTGGATACTCTTTAGGTCAGGCAGATTTAGTACGTCGTGCGATGTCTAAGAAAAAAGAAAAAGTTCTGGAGAAAGAAAGAGCAGCTTTTGTTTATGGCGATATGGAACGAAAGATCACTGGATGCAAAAATAATGGAATTTCAGAAGATATTGCAAATCAATTATTTGACGAAATGATGGAATTCGCAAAATATGCATTTAACAAATCTCATGCATGTGCTTATGCAAAAGTGGCTTATATGACTGCATACTGCAAATGTTACTATCCATTAGAATATTTGACAGCTACGTTAAACTATACCGATATTAAAAAAGCACAGCCTATCTTTGAAGATTTATCCAGATATAAGATCAAAGTTTTAGCTCCAGATATTAATATATCTCAGCTTGATTTTGTGATACATGACGAAAAAGTCTTATTTGGGTTAACTCATATTCCCAATGTCGGGGTAGATGCAGAAAAATTAATCCAGATACGTGAAATTAGTAAATTTGTAAGTTTTCGAGATTTCTTCCTAAGAGTTCGCCCAGGGAAATCATTATTTAATAATCTCTTAAACGCAGGTGCGTTCCAAAAATTTGGAAGTCGTCAGACAATCGCCGAAGCAAAAGATTATTATACAGAACAGTTAAAAGTTTTAGAAAAACAAAAGAATGAGATTGAAAGGGCAGAAAAAGATTTCTTGAGTAAGAAGACGGAAGCTCAAAAAAAACGTGCAATGGAGAAGATCAAAAATTTAAAAGAGATCCACCGAATCGCAGAAGATGAGTTTGAACATTATACACCACCGTTTTATGAATCAGACCATTTAAAAGATTTAGCAGATGAATATGAACTTTTGGGGGTGTTTGTTTCTGGACATCCAATGGATCATATTGAAACAAATTGTGCTGTATCCAAAGTCTTAGTTCGTAACTATCAAAAAGGATACAGGATAAAAATAACAGGAGTAATTCTCAACAAGAATGCTTTTATTACAAGAAAAAAACAACAGGAAATGTGCTTCTTTGACTTTGAAGATCAAGAAAAAAGGATCAATGTTGTCTGCTTTTCTCAGAATTATGAAAAATACAAAGATCAGATCAATGATTTTCATGTTATGACGATCATCTGCAGAGTTGGATATGATGAAGATAAAACAATGCAGTTTTATTTAGAAGAAGTTTTAGAAGAAGCAAAGGGAAGTCATACACAATTGCTGATTGAAATCCCAGAAACTTCTGCCTGGACGCAGTACGCAGATAAAGTTCGTGCTTATCGGAATAAGCAAGGCTGTAAATTGCTTGTTTATTGCAAAAAGGAAAATTTTATTAACACTTGTGATTTTACAGTATCAGCTAATATTTTAGAAGATGAACTACTACAAACACATATGGAACGGATCGGAAAGATCTAGAAGAAAGAGTCTGACAATACATGTCAGGCTCTTTTTTTTATATGTGAAAAACTTTTTTTTCTAAATCTATCATATTTAAAGTAGAACGGAATGTTCTTATTGTGAATGAAAGGCGGATCAGAGGCGGAAGTCCAAGTTATCTGTTGAAACAACTGCATGATAGAAAAACCCAGAAGATCCTGGTGCTGTTGAGAGGACCATCAGTTAAAAACAACCTTTCCCATACCGGACACTGTGTCGTGGCAGGCCAAGGATGGGAGGAATTGCGGTGAGATCGT
>OLQP01000627.1_pt1 | contig 26976 bp, 23 predicted proteins | sample 1643181 | NCBI WGS metagenome assembly OLQP01 (sample SAMEA3136710, study PRJEB25190) | human gut metagenome | biome: human gut; feature: human-associated habitat; material: faeces | place: Austria | collected 2013 | reverse complement strand
ACGGAACGTTGGAAATAACGGAGGGACAGTGAAATGAGCAGATATTTTAAATTTGTATGGGTAGGATTGTTTATAAAACCAACAATGATGTTTTGGCTAATAATATCATTCATTGCGATTATGTTTATCATCAATGATGTGTTACGGGATAAATTAGATGACAGTTATTATGATGCAGAACAGCAATACAAAATATCGGTAGGATTTTCGGTTAAAAACGGAATTGCTAAACCGGAAAAAATATTTTATATTGATGAAAACACACATCAAAAAATAACAGTTCCTAATAAAAATGTAACTATTGAAAAATGCGGAAATGTATATGAAACATATGTGCGTATCAAACGTAACGATGGTGATGGATATGATTATGTAATCGCTACAATGAAAAAAATATCGGACATAAAATATGAAACGGTGGAAGTAGTGACAGGAAGAGAGGTAATTATATGATAAAAAGCAGTACATTGGCGGCGGTAATTAATTGTTTGTTGCCTATGCTATTATTAATTATGTTGGGAGTTAGAGTTAATGCAGAGTGGTATTATTATGCCGGTGTAATAATATTATCTGCTGCTGATTTGATGAACGGGTTGATAATATGTCAACATAACGCACGTCAATTAAAATACCGCAGATGTCGAATGCGTGGTAAAAAATGAATTACGGTGAAATCATCAATAAATTAAAAAAACAAGGATGCAGTGCATTGGAGATTATAAATAATTTTATATGTACCGGACTATTATGCCGAACAACAGTGAATGGGAGAAGTATGAACCCGACAATACAAGACGGTGAAAGACTGCTATACAATCCGTTTGTAGGTAAAATAAATCATGGGGATATATGTATTGTAAATGTAAATGAAAAATTACTGATTAAACGTGTCATTGCGATTGGTGGCGACCATCTGACTATAAGTATTTATGGCAGTGTAGCCATAAATGGCGAATGGCAAGATGAACCGTACATAAATCCGCAAGAAACGGACGGTCAAAGCATTGATATTATAATCCCTAATGGTGAATTATGGATTATGGGTGATAATCGTGGACATAGTACAGATAGCCGCAGTTTTGGAACAGTGGAAGTGTGTGATGTGTTGGGAGTAGTGATAATACAGAAACGTGGAGGCAATGATGGATAATGAACAAAAAGAAATGTGGGAACGTCTGACGGCAGTCGAGCAATCGACTAAATCAGCACACCACAGATTGGATAGTCTTGACAAATTGACGGAAAGTGTTCACATATTGGCGGTGGAAACCAAAGCTATGCGTGAAGATGTTTCTGACATTACGTCAAGAGTAGATGAAATTGAAAAGAAACCTAACAAACGATATGAAACAGTAGTCACCGCTATTATTACGGCGTTAGTAGGCGGTTTGATAGGTTATTGTGTTAAAATATTAGGATTTTAGGAGGTATGTAAAAATGAAAGAATGGTTTAAATGTGCAGGTATTCGTGCTATTAAGACAGTAGCACAGACGGCTGTTGCAACAATCGGAACGGCAGTCGCAATGGGTGATGTTAATTGGGTATTGGTAGGTAGTGCATCTGCTTTGGCAGGTGTACTGTCGTTGTTGACTTCTGTTGCAGGTTTGCCGGAAGTAAACAATGAAAAGGAGTGATGATTTATGCGAATTGGTATAAACTGCGGACACACTGTAAGCGGCACAGTCGGTTGCGGTGCAGTCGGGGACATAGATGAAAGCGTAGAGGCTCGAGAAGTCGGCTATGCTCTCGAAAATTTATTAAAAGATGCAGGTCATACGGTGTATGACTGCACCAACGACCATGCCGACAGTGTCGGTAAAAACCTAAGCAATATTGTAAATATGGCAAATGCACAGCCGTTGGATTTGTTTGTGTCGATACATTTCAATAGCGGCGGCGGACAAGGTACTGAAGTTTGGACATATAACGGGAAATCATTTGAGGAGGCAACTAATACTTGCAAGGCTATAAGTGCGTTAGGTTTTAAAGACCGAGGCATTAAGGACGGCTCAAAGTTATATGTTGTACATCATAGCAATGCAAAGGCTATGTTGGTAGAGGTGTGTTTTGTAGACACAGACGATGCCAAAAAGTATACAGAAATCGGTGCAAATAAGTTTGCGGAAGCCATTTATAAAGGGATTACAGGACAAACAATAGAGGAGGATTTAACAATGTCACAGTATAACGAACTGAAAGATTTAATTGAAAAACAGGCGGCGGCTATATCGGCGTTACAGGAAGAAAACAAGCAGCTAAAAGCCGTTTTACAAAATACAATGGTGTATGATTATGTTGATAAGAATATGCCACCATGGGCGAGAAAAGCCGTACAAGCGGCAATGGATTGCGGTGCAATTCAAGGTGATGAAAACGGTCGTCTTGGATTGTCGTACAAGGATTTGAGAGCAATTTGTAGAGAATATCGCTGCGGATTGTATGATAAATAATTTCAAGAGGTGGCATTTTTGCCACTTCTTATTTTTTGCTTAAAACTATACAAAATAGACAAAAGGCAGGCGGTGTAATTGTATAAAACATAGATTAACTATTAACTTTGATATTAAAGTATTGACTTTAATATCAAAGTATGCTATACTATAATCAGAAAATAACAAAAGGGAAATATGAAAGGAAGATTAAAATGAAATACAATCAATATCCACTAAATCACATTAAAAAGCTAATTGCAAAAGGTCAAGAGGCAACAACAGAATTTGATAATATAGATAGTTTTCTATACAATATCGATTGCGATTTTGATGAAGTTGAGTTTTTAGGATTAGGATTTAAAAATCCTGATTTTGACGTTGATAGTATTGAAATTAAAGAATATTATAGAATTGGTGAACCAACACTTAATTATGGCGGTACATATCAACATTCATACAGCTTTGCCGAAGAAAGACCAGAAGCAGGGGTGTCAGTAGTTACAACAGGTTGGTTACATAGTTTAAAAAGTATATTTTTCGGAACTGATGATGCAAAAATTGAAAGCAAAGGTGTTTATAAAATCAAAGGTTTTGCTATTCCGAATGTTGGCGGTGATGATGAAATACTAATCATTCCTATGGATTTTGCAGAAAAGACAGACATCAAGACAAGAGATGAATTAGAAAAAGCAGTTGCAAAGCTTGATTAAAAAATATAAATCCAACGGCAAAAATACGTTGGATTTATAAAAGGAGGGACAAACAATGGAAAAGATAATAAAAGGGCGTAAATATAATACAGATACTGCAACAAGTATCTGTACATATGATAATGGACTGCCAAACGGTGATTTTAATTATATTAGTGAAGAATTATTTGTGAAGCGTACAGGAGAGTATTTTCTGTACTGTATAGGTGGAGCAAAGACCAAATATGCAAAGTCTGATGGTGATATGATTTGTGCCGGTTCCATCATAATTCCTATATCAGACGAACAAGCTAAGAAATTTGTTGAAAATTACAGTACCTCCGATGTGTACGAGGAATATTTTGGCGAAGTAAAAGAGAGCGGCGTGGTAGTGACAACTATACGATTGTCAGAGCCGATATACAAGAAATTGCAAGAAGTTGCACTAAAAGATAATAAAACTAAATCACAAGTAATTGCGGATTTGATAAATCAGATATAATGAAAAAACAACGGATAAATTTCCGTTGTTTTTGATATTAACAATATTTAATATTATTGTTGTATAGTAAATATTTGATATGCAATATTTTTGTACATATATAGTTGCAAAAATTCGGATATTAATAAATATGGCGTACCAAAACGGCGTGACGATTTTACTGTCAGTAAGCTCGTCACGCTTTCTTATGCGGTTTTTGAGGGTTTCGGATACCCTCTGAATAACCGGCGTTTCATTTACTGTCAGGGGTATTTGTACAGGACTCAAACTGTTGCGGACAATTTAATAGAAATATATAAAAGATGATTTCTGTGATGAGATTATCTGTTTTTTGTATTTATAGTATGCACGTAAAGATTATGAATATATTGACATTCAGTCGGTATTCCGATATAATGTTTGTAGATAGCAATAGTATTGAAAGGATGATTAGAAAATGACGCTGCAAAATTTACTTGACCTTGAAAACATCACAAAATATCAGCTCTCAAAAGCAAGTGGTATACCGAAGACTACTGTTATAGATATATGCTCAGGCAAGACAACCATTGAAAAATGTAATGCAAAGACAATACAGCAAATTGCCAGAGCTTTAAACCGTTCTATGGAGGAAATAATGAGGCTTGATAATAGCGAATATCATCCTGATACAGGCATGCCAATTAATGAGGCACATTATGAGTGCGGATTACCAAAAGATTTGAAGAATTCGATTAACAATATGAAGAAATCATGGGAAATTGTAGATAGCGGCAAAAACGATATTCACTGGGATTTATATTGGTGTGAACTTAATGCGGACATAAACTATGCGGAGGTTGAGAACCTTATATCAAGTGAGCAAGCATGGTATTTGCGCAGCAAATATTTAAGAATGAAAAAGGAGGATAATGTATGATTGATTTTACAAATTCAATAAAGAAAAATAAAGCTTATGCAGGGGCAAATGGCAGTAAAATTGCAGTTGTGTATAACGGAGAACAGTATATGCTCAAGTTTCCGCCATTTCCAACTATAAATAAAGGTATAAGTTATACAAACAGTTGTATCAGTGAATATATTGGTTGTAAGATTTTTGAGTCTGTCGGAATACCTGTTCAGGAAACGATACTTGGGACATATACAAGCAATGGAAAAACAAAAATCGTTGTTGCATGCAAGGATTTTACAAAACCCGGTATTACTATTCAGGATTTTGCTTCTTTGAAAAACAGGATTATAGATTCTGAAAGAAATGGCTATGGTACAGACCTTGCTGATATACTTTCAACAATTGAGGCGCAAACTTCAATTGACTCTGAATTGCTAAAAACAAGATTTTGGGATATGTTTATTGTTGATGCGCTTATTGGAAATTGGGACAGACATAATGGAAACTGGGGATTTTTGTACAATGCAAATACTGATGAGGTATCGCTTGCTCCGGTTTTTGACTGCGGCAGCAGTCTTTATCCACAGGCAGATGAGAGCATTATGCAAGCGGTTTTAAATGATAAAAACGAATTAAATCATAGAGTTTTCGATATGCCGCTGTCTGCCATTACTTATAATGGCAAGAAAATAAACTACTTTAAATTCATATCTGCGGCAGAATTTGCTGAATGCAATGAGGCACTGAAAAGAATTACAAGCCGTATAGATATGGAGAAAATTTTTGAGATTATAGACAGCACTCCATCAATAACAGAACTCCAGAAGGATTTTTATAAAGTAATGTTATCTGAGAGAAAAGAACATATACTTGATTTTTCTCTGAATAAAATTATGCAAATGAGTTCAGAACTAAGAGAAGAGCTTGAATTGAATATGTAGAAGCAGAAGCGGTATCATATGGATACCGTTTTTATTTTTGTGATAGTGAATTATATATAAAATAATACTCTGAACTTTTATGCAGTATGTATATGGACTTCAAACGGAATAGGTGGTATGTTTGTGTTGCCAAAAGGCAAAGAAATAAAATGAAGGAGGAAAACGAATCATGAAAAAGAAAGTTTTATGCATGAGCCTTGCTGCAATGCTTCTGTCGCAGACAGGCGTTATGGCAACACAAGAACACAAACATGTCTGGATTGACGATATTAAAAATTCAGATGAAACCACCAACAGGTATTATTGCGAATGCGGTGAGGTCAGGGATGAAATCATAGCAGATATACGGAATTTTGTAGTCAGCTTTGATGCAAACGGCGGATATGTGGAAACAGAAACGGTTGAAACATATAAGAACCGCATTAAAAGGCTTCCCATACCTGAGAATACATCAGATTATCAGTGGGATGGCTGGTATACGGAACCGGACGGCGGTGAGATGGTTACAGAGGATTGTGTATACGACAGCAATACAACGCTGTATGCACATTGGACGGTAACAGGCACATATACGCTGAAATTCGCCTCATATGGCGGTTCGTATATACGTCCCATAACTGCATTATACGGCGAAACGTTTGACCTTACAGAATATGTCCCTGAAAAGACAGGATATATATTCAAAGGATGGCATACCGATTCAAGAACAAAGGATAACAGGGTAGAGGAGTACATATTAAACCAGGACGGAGTAGTATATGCTAAGTGGGAAGCAGACCCATTACAGGAACAGCCGGACGAACTGATGAACACAGATACAATATACTTGACGAATGAACAGCTTGCTAAAAGAACTGAAAGAATTAAAAATATCATTGCTGCGCTTAAAACAATAATGATAAAGCGTGTAAGATAATCAGAAATGCAGAGCATATCGCAGATACGGTATGCTCTGCATTTCTTATGCAGTAATCAAGGGAAATGAAAATGATATATAATAATTCAGTTTAATAGGACGTATGAGGCGATGTATGGGGGCTTTTACAGAGTTAAAATAAATGATGAGGGAAGTAATGGCAGAACAAGTATAAAAGGGATTTGGATCGGTTTTGAGAAGGACAATAAATGTAATAGTAATTAAAGTAAAAACTTGCTTTGAACTTATTTACAAGAGAATAAAAAGAAGATATAATATAGAAACATGGTAATGTGAGGTGATGGATTTGGATAACAGAAAACTTTTGGAGAGGATAAATGAATTAAAAAGTAAATTAAACAAACTGCAAAATTTGGTGCCGGAAAGTATTGAAGGCGAGATACAATATTCAACAAATATAACAACAGGGAAAAGTCTGTATGATATTGCTAATACGGCATTGAAATATGAAAAGCGGGACTGCTGCGGAATGCTTGAGAAATATTTGTACGGGGAAACGGAAGATAAGGTGTGCGCACTTTACGGACTCAGACAAACAGGCAAAACGACATTGATTCGTCACTTGATTCAGAATATGAGCTCAGAGGATATTTCAAAAACCGTATATATAAAAATAAATCCAACTGATACTATGGCAAAGCTTAATTTCGATATGAAAAAGCTGTGTCATCAAGGATATAAGTATATCTTCATTGATGAAATAACACTGATGCAGGATTTTATAGATGCAGCGGCTGTGTTATCGGATGTATATTGTGCAATGGGAATGAAAATAGTTCTTTCAGGAGCTGATTCTCTTGGCTTTTGGTTTGCCGCTAACGAAGAGTTGTATAACAGAGTCAAAATGATACCTACAACATTTATTTCGTTTAGAGAATATGCGAGGTTATTGCACACGGACAGTATTGATGAGTACATCAGATACGGCGGCATTCTGCATGCCGAAGAATTTGATTTTGACAACAAAGAACTGCCTGCAAAAGAAACTGTATTCAATATCAACGAATGGATGAGGAGATACATTGATACGGCTGTAAGCAAAAACATTCAGCATTCCCTTGTATGCTGTAAGGACGGCGGACAGTTCAGACATCTGTATACTCTGTATGAAGCAAAGGAGTTTACAGGGGCAATAAACCGAGTTATAGAAGATATGAACTATAAGTTTGTACTTGAAGTTCTGACAAGGGAATCTATACACAATGACTTAAAGCTTTCAGAGAAAAATATGAGAAGTCAGTCCGATTCTGAAAAACACGCAGAAGTTGTTGATGCTGTAATCAAAAGGTTATCAGATAGATTGGAAATACGCGGAAGAGATGCGCAGAAAATTGGTATCACTCGAACTCATATTGAGGAAATAAAGGAATACTTAAAAGCGCTTGACCTGATTTATTGCGGTCCCGTTGAAACTACTGCAGCCGGTACAGAACCATACGAGAATATTATATTCACACAGCCGTCAATAAGATATTGTCAGGCACAAGTGTTGGTATATTCTTTGATGAATGACAATGCATTTTCTGAAATCAGCGAATATGATAAGTGTGATATTATCGGCAGAATACTTGACGCAGTGCGCGGAAGAATGATGAAGGATATAGTCCTGCTTGAAACTTCTAAAGCTAAAAGAACGAAAAAAGTATTCCGGTTGCAGTTTGACGCGGATGAGTTTGATATGGTTGTGTATGACAGTGAAACAAATACATGTAAAATTTATGATATACAGTATAGCAGAGAAGTTGTTCATCATAAGTACATAAAATTGTTTGATGAGAAAAAGTGTTTGGCTTGTGAGAATAAGTACGGTAAAATTACTGAAAGGGTTGTTATATACCAAGGGGAAAGTTATATAGCGGAAAACGGTGTACAATATATAAATGCAGAGGAATATCTGAAAGCATTGTGAAATTAGGATTATGGTAATTTTAAATTATATAATACAAAAGTATCAGACGGGCGATGCGGAAAACATCGTCCTTTTTCTATGCCGAAAACGGCAGGAATATTTTGAAGCAGGAAAAAGCAGTGGTGTCGGCAAGCCGACATCACTGCCTTAAACACCGACCGGCAGAGCCGTTCGGGATGGTGCTGTTTGAGGGGGTGTGGTGCTGATTTGATGTCGTACGTGGAAAAAATGCGATGAAATGGCGGTTTAGGTGGTGTTTTTGACGGTGTTTGAGCAAGAAAGGAGGATTTATGGCAAAGAAACACATTAGCTTATGGATAGATGAAGATATACTAAAAAAATCCGATGCGAATATAAAAATAGCCAAGCTGAAGAACAGAAGCGAGTTCATAGAAGCGGCGATAGACTTCTATAACGGCTATCTGCATAATCAGGTCAACGAGAGCTTTATCGGCAAGACTTTGATGAATACATTCCAGAGTACAATGAACAGCTTTGAGAAGTGTATGGCCCGGCAGATGTTCAAGCAGGCAGTGGAAACTGCGAAGGTGTTCTGGCTTGTGGTTCGCGGACTTAATATAAATCCGGAGGATGTCAATGACCTGCATTTAGATTGTGTGGAGGAAGTAAAAACAATAAACGGAGCGATACGGTTTCCATATAAGAGCAGGGAGGACGATGAATAATGCCGAAAATAATGGTTAAAATTCTGCATATCAAAGCGGCAAAATCAGCGGAAAGATTCGTAGAATATATCGCAAACCGCAGCGGAGTTGATAAATCTTTAAGCAGTCAGGTAGTCGTCTTAAAGGCTACCGAAAGGCAAAAGGAATATATAAATGAACTGTTGAAACTCTGTCCAGATGCAAAGGACAGCTATGAATACGAGGACTATATTGAAAATCCTACAAGACAGAATGCATCTGCCTTTATAAGTATAGTGGCTGAATATAACCCTCAGTTGTTCGCTGACAGGGAAACATATATGCCCGTTAGCGCAGTATATGCTCCTTCTGCGGAGGCGGACAGCAAGGCATATCAGAATTTCAAGCGAAAGGCGGCAGACCAAAATACAGAAATAATGCACCCTGAAAATTACGAGAGCTTTCCGTTTGGAAGCGCAAGGGTAGAAATTCTTGCTTGCCCTGATAATGCGGATAATCTCAATAACACATCAATTATTTTAAAGGTAACGCACAAAAATAAGTCTTTTCTATTTACGGGCGACGCGGAGCGTGAGGAAGAACAAACGCTGTTAGACAGAGGATTATTAAAATCTGATGTTCTCAAGGTCGGTCATCACGGCTCGGACACATCAACATCATATCCGTTTTTACGCGAGGTAATGCCTGAATATGCGGTTATATCCGTCGGGAAAGATAATTTCATACGGACACCCTACGGAAGCCGTTTTGAGCCGTTTAAGGGACGAAGATGTGCAGGTGTACAGAACAGACCTGCAAGGCGATATAATTATGATAAGCGACGGCGATAACATTACTGTTACCACCGTAAAGAATGAGGATATACAGACAAACGAAACGGCGGTAGAATATGAAGAGGAAAATTATATCGGCAATAAAAACTCAAAGAAATTTCACCGTCCCGATTGTCATACACTTCCGGCAGAGAAAAACCGTGTTTAATTTAAAAGCCGCGCGGACGCTGTAAATTCAGGATATTCTCCCTGTAAAAATTGTTGCTCTTGAACAAGGAGGATTTTAGTATGATATATTGGATTCTGTTAATTTTTGCACTCTCTATTGTAATAGCGATTGGAATTTATATATGGGTAATATTCAATAGCAATAAATAGGTAGAAAAAGCTTAAAAATACAGATAGTATCCTTGCATTAGCGTAGTTTCACCCAAACGGTAGTTTGGATTTAAGAGAATAGATGCTATTGAAATTCAAAGTTGTTTCTATTTTACTAAAAGCAGTATTATGTAATTACCCCCCCAAACACCATATTTTTATCACTTGTGTATTCTCTGTTAAAAAGTTATAATTAATATATAGATTTAAAGGTACAATTAGGGAATATGTACTAAAATAAATAGGGAGGACTATTAAAGATGAGTATGTCAACAAAAAGATTGATTGTGTTAACTATGTTAATATCAACGTCATTATTGATTTTTTCGCCTTTTCAAGCATTAGGGTATTCCGCCGATTCGAAATTAAACATTTCCCGATGTGAAATAAAGGATCAGACTCTATTTTATGAAGGAAGTTTTTCTGATAAAAGACCGATTACGATTATGGCGAGAAACAAGGAAAATCCTTTAGACATAAGATATATGAGGATTATTACACCTGATGCAGAGGGTAGCTTCAGAAACAATATTAAATTCTATGATGAAGAAATTTCTGCCGATTTATTTGAAATGGAAGTTTTATTTCAGGCTGATGAAGATGTGCCAGTAGTTTCGTTTGAATTGCCGTATTTCAATAAGACAAAGAAAACTGAAAGTATAAATGAAATGATTAAAAGTAGTAAGGGAATTTTGGACTTTATGACATCTGATGAGGATTCAATAAAAATATATAATAATATGGGTGTGCAATTGGACTTATATAATAAACAGGATTTGACAACAAAGAATAAAATTAATATTTCTGCAAATAGTTATAAGTCTTCTGTAACGACAGAAAATGTGGTTGAAATTGCTAATGGTTCAATTTATACAGTTCTCGCAAATAGGGCAAATGCTATAGAATTAAAAGATTTGATATATGAGTTCGATATTAACTCAAAAGCTTTGTTTGTCAAAAAAAATGCGATAGCAAATACTGAACGATTTAGCAAACTAAGTGCTAAGGATCAGGAATGGATAGCTACAAATGTATATTCAAACATGCCTAAGGGAGGCTTTAATGACTATGGTGAATTCTATAAAGCAATCAGAAACAGTATGTTTTTAAGGTTTGCAAACACTACTCATTATATGGAATTAAACGAACTGATTTTATCAAATACAGATATTTTGGAAAATGAAATGAATCAACTTAAAAATGAAACCAATATTAATATTTTAGATGCAGCAATGGCCGACGTTAAAAGGCAGTCAGCCCAAACAAATTTTAGTGACATAAAAACATTTATTCAGGTTGTAAATGATGCTTTAATTAAAGCAAAAAGCGGAACTGGTATAGGAAATGGTTCTGGAGGAGGAAGTGGCTCAAGTGGAGGAAGTGGCTCAAGTGGAGGAAGTGGCTCAGGAACGGGATTTCAGATAACTATTCCTTCTGCAACTAACAACAGTTTAATTCAAGGAAACATTAAAGATAATGAAAGTGATACTTTTAATGATCTTGCAGGATATGATTGGGCTGCCGATGCAATTAAGGAGCTTAATGCAAAAGGAATAGTCAAAGGAATTTCTAATGAAAAATTTGAACCAGGCAGAAATATAACTCGAGAGGAATTTGTCACACTAATTTGCAGAGCCTTCAACCTTGGCACTAACCAAGCAAGTGTGTCATTTAATGATGTACATTCAGGAGATTGGTTTGCACCATATGTTTGCTGTGCAGTAGAAATGGGAATTATTTATGGGTTATCAGATGACGAGTTTGGAGCTGGAATTAATATAACAAGAGAAGATATGGCGGCAATAGTATATAGGACGATAGAAAAAATGGGCATTGAAATATCAGATGTTGGAGAGCTTTTTGCAGATGATAATGACATATCCGAATATGCAAAATATCCAATAAAAGTGCTTTCGGGAAACCACATTATAAGTGGTATTGGTGATAATATGTTTGCGCCTAAGAAAAATGCAAGACGTGCAGAAGCGGCAGTCATAATTCATAGGTGTATGGAAAAATTCGGTATATAATCAGGGAGGGAAAATAAATGAAATATAGATTACTATCATTTTGTATGGCAGTTTTGCTTCTAATCTCCATGATATCTGTCCCACGTATAGAAGCAGCAAATAGTACAGAAACTTTTAAAGACAGCGCAGACACAAAAATAGTTAAACTTTTAGAAGCACTTGGACTAATGGAGATTGATTCAGAAACCGGATTTTTTTGGGATGAAATGCCAGTTAAAAGGAGCGAGCTTGCAAAAATTATTTGTAAGATGTTTAATATTAGCGAAACAAAAGATGCTTCACCTCATTTTACAGATGTAAGTGATTATGACCGTGCATATATTGAGACAGCGATTCGTAACGGTTACATGTCAGGTTATGATAATGAGAAATTTGGACCTGATGATTTTGTTACTAATATACAGCTTATTAAAACCTTTGTAACTGCTTTAGGCGGAGATGCTGCCGCACAATCTCAAGGTGGCTATCCGGGTGGATATATAACCATAGGCAATATGCTTGGTTTACTTAAAGGAAAGGCTGTTGCAAATGAAAATATTTCCCGTCGTATAGATGTGGCAAATATAATATATACAGCATTACATGCAGATGTTTTGGAAATAGCGGGATCCGTAGGAAATAATATAAATTATAAAACAGTTGAAGGATATACTTTTTTAACTGAAAAACGTAATATTTATCGAGTAAAAGGTATTATTAGTCAAAATGAAGCTACATCTCTTAATCGTGATAACGGTCTTGGAGAAGGAAATGTAAAGATTGGAACAGAAATACATTGTGATGATAAACATTTGACAGATGATTATTTGGGATGTAATGTGGAATGTTATGTTGAAATTCCAAAAGGAGACTCGGTAGGCAAAATATTATATATTCAAGAAACATCAAAAAATAAGATGATAACCGTTACTGATGAAGATATTATAGATGTTGATGAAATCAAAGTTAGATATTATGATCAAAATAATCGTAAGCGCAATATTAATATGGATGTAACCTATGATATGATTTATAATGGCAAAGCGGTTGACCATATAAGTGGCGAAAAGCTGGAGCGATTGCCGTATTTAGATATGGCTGATATAAAGTTTATTGATAATGATGACGATAATGTATATGAAGTTGTTGTTGTTACAGAGTATATCACTCGGGTTGCATATTCAGTAAATGAAGAAGAGGAGAAAATATCATTCCAATTCGATGAAAAGCAACTGAAATTGAGTGATAGCTTTTATCGTATTTACAATGACAGCGGCGAAGTAAAATTAAGCGATATAAATAAAGATGATGTGCTGTTGATAGCAATCTCTGAAAATGATGATAATGAAAAAGTAATAAAGTGTAGAATAAGTAATCAGAAAATACAAGGAACTATAAAATCAATACATAAAGATTCTAATGATAACAAATTTCGCGTGACTATTGGAGAAAAAGAATATATAACAAGCAGCTATTGCAAGAATCTGGAAAGTAAAAACAAAATTCCTAAGATAGAAGCAGGAATATCGGGAGTGTTTTACCTTGATTCAAGAGGGAATATTGCATATTTAGATAGCCGTAGCGGAGGAGAACAGGTTGCATTTCTTATAGATAGCTCAATATACACAGAGGATGATGGAAGTGATGCTATTTGGATTAAGTTGTTTGATGAACAAAGGAAATTTAAAAAGTTTGAGGTTAAGGATTCAATACGTATAAATTCTAAAAAGATAAAAATACAAAATATTAGCAATGAAATAAAAGAAAAATTAAATATGCAGGGGCTTATTAAGTATTCAGAAGTAGATGGTGAACTTAAAGAATTAATTTTACCGGAGCAGGGATATGATGCTCAAAAATTTTCGTTGGATGATGAACGTACTATGTTGTGTACTCATGATAAAGTTTTAGATGATAGATATTTTGTAGAGCCTGATGCAAAAATATTCTATATACCAAACATATCCAAAGAAGATGATAGTTATAAACAAATAATGAACAATAATGGGCTATTATGGGTTTTACAATCGGATTTTTTCTCAAATAAAAATAATTATGAAGTATCGTTATATGATGTTGCAGAAAATGGCGGAGTCAAATATATTTTAATAAGATATGCCTATAGTACTGGTGGTAATCTTATTGGAGCAGGTCACGAAATGATAGCAGTTAACGAAGTAGATATGTTTTATGACGAGGAAGAAGGAGAAGAAAACTATCAGATACAGGGTTGGAATGAAAGAGGTGAGCTTAAATCTATTAAATTATCAGAAGCGTCAACAATAAACGCTAAAATAGCAATAGTGGATGAAGAAAAAGGAATAAAAAATTATGATTTGCAAAGTTTACGGAAGGTGAGACCTGGAGATATTGTTCAGGTGCATTGGGATAGCAAGGGACGATGTGATGATATGTGGATACAGCATTCTTTGGAAGATACAGATTATTATTCACCGGTTCTTATAGATTTTGATACAGCTAACAGTAGTCAGCGATGTATTTATGGACAGTCTGTATTTGTTTCAGAATCAAATGTTATTGTCAGCGGAAAGCCAGATGAATATTCGGGACCCACTTCAAAAGGATGTAAATATATAGGAAATACATCGGAAGCTATATACAAATGGACAGGAAGACAGTATGAAAAAATTAATTTTAATGATATAGAAAGAGGTAATAGTGTTTTTGCAGCTGTGGGAGCAAACAATAACACAAGAATATTAGTTGTTTATGAGTGAGGTGAATGAATCTTGAAAGGATATTTATTAAGAAAGACAGTAACGATTATGGTGACTGTTGTCACTGCAGTGCAATGTATGGGTGGCATAGTGAGTGTATCAGCAGACGAAACATCAGTATCTGAGAAGAAAACAAGATACGAAATGACGGAATCAATAGGGAAATGTAATGGACAGCAGGGATATGACGGCTGGTATTATTATAGCAAAAATGGTGACAGCGGAGAACTTACAGAGCTTCCGTGGGATGAGAGCGTTGAACAGGCTAGTTTTGGGAAAGGAGGCACTCCTACTATTAGTTTTATTCACATGACTCCTCAATATAATACTTCTGCAGTATTGGCATGGAAGGCACCTTACAGCGGAACGGTAACGCTTAAGATGACAGATGATATGTTTAGAGTTTCTTCCTATGATGGCGGAGATAATGTTGTTGCTTCAATAAAGCTAAATAATGAAAAAATAAAGAAAGATGATGGAACGGATGCGGAATGGGTATTTGATAAAACAAAAAATGAAAACAACAGTAAAACAAATTATACAATAGCGAATGTGCATGTAAACAAAGGCGATATATTGTATCACGAAGTAGATTGCGGGTTAAATCCCGGTGCTGCGACGATATGGTGGAGACCTGTTGTTGAATATACAGATTTTGATGCAGAAAAGCCTGACCCGACAGTGACACCAACGATAGAGCCAACAGCCACTCCAGAGGCTACCGCAACGCCGGAGCCTGATACTGAAAGAAAAACAGTATTTAAAAAAGTGGATGCATTTAATGAATGCGGCGGTAAACAAGGCAAAGACGGCTGGTATTTTATGTACAAGGACAGTAAGGGCGCATACATAGACATGACATGGACGGACAATCATTTTAAAGGTTTGGACGGAGGAAACATAAATGAACATTTTATAGTACCTGGTTATGATGCACCTGCTGTTATTGGCTGGGAGGCACCGTATACAGGAACTGTAACCTTAACTGCGCAGGATAATACTGTGTATCGTGACGGACCATATCCGACAGGAGAAGATGTAATTGCAACAATGAAGTTGAATAATGAGATTTTAACAGATGATAACGGTAAAGAAACACGGTGGGTATTTGATAACACATGTTATAATGGTTTTGGAAATCAGTCATATACTGTGACAAACCTTCACATTAATAAAGGAGATATGATATACCACGAGGTAGATTGCGGAACAAACAATACCGGCGCTGCAATTTACTGGAAACCTATTATAACGTATACGGCAAGAGAAACAATACCCGACAAAACACAGACAATTTATAAAAAGGCAGACGCATACATGGATGGTAATGGGGTACAAGGCTATAATGGGTGGTTCTATTTAAAAAGAAATAAAGAAAGTAATAAATATACATATCTTAAATGGGATGGAAATCAGTACAGCTTAGACGGGGCGTATGTGAACGAGCATTTTATAAGTCCGGGTTATGATACACCGGCAGTTCTTTGTTGGAAAGCGCCTTATTCGGGAAACATAAACTTGTCAGTGCAAGATGATGTGGTCTATCGAAACGGACCGAATCCTAACGGTAGTGATGTAACTGCAACATTAAGACTTAATGACGAAATATTAATAGGCAATAATGGTCAAAAGATGCAGTGGGTATTTGATAACGCATGCTATAATGGATATGGCAATCAGACATACAAGGTAACCAATCTTCATGTAAACAAAGGTGATATGCTATATCATGAGGTAGATTGCGGAACAAACATGACCGGAGCCGGAGTATATTGGAAACCGATTGTGGAATATACCGAATTTGATTCTGATGAAGCAGAACAAAACACATATTTCATTAATACTATTACAGATTACAAGAATTATGCTGATATAGTGAACAGCACAAATCCTTCAGCCTGCGCAAAGCTTATGACTGATATTGAATTTAACAGAAACACACCACAGTTGATTAATTTTGAGGGGATAATAGACGGAAATAACCATAAGATTACATTGCATGGTAATTCACTGATTGAATCGGCGAAAAATGGTGTCGTCATAAAAAATCTTACGCTTGATGGAACAGTGAGAGCAGAAAACAATGCGGCTGCATTTATTGGAAATATAGATGCTGCGGAGCAAGGTGTAATCATAAAGAACTGTGCAAATCTTGCAAATATTTATTCTTCATGTAATAGTGCGGCAGGCTTCGTTGGATATGTTGGCAGGAATAGTGTTTTAAAAATTAAAAGCAGCTATAATTATGGCTTAATCATCAGCATGGGCAATACGGCAAATGCGTTTGCAAATTCAGATGAAAGTGTATTTATTAATTGTGAAAATAGTTATTATCTATCGGATTGTACAAAGATAAATGAAACAACCGTTATAAATACACCGCGTGGAACACAAGCGTCAGCAAAACGATTTGCAAGCGGAGAAATAGCATACAACTTAAATAAGAGCGCTGGGGATATTGCTTTTGGACAGGATATAGGTAACAATTTATATCCTGTGGGAATATCGGATGCGAAAAAAGTTGTATATAAGTCAGACAATGAATACAAAAACGGAGAAGGATTATTTGCGGCATTAGGAGTTGATAGTGCGGCGTTCTGTGCAGATCAGAAAGCATTTATAGTGATAGCAGACTATGACTATGACAATGGCATGTTAGTATCAGTGCAATGTGCTGAGCTTGATGCAAATTCAATATACAGAACCAATTTGACTGAAAAAGCGGAAAATGTTGAGAGGAAAATGTTTGTTTGTAATAACAGCAATGAGATTATTCCACTTTGTGAGTCTATCGTTTATGAACCATTTATAGATGCTCCTGATAGTACAACAATAATGACGGTAAGTTTTGACGGTCAAAAAACGAAATGCCCTATTATGCTTGTTGACGAATATCCGAGCATTGCAATAGACGACATTGCAAAAATAGCAGGCGGTGAGGCAAGAGGATATAGATTAAACATAGGTGACATTCAGCTTGAATACGAGGCAGATAATAGGTTGGCAAAATATGGTGATGGACATCTTATGCTTGAGAGACCACCAAAGCTTTCTGGCGGTAGGCTATATGTACCCGTCAGCTCGCTTATGCCAACAACAGGATGGACTGTTGAGTACAAAAGATTTGAGGATTTAATACTAATAGAGACGGGTACAAATTATCCTGAGTCACAAATGACCGTTTATGTAAAAGATTATGAAACTGTAGTAAACGACAATGATGATAAGCGCGATGCAGTAGTGCGAGCATTTAAAGCGGCAGCGGCATTTGCGGAAGCTGGAATACCTACAACACTTGAATTTGAAACAGGGAAAATGTATAAGATAAGTGAAAAGCAAGATGCGTTTGCGTTGCTTGATTTGGATAATTTAAGTAACTTCACTATTGAAGGCAATGGTTGTACCATAGTATTTGAAAGACCTACAAACAGTTTTATAAATATTGAGGGCTGTACGAATATAAAGATTAATAACATATCAGTTGAGTATAATGAAAGAATTATTATCTACGGAAATGTTAAGTCAAAGAATATAGAAGAAAACTCCATAAACATAGAAATTCCTGATGACAGCCCCTTGCCGGCAGATGAAAGTTGGGCGCAGTTTTATTGTACAAATCCTATAGATGGACAATGGATTTTCGGGACTTTTATGAATTCAGAAAAAGCAATACCTGGATTTATGCCGTTTGATGCACTAATGATAAAAACAATTGAAAAAGTGCAGGATAGGGAATACAGAGTTACGTTTAAGGATTCAATCAGCAACTATGCTTCTTCTATAAACGTAGGTAGTCGGTTTGTGTTCAAGAGCCGATGGAATTCGTATGATTTTGGTGAGAATAATAAATACGGACGTCCAGATTTTTTGGTGGTAAGCCACAGTAAGGATATTACATTCGATGGAATAGAAACGAATGGTTCACTTCTGATGCTTGCTCCTGTATCTTACTGTGATGGAAGAATAACATTTAGAAATTGTAAAATGAAACCGACAAACGGTGATTTGATAACCTCAGCAGCGGATGGAATTCATTTGGGAACAAATAGATTTGGTGTTATAGTAGAAAATTGTGAATTGACAAATTCTCTGGATGATCTTATAAACACTCAAACATATTGCGGAAATGTTGAAAAGAAGATTGACGAATGTATTTTTGAAACCTCAAGAGATATGTTCTGTAGAATAGGTGATGAAATAAAATTCTTTGATACTGAAAATCACGAAGTAATAGGAAGCGCATTTCTAAAGACAATAGAACGAACTGATGATGGAAAATACAGATTAACTTTAGATAGAGCAGTTGATGGCATTGTTTCACTTGAAGAAGCAAATAGCCCAACCGTGGTATATAATATGAATGCCGCAAATAGTGGCAACATTATAAAAAATAACATATTTGCAAATTCAAGGAGGCATGCATATATAATTAGATCTGCAAACTCCATTATTGAGAATAACTATATGGAAAACAATGCCGGAGCGGCAACTGAAGCGGCGAATGAAATTCATGGGGGAGTCAATGAGGGACTTTTTCCATCGTCGCTGACTTTCAGAAATAATACCGTTAAAAGTGAGGGTATAAGTTCAAAATATATTCCGTTTAATATATATTCATGGAATGCGCGGCAAGGCGACCAAAAAGCCATAGACGGAGTGCTTATAGAAAATAATACAATAGATGTACCGAGTGTAAATGGTTCAATAAAAATAAATTCTGTAAATGATTTGTATATGCTTAACAATACTATAAAAAGCAATGCCGAGTTTGACAGAGAGGTATCGCCTATAACAATATTAAATTCAAACATAGCCCAAATAGATGGTGTAGATTTTTCATATAAACAAAATGTTTCTGCAGTTATAAATATTACAGGCTGTGAAGTAAACGAAAACGATATAACAAATATTAAACTAATAGGAGAGAATACGGCAATGCCATATTCAATAAAGTAGAATAATTATCAGAGAATAATTATATAAAATTTTATTACAAAAGGAGTGTTTTTTATGAAACAAAGTTTAGCAAAGCGGCTTTTAAGCACATCAGTGGCGATTATCGCCGCAATGCAGTGCATGGCTGCCACCGTGAGCGTGTCTGCTGCGGATATGGTATCTGTCTATAAAAAAACGGATGCCTATTCGTCCTGCCACGGAGAACAAGGCAAAGACGGCTGGTATTTTATGTACAAGGACAGTAATGGCGCATACATAGACATGACATGGACGGACAATAAATTTGAAGGTATCGGAGGCGAAAGTGTTGACGAACATTTTATAGTACCCGGTTATGATGCTCCGACTGTAGTAGGTTGGGAAGCACCGTATACCGGTACGGTAACACTGACTGCTCAGGATAATACTGTGTATCGTAACGGACCAAACCCCACAGGTGAAAATGTAATTGCAACAATGAAATTGAATAATGAGATTTTAACAGATGATAACGGTAAAGAAACACGGTGGGTATTTGATAACACATGTTATAATGGTTTTGGAAATCAGTCATATACTGTGACAAACCTTCACATTAATAAAGGAGATATGATATACCACGAGGTAGATTGCGGAACAAACAATACTGGTGCAGGAATATACTGGAAACCTGTCATAACATATACGGAAATAGAGCAGGAATTTGATCCAACAAGGAAGGAATATAAAAAGACGGATGCGTATACAAACAGTAACGGTTTGCAAGGTTATGACGGCTGGTATTATTTAAAGAAAGATAAGGCAAGCGGTGAATATACACAGATTGCTTGGAACGAGACAGACAAAATTTATGGTTCATGGGGCGGTTCATATGTAAACGAACATTTTGTAATGGGAGATGTTAACGCGACGACGTCAATTGCGTGGAAAGCGCCGTTTTCGGGAACCGTAACGCTACGTGCAACGCACAACATTGTATATCGTGAGAATCCGTCTAAAGATCAGAACGGTTCAGACATAACCGCAGCTATACGAATAAATGATGAACAGTTAAAGCAAAATGACGAGACAGATGCGAAATGGACTTTTACTAATCAACAAAATAATGAAAATGGCTTCCAAGCATATGTGATAGAAGGAATACATGTAAATAAGGGAGACATAATATATCATGAGGTAGACTGTGGAGGAAATCGTACAGCCGCTCAGGTTTACTGGAAGCCTATTGTAGAATATACTGCGTTTGATCCAGAGGAAACAGAACAAAAAATATATTTTATTAATACCATTACGGATTACAAGAATTATGCCGATATAGTAAACAGCACAGATTCATCAGCGTGTGCAAAGCTTATGGCGGATATTGAATGGAACAGAAACACCCCGCAGTTAATGAATTTTGCTGGAACAATAGACGGAAATAACCATAAGATTACTCTTCGAGGAAATTCAATGATTGAATCTGCCAGAGATGGTGCAGTCATAAAAAATCTTATTATTGACGGAGCAGTCAAAATGGAAAGTAATGCTGCTGCACTTATTTCAAATACTGCAGGTGATACAGGCACGGTAACTATTGAAAAATGTATGAATCTTGCTGATGTTGAGGCAACAGGAGATTATGCTGCAGGATTTGTTGCTAATGGTGTTGATGGTGTAATGGTTAATATAAATAATAGCTACAGCAATGCTATTGTAAAGAGCGCCGGAGAAAATGCGGATCCTTTAGCAAATAAACAATCGACTTTTACAAATTGCTGGTATCTTGAAAATGGTACCCAAAAGGGTGAGGAATTTGTAAATCCAACGGTAAGCATGGCAGCATCTGCGGAGCAGTTTGCCAGTGGAGCAGTTGCATATGGCTTAAATGCCGCTGCAAGCGATTTTATATTTACCCAGAAAATCGGGACTGATTTAAATCCGGTTGTAGCATCAGAGAACAGCGCTAAGGTATATAGGACAGACACGGATGAATATTCAAACAATGATGGTGCATTTATTGCAAAGAATGGTAACAGCACAATGGTATGTTCATCTAAAGATGCACAATTGATATTTGCACAGTACAAAAATGATGAGATGACTGTTGTTGATATGCAGTCTATAACGGCCGGTGAGATTATAAGATCTGATATTACATATAATCAAGATACTGATTATTACAGAATTTTCGTGTGGGAGAATTTTGACAATATAGTTCCGATATGCCCGCATTTTGAATATGCAATACAGTAAAAAGTCCCAAAAACAGCTTTGAAAATAGCTGAAATCACTTGACAAATTAAAGAATGGATTTGATATAATATGAATGAATACATTAAGCCTAAAAGAATTATTTGTGAGAAAGACATTATTAATTCCATACATATACTAAAAAGCAATCTTAATCAAGCCGTTTTTAATGATATAAACTGTATTAAGATAAAAAAAGGCGGACATATTCTTCTGGATTTTGGCAAAGAATTAAATGGGGGAATTGTTCTTACAATACAATCCGTATCTTGTGATAATGCAAAGATAAGAATGGTTTTTGGCGAAAGTGTTATGGAGTCATTGTCTGATTTTGGGAAAAAGAATGCTCAAAATAACCACTCTATTAGGGATATGACCGTAGATGCTGTTTATATGAGTACTCAAAGATTTGGCGAAACAGGTTTTAGATTTATAAAGCTTGAAGCAATCAATGGTGACATTTCGGTTAGAAGTATACAGGCAGTTAATGATATAAGAAATGTTGAATCTTTGGGGAATTTTGAATGTAATGATGAACTCTTGAATGAAATTTGGAAAACAGGCGTGTACACAGTTAAGTTGAATATGCATGAGTATCTTTGGGATGGAGTAAAACGCGACAGACTTGTATGGATAGGAGATATGCATCCAGAAACATCGGTTATTAAGTCGGTATTTGGAAACGATGAATGTGTTAGACGAAGTCTTGACCTCATAAAAAATGAAACAAAAGGCGATTGGATGAATGGTATTCCAACATATACGTTTTGGTGGGTAATTATTCACTATGATTTATATATGCATTGGGGAGACATAGAATATCTCAGCGAACAACGTGATTACATGATTGATGTTGCAAATAAAATGTTCCATATTATTGATGCTGATTTCAAATTAGATAATATTGACGGTTTGTTTGTTGACTGGAGTAGCCGAGGGCAGGACTGTGAAATAGAAGGTGTTAAATCAATTGCTTGCATTGCATTAAAATATTTAAAGCAAATGCTTGAGATCATGGATGAGATAGAATGTTCAGCAAAATGTAAAGTATATTATGATTTTTTAAAGAATAAAAAGGTCGATGATGAGTTGGAATTAAATAATCGTATTGCCGCATTAACTGTACTTGCTCAAAGAAGCTCTCAAAAATCATTTGATAAGACATTAAGCACAACTGAAAATGAAATGTCGTGCTTTATGGGATTTTACATATTGAAGGCATTATCTAAAATGGGAAACAATTCAAGAGCACTTCACATTATAAGAAACTATTGGGGTGCAATGCTCAATCTTGGTGCAACTACATTTTGGGAAGAATTTAATATGAAATGGGCAAAAAATGCAGCAAGAATCGATGAAATTGTCCATGATGGCAAAGACGATATTCATGGCGATTTTGGCGAATATTGTTATAAACAATATAGACTCAGTTTATGTCATGGATGGGCAAGCGGTCCGACATCGTTTTTATCTGAGAATATCGCTGGAATTGAAATTTTAGAGCCGGGGTGTAAGAAAATTAAGATTTGTCCCGATCTTGCAGGACTTGAATGGGTTAATATAGATTTTCCGACACCTTACGGAATTGTGAGAATAGAATGCAGATGTGTGGATGATAAAACAAATACAAATGTCACGGCACCTGATGGAGTGGAAATTGTTTATTGACAAGTTTATTAAAAAAGAATTAAAAATTATTGAATAAAACGAGAAAGGATAATAAAAATGATGAAGAATAATAAGATAAAGAAAATAACCGCAGTAGCGGTTTCGGTAATTATGGCTGCAATGATGCTTTCAGCATGTGGTTCAGGCAGTCCAAGCAAGAGCGCTGATGGTAAGACGATTATAACAGTGGGAGATTGGCCGAGCAAGGATGGCATTGAGAAAGATAATATGGAGGACTCAAAGGCGAAGTTTGAAGCGGCTAATTCCGACATAGAAGTCAAGCCCGATTCATGGCAGTTTGAACTTAAGAGCTTTTATGCTAAAGCTGCAGGTGGTCAGCTTCCGACAGTATACAAAACCAACTTTACGGAAGCTCCTCAGATTATTGCCTCAGGATATTCATCCGATTTGACAGCAGCTTTAGAAAAGTACAAACTTGCAGATAAATTCAATAAGAATATTATGAGATTGGTATCGAAGGACGGAAAGGTATTTGCATTCCCATATGCCGCATACGCTTTTGGTATGGCATACAATGTTGATCTTATGGAGCAGGCTGGACTTATGGATGCGGACGGCACTCCCAAACAGCCTAAGGATTGGAGTGAGGTTGCAGAGTTTGCCGTACAAATTAAAGAGGCTACCGGTAAGCCAGGCATTGTCTTTCCAACCGCGTCAAACTTTGGCGGATGGGTATTTATGCCGGTGGCATGGTCATATGGTGTAAGCTTTATGGAGCAGGACAGCGACGGAAAGTGGAAGGCAACCTTTGATACGCCGGAGGCTGTAGAGGCTTTACAATATATCAAGGATTTGAAATGGAAATATGATGTTCTTCCGGCAAATTCAATTGTTACAGGCGAAGATTATTACAGAATATTCGGTACAAATGGTGCCGGAATGATAATTGCGGCAGGCGATGTTCCTAATATGCTTACTCAATATGATATGAAACCTGAGCAAATAGGTATGATGGCTATGCCTGCAGGTCCCAAAAAGCATGTAACTCTTCTTGGAGGTAATTTATATGCTGTATCGCAGAGTGCTGATGCGGATCAGGTTGATGCGGCTGTAAGATGGATTATGAATGCTAATAATCCTGAGATTACAGATAGCGTAAAGAGCGAAAATGAGAAGGAAATCGCTAAGAAGCTTGAGCGTAATGAACTTGTAGGAATTAAGTCTATGCGTGTTTGGAACGAAAATGCTGAGTCAACTAAATTTATTAACGATTTAATAGATAGTAAGGCAAATGCAAATATCAATCATGTGAAATTATATAATGATTTTATGGCAAATATGGGCGATTGTGAGCTGCATACCGAGGAACCAATGTGCGCGCAGGAGCTTTACTCGATACTTGATTCATGTATTCAGTCAGTTTTGGAAGATAAGAATGCAGACTGTGCTGAAATATTAAAGAAGGGATGCTCTGATTTCCAGTCAAATTATCTTGACAATATTGATTATTGAGATGAAAATTAGTTTAATCTAAAGCTTGAAAAACAGATATGGCTAAAATTAGCAAATGATTATGCAGAGAAGGTGGTTATAAAAATGGGATATCCAAAGGATTTTTTATGGGGAGCGTCAACTGCTTCATATCAGATAGAGGGTGCTTGGAACGAAGATGGAAAAGGGCTGTCTGTGTGGGATATATTCTGTGAAAAACAAGGGGCTGTAAAAAACGGCGAGAACGGTCATATAGCCTGTGATCATTATCACCGCTATAAGGATGATGTTGCTTTGATGAAAAAACTTGGACTGAAAGCATACCGTTTTTCAGTATCGTGGTCGCGCATTATGCCAAATGGTACAGGTGAAATTAATAAGAAGGGTATACAGTTTTATAATAATTTGATTGATGAGCTTATAAAAAATGATATTGAGCCAATTATGACAATGTATCATTGGGATTTGCCTGCAGAACTACATTATAAAGGTGGTTGGTTGAATCTGGAGATTGCAGATTATTTTATGGAATATGCAAAAGTAATTGCTGAAAATTTTACAGACAGAGTGAAAAAGATTATTACAATCAATGAGCCTCTCTGTATAATAGCGCTTGGGTATGCAGAAGGTGTTCACGCTCCCGGCTTAAAATTGTCTCCGCGTGAATATTTAAAATGCGCTCATAATTTATTGCTTGCGCATGGAAAAGCTGCCAAAACATTAAAAAAATACGGAGCTAAAGATGTACTGGTTGGTATAGCGCCTAATATGGACAATTTCTACCCATTCAATGAACAAAATATTGTTGATATAAATGCGGCGAGAACAAAAATGTTTGAGATTGACGGTGAAAAACCATATATGTGGATACATCAAGTAAATTGGTGGCTTGACCCTGTTGTAAAGGGATATTATCCGATTGAAGGAAAAGTTGAATATGACAATATTCTTCCAGCTGATTATGAGAAAGATATAAAGGATATCGGTGGAACGGTTGACTTTATATGCTTTAATTTGTACTTCGGTATACCTGTTACTACCGATAATAACGGGGCTGCGGTTATAGCGGAACTCAACGCAGCTAAAACACAGATGGGTTGGAATGTTACTCCGGATGCTATAAAATGGGCGGCAAAATTTTTGTATGAGAGATATAATATGCCTATTTATGTGAGCGAAAACGGAATGGCGTGTCATGATACGGTTTCTCTTGATGGTAAGGTGCACGATCAAAACAGAATTGATTATTTGCACAGGTACTTGTTAAAGCTTGGCGAAGCGATTGACGATGGAGCGGATATACGCGGATATTTTGTCTGGTCGCTTATGGATAATTTTGAATGGGATAATGGCTATGAACCGCGTTTTGGAATAGTGTATGTTGATTATGAAACACAAAAGCGTATTATTAAGGATAGCGGTTACTGGTATTCAAAAGTAATTGAAACTGATGGTGAAACTTTGCGCATTGAGAAATGACTATCCTTGAAATTGTGATAAGGCATAACTACTTTTCCGCTTGATTTCAAAAAGTTTTAAGTTTTCATCAGCGCACATATCGCATGATACATTGAAAAAATTTCTGAAATGTGCAGGTGATAATCATGTGAATGTTTGTAATTATATAAACAACAAAATCCGTATTCCTATAAAGTCTAAATCCTTAATAGGAATACGGATTTTAATATATTTTTATAAATATCTATATAAATCAAAAATGATATTTACTATATGGAATGGATTTTTGAACATTTAAGCAAAAACTATTTATTAGTGCTGTTTTCGTATATGAGTGTGTGAGATTATTTCTGTAAATTTAATTTTTCTATGATAAAATACTTAGT